>Ga0335397_10000167_pt1 | contig 74374 bp, 63 predicted proteins | sample MAT04_FD_205740 | JGI IMG/M metagenome (GOLD analysis project Ga0335397, IMG submission 205740) | Freshwater microbial communities from Lake Fryxell liftoff mats and glacier meltwater in Antarctica - MAT-04 (spades assembly) (version 2) ...
CTGACAATCAGCGGCCACGGCGGCCGAAACCGCCGATCGCAGCCAAATCGCATCACGCCATCACCCCTCCAGCGGCAAACTCGCCAAATCAACGAGTTTCGCAGAGGTCTCGCAAGCGGGAGAGGGGTGGGGTGAGGGCGCCCCAAGCAGTGAGTTGGCGGCCGTCAGCTCACGAACGGCGGCTTGTCGAGGCCCTTGGGCGACAGCGTGAAGATCTCGCAGCCGTCGGCGGTGACGCCGATCGAGTGCTCGAACTGCGCCGACAGCGAGCGATCGCGGGTCACCGCGGTCCAGCCGTCGGACAGGATCTTCACGTAAGGCTTGCCGAGATTGATCATCGGCTCGATGGTGAAGAACATGCCGGGCTTCAGCACCGCGCCCTGCCCCGGGCTGCCGACATGGATGATGTTCGGCTCGTCGTGGAACAGCCGGCCGAGGCCGTGGCCACAGAAGTCGCGCACCACGCTCATCTGCTGCGGCTCGACGAAGCTCTGGATCGCGTGGCCGATGTCGCCGGTGGTGGCGCCGGGCTTGACCGCGGCGATGCCGCGCATCAGCGACTCGTAGGTGACCTCGATCAGCCGCTCGGCTTTGCGCGCGATCGGGCCGATCGGATACATCCGGCTGGAATCGCCGTACCAGCCGTCGACGATCATCGTCACGTCGACATTGACGATGTCGCCTTCTTTCAGCGGCCGGTCGCCCGGCAGGCCGTGGCAGACCACGTGGTTGATCGAGGTGCAGGTCGAATAGCGATAGCCGCGATACATCAGCGTCGCCGGAAAGGCGCCGTGGCTGAAGGCGAAATCACGGACGAAATCGTCGATCAGCGAGGTCGGCACGCCGGGTTTGACGATATCGACCAGCTCGTCGAGGCATTGCGCCACGATTTGACCGGCTTTGCGCATCCCGGCAAAGCCGGCGGCGCCGTGCAATTTGATCTGCCCGGTTTTGCGCAGGGAGGTTTCGGAGGCGTCCACGTAGCTCATCGGGCTGGTCTGGTTCGGGAAAACGGAGGATTTGAGGCCAATCTAGTCATCGCAGCGTTTCGCGCAAGCGAATGCAGGGCCGATCGGCAAAGAAGGCTCATTGCGGCACCTCGACGATGGTCTCGGCCGGCAGCGCGCCGTTGCGAACCCGGATTTCCCGCACCGGGTATGGAACACCGATGCCCTCGCGCCTGAAAGCGTCCCACAGCCCGAGCATCGCCTCGCTCTTGACGCCGTCCATGCCGTCGGGCTCTCCGATCCAGAAAGTCAGCGCGAACTTCATGCCCGTTTCGGTGAATTCGGTCAGGATACAGCCCGGGGACTTGGCCTTCGACGCGCGCGGCACCGCGGCGGCGACGTCGATCGCGAGCCGGCAGACGGCACGCGGATCGGCGTCGTAATTGGTCGCAAAGGCGACCTTCACCAGTGTGTTCTTGTCCGTATAGGTCCAGTTGACCACCTTCTGGGTGATCAAGTCCTCGTTCGGGATCAGGAATTCGCGGCCGTCGCCGGCGGCGACCGAGATGTAGCGGGTGTTCATCGCGCTGATCCTGCCGGAATTGTCGCCGATGGTGACGAGATCGCCCGGCTTCACCGATTTGTCGACGAGCAGGATCACGCCGGAGATGAAATTGGCGAAGATCTTCTGCAGGCCGAAGCCGATGCCGACGCCGACCGCGCCGGAGAACACCGCCAGCGCCTGCAGATTGATGCCGACCGCGCTCATCGTCAGCGCGATCGCGGCGGCCATCAGGCCGATCCGCATCAGCTTGATCAGCAGCACCTGGATCGACGGAGTGAGATCGCGCGACTGGTTGATCCGGCCTTCGAAGAAGTTGCTGGCGATACTGGCGAGCCACAGCGCGATCGCCAGCAGCACGCCGAGCTTGAGGATCAAGAACGGCGACAGCCGCAGCTCGCCGATCTCGATCGCGACCGAATCCAGCGCGTCGAGCACGGGAAACAACTGCCCGATGATGCTGAGCGCCGCCACGCACCACGCCGATAGCGACACCACGCGGATCAGGAACGGGTTGCGCAGGATGCTGGTGACCAGCCGGATCATCAACCAGGCCAGCGCCAGCTTGGCCGAAACGCCGATCAGATAGCTGCGGCTCGGCCAGGTCATCTGCAGCATCGCCAGCCGCACCGCGATCACCACCAGCGCGAAGATCGCGGTCCAGGCGCTGTCGATCACCACCCGCAGGAACATCCGCAGCGGCGCCGGCCACCCCATCGTCAGCGTGGTCATGTCGACCCGCGCCTTGATCAGCGCGCCGCCGCCGAGCCCGATGCCGAGCGCGGCGAGGATCATGCCGAGCTGGGCATAGAACCACGGGGAGGTGATTTCGGCGCCGACCGAACTCGCGGCCGCCAGCAGCGCCTCATAAGCCTGGGTGAGATCGATCATGGACGGTGCCGCGCTCCGGGGATTGCGACTTCTCTTAGCGGCCGGCCGGGATTTCGGCCAGCAGCTCGGAGCCCGGCGCAGGTTCGAGCCGAACTGTCGTCTCGGCTGAGCGATCGACAATCGCATGACCGGAATTGATCACCCTGCCGAGAATGCGGTTGGCGATGCAGCAATGACGGCGATAAGGATGCGACAGCGGTGATTTGCTCGTTTACACAGAGGCGATGGATTCTCTCGACACGGTCAGCATAACGATCCTGCTCGGCGCGATCCTGGTGATGGCGGGCATCCTGTCGAGCCTGCTGGCGCTGCGTTTCGGCGCGCCGTTGCTGCTGGTGTTCCTCGTGCTCGGCATGCTGGCCGGCGAGGCCGGGCCCGGCGGTCTGAGGTTCGACGATCTCAGCACCACCTATCTGGTCGGCTCGGTCGCGCTGGCGCTGATCCTGTTCGACGGCGGGCTGCGCACGCGATTCCAGACCATCAAGGCGGTGCTGGCGCCATCGATGGGGCTGGCGACGGCCGGCGTGCTGCTGACGGCCCTGATCACCGCGCCGGTCGCCCATTACGCGCTCGATCTGAGCTGGACCGAGGCGCTGCTCGCCGGCGCCGTCGTGGCCTCGACCGACGCCGCCGCGGTGTTTCTGCTGGTGCATTCGCAGGGGCTGCGGCTGCGGCCCCGCGTCGGCGCGACGCTGGAGGTTGAATCCGGCACCAACGATCCGTTCGCGGTGTTTCTGACGCTGATGCTGGTCGAGTTGATCACCCGCGGCGGAAGCACGATCTGGTACGTGATGTTCGAGTTCGTCCGCGAAGCCGCGCTCGGCACCGTGATCGGCGTGGTCGGCGGCCGCGCCGTGGTGATGGCGCTGAACCGGGTGGCGCTGCCGCAGGGGCTGCACGCGCCGTTCGTCACCACCGCCGCGCTGGTGGTGTTCGGCGCCGCGCAGATGCTGCACGCATCGGGCTTTCTCGCGGTCTATCTCGCCGGCATGATCATCGGCAATCAGCCGACCCGCGCGCACAATTCCGTGGTGGCTTTTCTCGACGCCGCGACCTGGCTGGCGCAGATCGTGATGTTCGTGCTGCTCGGCCTGCTGGTGTCGCCGCAGCGGCTGATGATGAGCATCGGGCCGGCGGTGCTGGTGGCGCTGGCGCTGATGCTGGTGGCGCGGCCGGTCGCCGTGTTCCTGTGTCTGGCGCCGTTCCGCTTCAACTGGCGGGAACGCCTGTTCATCGCCTGGGTCGGACTGCGCGGCGCGGTCGCGATCTTCCTCGCCTCGATCCCGATGATGGTCGGGCTGCCGAAGGCGCATCTGTATTTCGACGTCGCCTTCGTGGTGGTGATCATCTCGCTGCTGCTGCAGGGCTGGACGCTGGGGCCGGCGGCGCGGAAGCTGCACATCGCGCTGCAACGCACCGACCGCGGCCCGCGCCGTATCGAACTCGATCTGCCCGGCCAGCTCGAGCAACAGCTGGTCGGCTATGCGGTGCGGCCGAAAAGCCTGTTCCTGCGCCGCGGGCTGGTCCCGTCATGGTCGAAGCCGACGCTGGTGATCCGCGACGAGCGCATCCTGACGCCGGAGGAGGCCGATCCGGTCGCGGCCGGCGATTACGTCTATCTGCTGGCCCCGCCGGAAAAGGCTGAGGCGCTCGACCGCTTCTTCGTCGACATGCCGCCCTCGACTGCGCCCGATCCGCATCTGCTCGGCGATTTCGTCGTGCCCGGCGAGACCTCGCTCGGCGATCTCGCCGCCGCCTATGGGGTGAGCGTGCAGGCCGGCGAAGAAGCGCTGACGCTGGCGGATTATTTCGACATCCATCTCGACCGCGCGCCGACCGTCAATGCCACGGTGGCGCTGGATTCGATCGTGCTGGTGGCGCGCAGCCTCGGCGGCGGCCGGGTCAATGTGGTCGGCCTGCGGCTGCCGGAAGACGACGACGCGCCGCCGCCGACCCGCGTTCAAAAGGCCCGGCGCAAGCTGTCCAAGGTGTGGTCGACGCTGTCGGGGGTGTGATCAGTCCGGCTTCTGGTCCGGCGCGTTCAGCACCGCGCGGCATTCCGCCGGCAGGTCGGCGAGCGTCATCGGCTTCCTCGGCTTCGGCGGCTCCTTCGGCGGCTTCGGATGCAGCACCGCGTCCGAGAACCAGTAATCGAGATCGGCGCCGCAGCCCTCGCCTTGCGGCGGTTCGGGCTGCGCCTCGCAGCCGATGGCGCCGGGCGGGCATTTGATCCGGATGTGGAAGTGATAGTCGTGGCCGTACATCGGCCGCACCTTGTTCAGCCAGCCGCGGTCGCCTTTGGCCTCGCGGCACAGCGCCTTCTTGATCGCGGCATTGACGAAGATGCGCTCGACCGCGGGCTCCTGCGCGGCGGCGCGGATCACCCGGTGATGCGTCGGCGTCCAGGCGGCGGGATCGATATCCAGCCGGTCGCGCCGCACCATCATCACCGCGGACATCTCCTCGCGCTCGTTGCGCGACAATTGCCGGTTCGGCATCGGCGTCAGCCAGATGTCGGCGTCGAGCCCGACCTGATGGCTGGCGTGGCCGGTCAGCATCGGCCCGCCCCGCGGCTGCGACATATCGCCGACCAGAATGCCGGGCCAGCCGGCCTCGCTGTTCGCCCGCTTCGACAGCCGTTCGACCAGCGCCACCAGCGGCGGATAGGCCCAATAGCGGTTACGCGACAGCCGCATCACCTGCCAGGTCTTGCCGGTCAGCGGCAGCGCCTCGCCGCCGGCGAGGCAGCCCCTGGCGTAGAATCCGATCGGCCGCGCCGGCAGCGCGGCCGGCAGATAGCGCCGGGCGAACAGTTCGCGCGCGGCGAGCTCCGGATCGTTCGGATTGGCGAGCGGCGGCAGCGGCTTCGGATTGACCGTGCCCTTGTCCTGCGCCCACGCGACCGCAGCCGAGGCGCTCAGCAGCGCGGCGGCAAGCAGCCATCGGGCGGGAATCGATCGGCGACGCATCGCCATCCTATAGCTGAATCGGCCGGTCAAATCAGCCATGCGACCTCCAGGCGATCAGAGCGGCCATCGGTCTCACGAAGGGGCGCAAGCAAAGCCTGCATATGATACCGCGATGGCACCCTCCGTTAACTTGAAACTAACCAGTTGCACAGGTGGCGCAATTTCGGGCTGAAACGCCCCCTGCGCCTCTCCGTTGCGCAATAGCCGTGCGGCACGCATTCTGACACCTGCGAACACCCGCCTGAAGTTTGCAAATCGCTGCGAAGCGTCCTGCACTGCCTTGTTTACAGGCAGGCCCACCCGACACGCAGCGACATCTGACAATGTCGGTCAACACGCTACACATTTCATTCAGACACATCTTGCACAACCGGTTCGCAGATCGCGTGTGGGGCGTGGGGAAATGCCGCAAATTCGGCTGAAGGCGAACAAGACCTCGAAAAGGTGCGCGGGCGCAGCGCTCCGGAAGCGCCGCCGCGCCGTGCGGAAAGGCCCCGGACCATCAACCGTTCCGAAACGGCCGGTGCGCGCGGGCCTGGCCGCCGAGCGTGAGCGCGCCGTCGCGCAGGCGCTGGCCGAGGCGCGCAAATCGCATGAGCGGCTGCGCGAGGCGATCGACCTCGTACCGCAGGGAATCGTGTTTCTCGATTCCGAAGGCCGCTACATTCTGTGGAACAAGCGCTACGCCGAGATCTACAAGGCCAGCGCCGATATGTTCAAACCCGGCGCGCGGTTTCAGGACACGCTCCGGGTCGGCATCGCGCGCGGCGACTATCCGGAGGCGATCGGCCGCGAGGACGACTGGATCGCCGAGCGGATGCAACGGATGTTTCATCCGAGCCACAGCCACGAGCAGATTCTCGCCGACGGCCGCTGCATCCAGATCGAGGAATGCACCACCTCCGACGGCGGGGTGATCGGCCTGCGCGTCGACATCACCGAGCTCAAGCAGCGCGAAGCGTCGTTCCGGCTGATGTTCGACAGCAATCCGGTGCCGATGATCGTCTGCGCGCTGCGGGACGAACGCATCCTCGCGGTCAACGACGCTGCGGTCGCGCATTACGGCTATTCGTCCGTCGAATTCGCCCAGCTGACGCTCCGCCGCCTGCAGGCGTTCGAGTCCGATCTGCCCTGGGCCGGCGACCACACCGACGACGAGCGCGCGGCGCGAACCTGGAAGCACGTCAAGGCCGACGGTTCGCTGATCGATCTGGCGATCTATTCGCGGCAGCTCACCTATAACGGCGAGCCGGCGGTGCTGCTGGCGCTGATGGACATCACCGAACGCAAGCGCGCCGAGATGCGACTGGCATTCATGACGCATCACGACGGGCTGACCGGGCTGCCGAACCGCAATCTGCTGCGCAAGCGGCTCGACGAATTGCTGGTCCACACCCGGCGCGCCAGCGACAAGATCGCGGTGCTGTTCATCGGCATCGACCATTTCAAGGCGGTCAACGACACGCTGGGCCACGCGATCGGCGACAAGCTGCTGCGCGGCGTCGCGCGGCGGCTGCGCTCGACATTGCGTGAGGAGGACCTGCTGGCGCGGCTCAACTCCGATGAGTTCGCGGTGGTGCAGACCGGGATCAGGCGGCCGCAGGAGATCACGCTGCTCGCCAAGCGGCTGTTGAACGCGATCGCCGAGCCGTATCTGCTCGACGGCCATTCGGTGGTGGCCGGCGCCAGCATCGGCATCGCGGTCGCGCCGGTCGACGGCGACGATTCGGAAAAGCTGCTGATGAACGCCGACATGGCGCTGTCGCGCGCCAAGAACGACTCGCGCGGCAGCTTCAGCTTCTTCGAGCCGGGGATGGACGCCCGCGCCCAGGCCCGTCGCAAGATCGAGACCGAACTGCGCACCGCGCTGCGCAACGAGGTGCTGCGCCCCTATTATCAGCCGCTGGTGGAGCTCTCGAGCGGCCGGATTTCCGGCTGCGAGGCGCTGGTGCGCTGGCCGCATCCGGACCGTGGCATGATCTCGCCGGCGGAATTCATCCCGGTCGCCGAAGACACCGGCCTGATCAACGCGATCGGCGCGCAGGTGCTGCGCCAGGCCTGCCTCGACGCCTCGCGCTGGCCCGGCGACATCCGGGTCGCGGTCAATCTGTCGCCGCTGCAGTTCAGGGTCGGCAATCTGATGGCGACGGTGATGGACGCGCTGAAATACGCCGGCCTGCCGCCGCATCGGCTCGAAATCGAGATCACCGAGACGCTGCTGCTGGAGAAGAGCAGCCAGGTGATCGCCACGCTGCACGCGCTGCGCGCGCTCGGCGTCCGCATCTCGATGGACGATTTCGGCACAGGCTATTCGAGCCTGAGCTATCTGCGTAGCTTCCCGTTCGACAAGATCAAGATCGATCAGTCGTTCGTACGCGACCTGTGCAACAATCGCGAGGCTCAGGCGATCGTCCGCGCGATCATCAGCCTCGGCATGGGGCTCGGCGTCACCATCACGGCCGAAGGCGTCGAGACCGAAGCCGAATTGAGCTGGCTGCGCGCCGAAGGCTGCCACGAGGCGCAAGGCTTCCTGTTCAGCGCCGCGCGGCCGAACGAGGAGATCAAGGGGCTGCTCGATCTGCAACAATCCGCCGCCCCCGACCAGCAATTCCCCGCCGCCCGCGTCGCTTAGAGCTTTTCCGGTTCTGATAGAATCAGAACCGGAGCTCTAACTCATCATTCTGAGGCGTTTTCTCTACGCGAACCGGTTTCCACTTCGCTCGAAAACGCTGTAGCGGCGCCGGCGAACCAGGCGGCCCATCCTTCGAGGCTCGCTGTGCTCGCACCCCGGATCAAGTCCGGGGCAGGCTCTCAGGATGACGGGGCGCGCGTCGCGAGACTCAGGATGACGCTTCGAGGGGCGCGAGCGTGCGGGGCTCTGGATGTTGCCAGTGCGTGCGGCTCATGATCACGGCCGGCGCCTGATTTGCGCCGCCCATTGCCGGCGCTTCCGCGTCAATCGTTTCAGGAGCGAACGACGACGCATTTTCCAGGTCGTCTTGAAACGTGTTGAACGGGCCCGCCACCTCCGCGAGCGGCTTCTGCTTGTCGGCCCAATGCAGCGCCGTGTAGTCGAAGCCGTTGATGATGGTCGGCTTGACCACTTCGAAATAGGGCGAGATGTCGAAGTCGCGCGGCATGTACAGCGACGAATCGCGGATGTGCAGGATCTCGCGGCGCGCCTTGCGGCTGCCGGCGCGGGTGATCTTCGGCAGGATCGGGTAGCGCACCGAGTCGAACGCCTGCGCGATCAGCGCCGAGCAGATGATCTTGGTCGGATCGCCGGAGCCGAGCGCGATCATCCGCCGGCGCCAGCGTTGCGGCACCGGGAGCGGAACCAGATAGCGCATCAGATCGATGATGTTCTTGGTGTCGTAGCCGAAGCCGATCCGGTTGATCGCGTAGCGGCACACCGTATGGCGGTCCTCGTGGGACAGGCCGACCGGGCGGCAGATTCGGGTGTGATAGCTCAGATGCCGCGACAGCGGCGACGAGGAGACGCCCTCGCCGATATTGGCCTCGATCAGCACATGCGGCTCGCCGTCGGGCTCCGCCGCGCCGTCGATCGGCCCGACATACAGCGCGGCGTGCGACCAGGTCGATTGCGTGAGGTATTTGATGATGCCGGAGATCCGCGCATTGCCTTCGACCAGCAGCACGTCGCCGGGCTGCATGATGCTGCGCAGATGATCAGGATCGCTCGGCGTGAACGGCTCGTAGCCCGGCTCTTCCTTTTGCAGGTAGTTGGCAATGACCTTGCCGATGGCATCGAGCACAACGCCCATCTGTTCACTCCCCGCGGCATCGAAACGCTGCTGTTGCCCGGTTCATGATTGTCGAGAGCCGTTGCAATTTAGTTCATTGGCTTGCGGGCGAGCACACCATTGCTTCACCATGACCGTTGCCGCGCCGCGGCGATTGCGGCAAGTTGCCGGGCAGTGCTCAGCGTCCCATGGCGGCGCTCAGCGGCCACGGCGCAATGCGAAACATCCAGGAGTCCAAGGTTTTGCCGAGGTTTGCGGCTACACGGAACATCGCGTGGCGACGGCAGACGCGGTGGTGCGACGCCTGTTCGCTCCGTGATCGCCGGGCCTGCGCGCAAAAGTCTTCGGAAACCATGCCATGACAATCTCCCGACGCAGCCTGCTCGGCGCCGCCGCCGGCCTCGTAGTCCTACCAGTATTCGCGTCGCGCGCCTTCGCGGCGCTGCCGCGCGAGGTCGATGTCGTCGTGGTCGGCGCCGGCGCCGCCGGCATCGCGGCGGCGCGGCGGATCGTGGCGGCGGGCCGCAAGGTGATCGTGGTCGAGGCCGGCGCGCAGGCCGGCGGCCGCTGTCTCACCGACGCCGACGGCTTCGATGCGCCGTTCGATCGCGGCGCGCGCTGGCTGCACAATCCGGACAGCAACCCGATCATCCGGCTGGCGCGCAGCGTCGGCGTCGACATCGTGCCGGCGCCGCCGGGCCAGAAGATCCGGATCGGCCGCCGCAACGCGCGGGCGCGCGAGACCGAGGACTATCTGGCGACGCTGGTACGCGCCAGCCGCGCGATCGACGACGCCGCGCGCGGCAGGGTCGACGTCGCCAGCGCCGCGGCGCTGCCGAACGATCTCGGCGATTGGGGCGCGACAATCGCATTCGTGCTCGGCCCGCATGTCAGCGGCAAGGATCTCAAGGAGCTGTCGGCGCTGGACGAATCGCGGGCGCCGGACCGCAACGCGCTGAGCGGCGCGCGGCAGGGACTCGGCACGCTGCTGTCGCGGCTGGCCGCGCCGCTGCCGCTGGCGCTGTCGACCCCGGTCACCCGGATCGTCTGGAACGGCCGCGACACCGGCGTCGAGACCGCATCGGGCCGGATCACCGCGCGCGCGGTGATCGTCACCGCCTCGACCAATGTGCTGGCCTCCGGCGCGATCAAGTTCACGCCGGAGCTGCCGAAGCGTCAGCTCGACGCCGCCGCCAAACTCGGGCTCGGCAGCTACGACCGCATCGCGCTGCAGTTCAAGGGCAACCCGCTCGGCCTGTCCCGCGACGAGGTGATCGTCGAGCAGAGCAACAGCGCGCGCACCGCCGCGCTCTACGCCAATATCAACGGCTCGTCGCTGTGCACCGTCGATATCGGCGGCGCGTTCGGGCGGGATCTGTCGGCGCAGGGCGAAGCGGCGATGCAGGCGTTCGCGCTGGAATGGCTCGGCAAGCTGTTCGGCAGCGACATCACCGCGGCGGTCGAACGCAAGGCCGCGACGCGCTGGAACGCGTCGCCCTTCGTGCTGGGTGCGATGTCGGCGGCGGCGCCCGGCGGCCAGCCGTCGCGCAAGGTGCTGGCCGAGCCGCTCGGCAATCTGTTCATCGCCGGCGAAGCGACCAGCGAAACGCTGTGGGGCACCGTGCAGGGCGCCTGGGAGTCCGGCGACCGCGCCGCCGAGGCCGCCTTGAAGCGGATCGGCGCGCTGAAGTCCGACGAGCCCGCCAAGCCTGAGCGCAAGCCGAAGAAACGCCGCACCTACGAAGCCACCGGCGCCGCCGAACAATGGCCGGGACTACGGTAGACGCGCAGCGCCGCGCTCACGCGCAACAATTGCTCACTGCCCGCGAGCCCCCACCCCACCCTCCCCCGCAAGCGGGAGAGGGAGTTCTGCAGCGATCGTCGAGGCGATCCCGTTCATCCTCGCAATGAGCAACACCCACAGCGCGCCCCCTCTCCCGCTTGCGGGGGAGGGTTGGGGTGGGGGCGCGACGCGGCACGAAATTCGTGAGCGCCGCCACGTCGTCTGCGGCCGATGACGGACTCCTCACCACGCACCCACGGCTCAGCCGCGCAGCACGCCGCCGGTTTTCTTCGTAACCTCGGCGACGATCTTGGCGCCCACCGCGTCGATCTCCTGATCGGTCATGGTCTTGTCGCGCGGCTGCAGCGTCACTGCGATCGCCACCGACTTCTTGTCCGGATCGACGCCCTTGCCCTCGTAGACGTCGAACACCACGACCGAGCTGATCAGCTTCTTGTCGATGCTCTGCGCGGCGCGGACGATGTCGGCGGCCTGAACCTTGCGGTCGACGATGAAGGCGAAGTCGCGCGACACCGGCTGGAATGCGGACAGCTCCAGCGACGGCTTGGCGCGGGTCGGCCGCTGCTTGGCGGCGGGGATGTTGTCGAGGATCACTTCGAACCCGACCAGCGGGCCGTCGGCGTGCAACTGCTCCAGCACGCGCGGATGCAGTTCGCCGAAATAACCCAGCACGTTCTGCGGCCCGATCTGGATCGCGCCGGAGCGGCCGGGATGCAGCCAGGCCGGCAGCGCCTTGCCGGTCGCGATCTGCAGGCCCGCCATCGGCGCGCCGGCGGCGGCGAGCACCGCGAAGGCATCGGCCTTGGCGTCGAGCGCGGAGGCCGGCGCCGAGCCGGACCAGTGCCGGCCGAGCCCGTTCGATGAGGCGACGCCGCGACGCACGCCGCTCGCCGCGACGAACTGATCCTGCGGCCGGTCGCCCTTGAAGATCTGCCCGACCTCGAACAGCGCCAGATCAGGCGTGCCGCGATCGGCGTTGGCCTGCGCGGCGGCGACGAGGCCCGGCAGCAGGCTCGGCCGCATGTCGGACAAATCCGACGCGATCGGATTGGCCAGCGCCAGTTCGGGCTGGCCGCCGCCGAAGGCTTCGGCGCTGGGCTTGGCGATGAACGACCAGGTCACCGCCTCGGTCAGGCCGCGCGCCGCCAGCGCGCGCTTGGCGCGGCGGGTGCGGGTCTGGATCGGCGTCAGCACCGGCTTGCGCGGCGCGTCGCCGCGCTCGAACGGCGTCATCGGCACCTTGTCGACGCCGACGATGCGGACGATTTCCTCGACGATGTCGGCCTTGCCGTGCACGTCGCTGCGCCACGACGGCGCCGCCACCTTCACCACCGCGCCCTGGCCTGCGACCATGAAGCCGAGATGCGTAAGAATGCGCCGCGCTTCGGCGAGCGGCACGTCGATGCCGGCGAGCCGCTTCACCTCGGACAGCGGGAAGTCGATGATGCGATCTTCGCCGAACGTCCTGCCGACGACCACCATCTCGGACGGCGTGCCGCCGCAGAATTCGATCACCAGCCGGGTCGCGAGATCCAGCCCCGGCACCATGAAGGCCGGATCGACGCCGCGCTCGAAGCGATAGCGCGCGTCGGTGTTGATGCCGAGCTTGCGGCCGCTTTGGGCGATGTTGATCTCGTTCCACAGCGCCGATTCGATCAGCACGTCGGTGGTCTCGGCCGAGCAGCCGGAGGCTTCGCCGCCCATGATGCCGGCGAGCGATTCGACGCCGTGATCATCGGCGATCACGCAGACGCCCGGGTCGAGATTGTAGTTACGCCCGTCGAGCGCCAGCAGCGTCTCGCCGTCTTTGGCGCGGCGCACCACGAGATTGCCCTTCACCTTTGCGGCGTCGAACACGTGCAGCGGCCGCGACCGGTCGAAGGTCAGGAAGTTGGTGATATCGACCAGCGCGTTGATCGGGCGCAGCCCGATCGCGGTCAATCGCTTCTGCAGCCATTCCGGCGACGGGCCGTTCTTGACGCCGCGCACCAGCCGCAGCGCGAAGCCGGGGCAGAGCTTGTCGTCCTCGACGCTCACTTGCACCGGGCAAGGGAATTCGCCCTTGATCGGCTTGATGCCGGACTCTTTCAGCTTGCCCATGTCGGCGGCGGCGAGATCGCGCGCGATGCCGTGGACGCCGGCGCAATCCTGCCGGTTCGGTGTCAGATTGATGTCGAGCACCGGATCGCCGAGCCCGGCCCACTCCGCATAGGCCTTGCCGATCGGCGCATCCGCCGGCAATTCCATGATGCCGTCGTGATCCTCGGAGATCTGCAACTCGGCGGCCGAGCACAACATGCCGCGGCTCTCGACGCCGCGGATATTGCCGACGCCGAGCGTGATGTTCTTGCCCGGAATGAAGGTGCCGGGCGGCGAGAACACCGTGATCAGCCCGGCCCGCGCATTCGGCGCGCCGCACACCACCTGCACCGGCGCGCCGCCATCGCCGGTGTCGACGCTGCAGACCTGCAGCTTGTCGGCGTTGGGATGCTTCTCGGCGCTGAGCACCCGCGCAATCGTAAACGGCGCCAGGGCCTTCGCCTTGTCGGTGATGTCCTCGACCTCGAGCCCGATCATGGTGAGCTTGTCGGCGAGCGCCGTCAGCGTCTCGTCGGTGTCGAGATGATCCTTCAGCCAGGAGAGGGTGAGTTTCATGGGTTGTGACTTCCGTCTGGCGCTGTGCTGGCGTCGTGCTGAATGCTGAAGCTGCGACAAGCGTCGCCCTCACCCCAACCCTCTCCCGCAAGCGGGCGAGGGGGCGCGTCGTGCCGGATGGAGGGGCCGCGTGTCATGCTGTTAGTCCGCATCGCCCGCCGCAGGGCGCTGCTTGGAATCGATCTGTTCAGGGCGCTGCTTCGCCGCGCGCTTGGCGCGCTCCCTCTCCCGCTTGCGGGGGAGGGTTGGGGTGGGGGCACTTGCCGCAAGCACAGCGGCAATGCTCTGCAACACCCCGTCGCGATTACTCATCACCTCGGCATTGCTGAACCGGACAATCCGAAATCCGCGTGCCTCGATCAGCGCCGTGCGAGACGCGTCGGCGCGCTCGGCGTCGTCAGAAAAATGCTGACCGCCGTCGATCTCGACCACGAGCTTGACCGAATGGCAGGCGAAATCCGCGATGAAAGGTCCAATCGGCACCTGGCGGCGAAACGAGGAACCGTTGAGCTGCTTGTCGCGCAGCGCCGACCACATCAGCCGCTCGGCGTCGGTCGATGTCTTGCGCAGCTCGCGCGCATGGCGGCGCAGGCTCGGAGATACTTTCCAGCTCGGCTGCTTCGGATCGTCCATCGCAAGCTCCGTGCCCGTGTCGCCCTCACCCCAACCCTCTCCCGCAGGCGGGAGAGGGAGCGCGTCGTGCGGCGATGAGAGCGCTTTCATCATCTCAACGACAAATCTTATTCAACGAACGGCGCCTGCACTTGAGCGATTAGTCGCCTCAGCCGCTGCCTGCTCCCTCTCCCGCTTGCGGGAGAGGGCCGGGGTGAGGGCACTTGCCCCACGCACAGCGCCTGCGATGCTCACGAACTCAATCCCCCCGCCAGCGACGGGATATCCAGCGGCTTGAAGCCGTAGTGATTGAGCCAGCGCGAATCGGCCTCGAACAATTGCCGCAGATCGGCCATGCCGTATTTCAGCATCGCGATGCGGTCGATGCCCATGCCCCAGGCGAAGCCCTGATACACTTCCGGATCGATGCCGCAGGCGGTCAGCACGTTGGGGTGGACCATGCCGCAGCCGAGAATCTCCAGCCAGTCCTCGCCCTCGCCGAACCGGATCTCACCATTGCCGCGGCGGCACTGGATGTCGACTTCCAGCGACGGCTCGGTGAACGGGAAGAACGACGGCCGGAACCGCATGTTGACGTTGTCGACCTCGAAGAACGCCTTGCAGAACTCGGCGAGGATCCATTTCAGATGGCCGAGATGGCTGCCCTTGTCGATCACCAGACCTTCGACCTGGTGGAACATCGGCGTATGGGTCTGGTCCGAGTCGCTGCGATAGGTGCGGCCGGGGCAGATTACCCGGATCGGCGGGCGCTGCGACAGCATGGTGCGCACCTGCACCGGCGAGGTATGGGTGCGCAGCAGCAGGCGCGAACCGTCTTCCTTCGGATTGAAGTAGAAGGTGTCGTGCATCTCGCGGGCCGGATGGCCCTCGGGGAAGTTCAGCCGGGTGAAGTTGTTGTCGTCGGTCTCGATGTCCGGACCTTCGGCGATCGCAAAGCCCATATCGGCGAAGATCGCGGTGAGTTCGTCCCAGACCTGGCTGAGCGGATGAATCCGGCCCTGCTCCGCCAGCGGCTCACGCAGCGGCAACGTCACGTCGATGGTTTCGGCGGCGAGCTTGGCGTCGAGCGCTGCGGCCTTGAGCAGATCGCGCCGCGCGGTCAGCGCCTGCGTGACCGTCTCCTTGGCGAGGTTGATCGCCGCGCCTTCGGTCTTGCGCTGCTCGGGGTCCATCTTGCCGAGCGTCGCGAGCAGCGCCGAGATCGAGCCCTTCTTGCCGAGCGCGCCGACACGCACCGCTTCGAGCGCGGCTTCGTCGGACGCCGCGGCGATATCGGCGAGGATCTGGGTTTGCAGGTTTTCGAGATTGGACATGAGCCGCCGTTCCCCTCAAGAAGTCATGCCCGGGCTTGACCCGGGCATCCATCGCTTCTCGAAAATGATGGATCGCCGGATCAAGTCCGGCGATGACGGTCAACCTTGTATCAACCTCAGGCTGCTGATGCAGCCTTGCAGGCTCAGGCCGCGAGCGCGGCCTTGGCCTTCTCGGCGATCGCCTGGAACGCCGCCGGTTCGGTGATCGCCAGATCCGACAGCACCTTGCGATCGACGATCACGCCGGATTTGGCGAGGCCGTTGATGAACACGCTGTAAGTCATGCCGAGCGGACGCACCGCGGCGTTGATGCGCTGGATCCACAGCGCGCGGAACGTCCGCTTCTTGCGCTTGCGATCCCGGAACGCGTATTGGCCGGCCTTGTCGACCGCAGCCTTGGCGGCGCGGATCGTATTCTTGCGGCGGCCACGGAAACCCTTGGCGAGCTTGTAGACCTTCTTATGCTTGGCGTGAGCCGTCACACCGCGTTTGACGCGAGCCATGACTGATCTCCTTCATCTGAATTGGGTTTGGTTGGCCGCGCGGACGCGGCCCGATGAGGTTGCCGCGCAAATGCGCGGCGTGAACGGTCAGGCGTTCGGCAAGAAATACTTCTTGATGTTGTCGCCGTCGGTCTTGAAGATCACGCGCGTGCCGCGAAGCTGACGGATCTGCTTCTTCGTGCGCTTGATCATGCCGTGGCGCTTGCCGCGCTGGGCGGACATCACCTTGCCGGTGGCGGTTACCTTGAAGCGCTTTTTAGCGCCCGATTTGGTCTTCAGCTTGGGCATTTAGCTCTCCTGTGCCACGCGCAATCTGCGCCCGAGGGGCGCTGCGCCGGCTGAAATTGCTCGTTAGAGCGTTGAAGTTGCTCGACTTATTCCTCGCGGAACAAATCGGCAGGGAACACCGCCACGGCAGCCCTTGATCAGCCGGGCGATGAAGGCTGCGCTTATGGCAGAGCGGAGCCGGATTGGCAACGCATAACGCCGGCCGGCGCTGATGTCCGGCCGCCAGCCGGCGCGATCGACCCAAAATAAGCTCGATGAAGGTCCATCCGGCGCGTATCGTCGTCGCAGATCCAGGCGACGCGTCACCGGATTCGCACCGGACCGACATCAGCCGGTCGCGGGCTTCTGCTTTGGGAGACCCCTATGAACGCCCCTGCCCGTTCCCATGCGAGACGGTTCTTCCCCGGCATCGCCCGGACCGGCCTGCTCGCCGCAGCCGCCCTGCTGGCGGCACTCGTCGCCGCGTCGGGCGACGCCGAGGCGGCGAAGCGCCGGGCCGGCGGCAATTTCGACGGCGTCTGGAACGTGGTGTTCGCCACCCGCGCGGGCAATTGCGGCCCGACCTACAACGCGCCATTCGCCGTGCAGGGCCGCCGCGTCTCCTCGGCCGGTGGCGGCAAGGTCACCGGCGGCATCACCGGCGGCGGCAACGTCGCGGTCAGGCTTTCGGTCGGCGCCTCGGTCGCCAATGGTCGCGGTCGCCTCGCCGGCAATTCCGGCACCGGCACCTGGAGCGGCCTGATCCAGGGCGACCGCTGCAGCGGCACCTGGCAGGCGACGCGCGGCTAGTTGCGGTTGGCGTGAAGCGAGCGCGTTTTCGAGCGAAGTGGAAACCGGTTCGCGTCAAGAAAACGCGTCAGAACAAAAAGTTAGAGCTCCGGTTCTGATTCTGTCAGAACCGGAAAAGCGCGAGCGCTGCGACCTGCGGCTTCCCCCACCCCAACCCTCCCCCGCAAGCGGGAGAGGGAGCCTACAGCGGCCGGAGAGAGGTCGTGCTTCTCCATCAAGCACGGCGCGCCCCCTCTCCCGCGTGCGGGAGAGGGCCGGGGTGAGGGCGACGCCGGCACTGACTCAGCGCTCCAACGACAGTCACCATCCCCAAAAGAAAAGGCCCGCCAGATCATCTGACGGGCCACACGCGTACTCAAATGTAAAACGGGCTTGCTGCGCCTCAGCGCGGCGCCAGCACCATGACCACCTGACGGCCTTCGAAACGGGCGTCCTGCTCGACCTTGGCGATTTCGGCGACGTCGGCCTTCACCTTTTCCAGCAGCTTGGTGCCGATTTCCTGGTGGGCCATTTCGCGTCCGCGATAGCGCAAAGTGATCTTCACCTTGTCGCCTTCCTCGAAGAAGCGCTGCATCGCCTTCATCTTCACGTCGTAGTCGTGGTCGTCGATCATCGGGCGGAGCTTGATCTCCTTGATCTCGACGATCTTCTGCTTCTTGCGCGCCTCGGCGGCTTTCTTCTGCGCCGAGTACTTGAACTTGCCGTAGTCCATGATCTTGCAGACCGGCGGACTGACGTTCGGCGAAATCTCGACCAGATCCATGCCTGCTTCCATTGCCATCTTGATCGCGACAATGGTCTCGACCTTGCCCTGGTTAATACCGGCCTGGTCGATCAGTTGGATCTCGTGATTGCGAATTTCATCGTTGGTGCGCGGCCCATCCTTAGCAACGGGGGGCGGGGCTCTGTTGGGACGGCGAATGGTCGATTCTCCAATATTGTGAACGTTGGTGGCGAACGATCAATCAGGGCATGTCACAGAAGCATTTGCGGCTATGCCGATCAGATCGAGAGCTCCATATAGGTCAGAGCGCAACCCGACGCAAAACCAACTTCGCCCCGGTTCAACGCCGAGGCCATGCCCGTTCTGATCGCCGCGCAGTGTGACGGAAGAACCGACAACCGGCAAGCCAACTTCCGCATAAGCGGCGGAAAGACAGGCCGATTCGCGGCATTTCCGCCACGCCGAACCTGGTTCGGCGTTGACGGCGCGACGGCGGTGACTGCAAACCAACTTCGCAACGAGGCCCTTGATCCATGACAAACTCCGCAGCAGCCCCGAAAGGGTCCGATCCAGCCTTCATCAGCGTCGGCGAAGGCGCCGCCGAGCGCCGGATCGCCGTCCGGGCGCGCGCGGGCCACGCTCCCGGCCTGTTCTGGCTCGGCGGCTTCAACTCGGACATGACCGGGACCAAGGCCGTCGCGCTCGACGAATGGGCCGCCGAACGCGGCCGGGCCTGCGTCCGGTTCGATTATTCCGGCCATGGTTCCTCCTCGGGCGCCTTCGCGGACGGCACGATCAGCCGCTGGCTGGAAGACAGCCTTGCGGTGTTCGACCGCTTCGCGACAGGCCCGCAGGTGGTCATCGGCTCGTCGATGGGCGGCTGGATGGCGCTGCTGCTGGCGCGCGAATTGATCCGCCGCGGCGGCGAGGGCCAGACCAAGCTCGCCGGCCTGGTGCTGATCGCGCCAGCGCCGGATTTCACCGAAGCGCTGATGTGGAAGGGCTTTTCGCCCGAGATCCGCCGCCAGATCGAGACCGAGGGGGTCTGGATGCGGCCGTCGGACTATGGCGACGCCTATCCGATCACGCGCGCGCTGATCGAGGACGGCCGCAACCATCTGCTGCTCGGCGGCGCGATCAGCGTCGGCTGCCCGGTCCGCATCCTTCAGGGCAAGCAGGACCCCGACGTGCCGTGGACTCACGCCTTCGCCTTGACCGAGCGGCTGCCCTGCGAGGACGTCGTGCTGACCCTGATCCAGGACGGCGACCACCGCCTGAGCCGGCCGCAGGACATCGCGCGGATGCTGGCGGCGGTCGAGGAGATCGGGTGAGCTGAGAAGTTTGGTGAGCCAAATAACCCTCTCCCCCTGTGGGAGAGGGTGGCGAGCGCAGCGAGCCCGGTGAGGGGTCTCGCGAGCACTGCGCCCGCGGCCCCCTCATCCGGCACGGACTGCGTCCGTGCCACCTTCTCCCACAAGGGGAGAAGGAAGTGCCCCGACCCACTCCGCGCGCACGCTCTCGTCCGGCTCGTCGCCGAGCCGTGCCGCCTTCAGCGCCGCGAACTGATCGCCGGGCAGCAACTGCGCCAGCGCCCACACCGCGGCGCCCCGCACCACCGCGCTGGCGTCGCCGAGCAGCCGCTCGGCCTCGGCGGCAAGCTCCGCATCCCCCGAATTGCCGATGGCGATCAGAACGTTGCGGATGAAGCGGTCGCGCCCGATGCGCTTCACCGGCGACTTGGTGAACAGCGCCCGAAACGCTGCATCGTCGAGCCGCGCCAATTCACCGAGCGAAGGCGCGCGCAACGCGTCGCGCGCCGCCAGCTTCGCCTCGCGCCCGACCTGCGCGAACTTGTTCCACGGGCACGCCGCCAGGCAATCGTCGCAACCGTAGATATGGTTACCAATCGGTTGACGAAATTCGTGCGGGATCGGCCCCTTATGCTCGATCGTCAGATACGAAATGCAGCGCCGCGCATCGAGCCGGTAGGGCTCGGGGAAGGCCGCGGTCGGGCAAGAGTCGAGGCAGGCCCGGCACGAACCGCAATGATCGCGCTCGGCAGCGTCGCGCGGCAGCTCGAGCGTGGTGAAGATCGCACCGAGAAACAGCCACGAGCCCAGTTCGCGCGACACCAGATTGCTGTGCTTGCCCTGCCAGCCCAGCCCTGCGGCCTGCGCCAACGGCTTCTCCATCACCGCGGCGGTATCGACGAACACTTTGACCTCGCCGCCCGCGGTCGCGACCAGCCAGCGCGCGAGCTGCTTTAGCCGCGCCTTGATCACGTCGTGATAATCGTCGCCCTGCGCATAGACCGAGATCGCGCCGCGATCCTTGGCGCCAAGAATGTGACGCGGATCACTCTGCGGACCGTAATTGACCCCGAGCATGATCACCGAGCGCACCTCGCTCCACATCACCCGCGGATCGGCGCGACGCTCGGGACGATCGGCGAGCCAGGCCATCTCGCCGTGAAAACCGGAGGCGAGGTAATCGCGTAGTCGATCGAGAGCGTGTGGGATCGAATCCGGTGCGCAGATGCCGATCGCGTCGAAGCCGAGCGTCTGCCCCTGTTTCGCCACAAGCGCCTTGAGTTCGCCCTGAGGGGCCGCAGCGGCAAAAGCGGTGGTGGAATCAGCGGTCAGAAATCCAGATCCACATAGGTCCGCGACGCCGGCACCCCCGCCAGCCATTCGCTCAGCAGCGGACGGAACGACGGCCGCGACTTGATCCGCGCGTACCAGGCCTTTGCCGCCTCGTCCTCGATCCATGGCACATCGCCCAGATAGTCGATTGCCGACAGATGCGCCGCGGCCGCCAGATCCGCATAAGTCATTCTGTCGCCGGCCAGAAAGTTCCGCGTCCGCGCCAGCCAGCCGATATAAGCGAGATGATAGCGGACATTGGCGGTCGCAGCGCGGATCACGTCCATCGCGGGCGGCCCGCCGCCGTCCTCTTCGCTCATAAAGCGCTTGTAGATCCGCTCTGTCACCAGCGGTCCACTCGCCTCCTCGAAGAATTTCTCGTTGAACCACGCCAGCAGCCGACGAACTTCGATCCGCTCGGCCGTCCCATGCGGCAACAACCGGCGATCGCCGAGCGCTGCGCCGTGTGACTCATCGAGAAACTCGGCAATCACGCCCGCGCCGGGAATCGGCGGCTGCCCTTCGGCGACCAGGACCGGCGTCGTTCCCGCAGGATTCAGCGCAAGAAACGCCGTGCGCCGTTCCCACGAGCGCTCTTCCACCAGCCGCAGGTCGAGGCCGTGTTCCCCGAGCGCGAGCCGGACAAACCGGGACTGCGGGCAAAACGGGTGGTGGAACAGGGTATACATGACAACCTTGATAGTTTCGCAGGCTTAACAAACGGTGGCCAGGACGGCGACCATGACATGCGATTCGGCGCGGCTGCGAAGGCGGCAAACTACCGAAGCACAGCCGTGTGGCAAGCCGACTTTGTCGTCATTTTTGACGTTGCGGCATGCAAACGAATAAGCGACAACGGCGCGCCTCTTGCGAGCCCGATCCCTCCCAGCGGACGATCCCATGCTTTTCGATATCTTCAGGGCCGTCATCCTCGGCGTGGTCGAAGGCGTCACCGAATTCCTCCCGGTCTCCTCGACCGGGCATCTGCTGCTGGTGGGGCGGTTCTTCAATCTCGGCGAAGACAGCTTCTGGAAGAGCTTCGCGGTGCTCATCCAGCTCGGCGCGATCCTCGCGATCCTGTCGATCTATTTCGCGAAATTGTGGCGAATTGCGCTCGGGATGTTTTCCGATCCGGCCGCGCGCCGATTCGTCATCGGCGTTCTGGTCGCGTTCCTGCCGGCGGCCATGATCGGCGCCGTGGCGGGGTCCTATATCAAGCTGTATCTGTTCAATCCCTGGGTGGTCTGCTTCTCGCTGATCGTCGGCGGCGCGATCCTGCTGTGGGTCGATCAGCTCGATCTCAATCCGCAACAGCACGACGCCACGGCGTTTCCGCTGCCGATGTACTTCTACATTGGATGCGCGCAGTGCCTGGCGATGATCCCCGGCGTGTCACGGTCCGGCGCCAGCATCGTCGCGGCGATGCTGTTCGGCGCCGACAAGCGCTCCGCCGCCGAGTTCTCGTTCTTTCTGGCGATCCCCACCATGGTGGGCGCCTTCGTCTATGATTTCTATAAGAATCGCGGCGAGATGACGACCGATCACCTGACCATCGTGGCGATCGGTTTCGTGGTGTCGTTCATCACCGCGGTCATCGTGGTGAAAACGTTCCTCGGCTACGTCACGCGCCACGGCTTCGAACTGTTCGCATGGTGGCGCGTCATCGTCGGCACGCTCGGCCTGATCGCGCTGGCGATGGGCAGATAATCGCACGTCCGAATGCCGGCGTCGGAACGCCGGACTCGGACGCTTGCTGACCGCTATCGGCTACGCGCCTTTGCGCGCGAACTGACCGGTCTTGCGGAATCGCCACAGATAAGACGGCACGATCGCCTGCATCGAATCCGGCGTGACGCCCAGGCCCTGCAGCGTCAGGCCGGCGCTCTTGGCTGCGTCCGAGACGACGTTGTCGACCTTCAACAGCTCGACCTGATCCGGCGTCAGCTTGAGATCGCCCGGCGCGAATTGCAGCAGCATCGCCTGCATGCTGGCCAGCCCGAACGGCAACGGCAGCAGCACGCGCTTGCGGTCGATGGTCTCGAGGATGATCTCGATGATCTCGCGCATCGTCAGTTGCTCGGGACCGCCGAGTTCGTAGGTCGCGCCCGGCCTGGTGTTGCCGTCGACGGCCTCGGCCACCGCGGTCGCGACGTCGCCGACATAGACCGGCTGAAGTTTGGTGTCGGCGCCGACCAGCGGCACCACCGGCGAGATTCGCGCCAATGCGGCAAAGCGATTCGTGAACTGGTCTTCGGGGCCGAACACCACCGAGGGCCGCAGGATCGTCGCCTGCGGCACCGCGCTGAGCACGGCCTGTTCGCCGGCGGCCTTGGAGCGGGCGTAGCGCGCGGGCGAATTTGCATCGGCTCCGATCGCGGAAACGTGCACCATCCGCGCCCCCACGGCCGCGGCGGCCTTGGCGATCGCCGCTGCGCCCTCAGCCTGCACAGCGTCGAATTTTTGCGCGCCACCCTCGGCAAGAATTCCGACCAGGTTGATCGCCACATGGGCGCCGCGCATCGCCGCCGCAACCGACGCCGGATAGCGCAGATTGGCCTGCACCGCGTGGATCTGACCGACCCGCCCGAGCGGTTGCAGATGCCCCGCCAGTTCCGGACGCCGCACCGCCACCCTGATTCGGTAGTCCCGACGGGCCAGCGCGCTGACCACATGGCGGCCGATGAAGCCCGAACCGCCGAAAACCGTGACCAGGGTGTCGATATTCGTATTCATGCGGCGTGATCCTGTGAACAAATGCAGTGCCGGAAACGTCCGGCAATTGCCGTCAATCTGGCGGTTTGGCGTTATGCCATCAACCTTTCGCTGTATAGCGGATTTGGCGGCCGCCAAGCATTTGACATTTCCGTGTCGGGTCCCTATCAACCCGCCCGGGCCCAGGTGGCGGAATTGGTAGACGCGCTGGCTTCAGGTGCCAGTGGCTTCACGGCCGTGAAGGTTCGAGTCCTTTCCTGGGCACCACTCGCCCAATGCCCTGAAGCCGTCCTGTTCGAAACAACGTTTCGACGGCCCAAGCCGAAATCGCGCGGCGCTCGCCTTGGATTGATCGGGGCGATAGGTTGAGCGGGCGATTCGAGGCTGGCTCCGGCCTCTTCTTCGAAGTCAATTCCACGCCCTAAGGATATCCTGCCCATGACGATCCGTCTGCATCGCGGCGATCTGCCGGATCTTTCGCGCTATACAAATTCGGTGGCGATCGACACTGAGACGATGGGGCTGCATCCGCATCGCGACCGGCTTTGCGTGGTGCAACTGTCGAACGGCGACGGCAGCGCCGACGTGGTGCAGATTCCGCAGGGACACACCGACGCGCCGCATCTGAAGAAGCTGCTCGGCGATCCGGCCATCGTGAAGATCTTCCATTTCGCGCGGTTCGATCTCGCAGCGCTGTACAACGCATTCGGGGTGATGCCGCAGCCGGTCTACTGCACCAAGATCGCCTCGCGGCTGACCCGCACCTACACCGACCGCCACGGCCTGAAGGATCTGGTGCGCGAGCTGCTGAACGTCGACCTGTCGAAACAGCAGCAATCCAGCGACTGGGGCGCGGAGACGCTGAGCGACGCCCAGCTCGCTTATGCGGCCTCCGACGTGCTGCATCTCCACGGGCTGCGCGAAAAGCTGGACGCGATGCTGGCGCGGGAGAACCGGACCGATCTGGCCCAGGCCTGCTTCGGTTTCCTGCCGCACCGCTCCCGGCTCGACCTCGACGGCTGGAGCGAAGAGGATATCTTCGCGCATTCTTGACCTATTCGGCCCGGATTCGGCAGGCGAGCCGGCCCCGTTTCGGTCATACTCCTCGTCCTGATAGACTTTTGATGGAACCGCCGCCCGGAGGCCCTCGCCTGTCGCGGCGATTGCGACTATCTGGGGTTGCTCCCCGCGCCGGATTTCGCCCGGCCGGTCCCCCGACGCGGAGCGCGAGACGACGATAGCAGGGCTCGAGGCTGGCCGGTCAGGCCAGGCCTCGGCACCACGCGGGAGCAACGGTGGCTTCGGTTCAGACGGCGGCCTATCACACCAGCATGGAGGCGCGCTTCGCGGCGGCGGCGCGCCATAGCCGGCTGGTGCGAACGCTGCGGGTCGCGGTGCCTCTGGTGGTGGCCCTGTCGCTCGCTGCGATCCTCGCCATCTCGATCTTCAACCCGTTCCGCCTGCTTTCGAAACTGCCGATCGACATCGGCGATCTGGTGGTGTCCGGGACCAAGATCACAATGGAGTCGCCGCATCTTGCGGGCTTCACCAATGACGGGCGGCCCTATGAGATGTGGGCGCGCTCGGCGACCCAGGATCTCACCAGCCAGGACCATGTCGATCTGCATACGCTGCGGGCGAAGGTGGTCAGCGACGACCAGTCCACCGTGCTGATCCAGGCCCGCGACGGCAAGTTCAACACCAAGGCGCAGCTTTTGAACCTGCAGAAGGACGTATATCTGCGCACATCGACCGGCAGCGAGGCGTGGATGACTCAGGCCGACATCGATATGGGCAAGGGCAATGTCTCGTCTGACGAGCCGGTCGACGTCAAATGGCTAGGCGGCACGTTGCGCGGGCAGCGGCTGCGCATTACCGAGAAGGGCGACGTGATCCGATTCGAGGGCGGGGTGGTGATGAACCTGGACAACGCCAATCTGCCGGAGCCTGCCGAGGAGACCGACACGCGTGCGCAGCCCGCTCCGGCCGCGGTTCCGAACGCCGACGCGGCGGCCAAATCGAAGTCGTCGCAACCGGGCCAGCGCCGCGAAGTGAATCGCCCATGACAAACGCCCGTTGCCTTCTCGCTCGTCGCAAACTGCTTGCGATCGCCGGCGCAGCGTTTCTGGCCGGCTCGGCGAACTTGTCGGGCGCGTTGGCGCAAAGCGCCGTGCAAGGCGTGCCGAACGCGATGCAGGGTTTCTCGCAGAATCGCGATCAGCCGATCCAGATCGAATCCGACACGCTGGAGGTTCGCGACAAAAAGAAAGAGGCGACCTTCACGGGCAGTGTCAAGGTGGTCCAAGGCGACACCACCATGACCTCGAAGACCCTCGTGGTGTTCTACGATCAGGATCAGTCCGAGACCTCCGCCAAACAAGCCAAGCGCAAGGCGATGCCCGCAGCAGCGCCGGGTCCCGGCGGCACGTCGTCGATTCGCCGGCTCGAGGCCAAGGGCAATGTGGTGGTCACCCAGAAGGATCAGGTGGTGACCGGCGACAGCGCGGTGTTCGATACCAAGACCAATCTGGTGACGATGCTGGGGAGCGTGGTGCTCACCCAGGGCAAGAACGTGGTGCGCGGCGATCGGCTGCTGGTCGACATGACCACCGGCGTGTCGCGCGTCGAATCCAACAGCGGCCGGGTGCAGGGCCTGTTTCAGTCGTCAGGCAGCGGATCAGGCGCCCCGCTCGGCATCGGGCCGCCCCCAGCGGGCCAGAAGAAATGACGGCGCGATCGCCTCGGATAGCGGCACGGCGCACGGCAGGACCTGATCGGTAACGGCATGGTAGACCTCCTCGGCATGTTCCGTCGTCGCGCCGCGAAACCCTCGGGCTTCGGGCGCACGCGCATGGACATCACCGCGCTGCAAGGCGAGGTCGGCGACATGCTGACCGCGCCGGTGCGCGACGCGCCGCCCGTCGCGCACGCAGGTGCGACCGAGCCAACGCAAACGCCGACACCGGCGCCAGCGCGTCCGCGTCGGCCTGCCGCGACGCAACCGCGCGAAAGCCATACCGGCTATCTCGCCGTGCATCGCGTCGAGAAGAGTTTCGGGACCCGCAAAATCGTGCGCGGCGTCAGCATCTATGTCCGCCGCGGCGAGGCCGTGGGCCTGCTCGGGCCGAACGGCGCCGGCAAGACCACGGTGTTCTACATGATCACCGGACTGATCAAGGCGGATCGCGGCGCCATCGAACTGGATGGACACGACGTCACCAAGCTGCCGATGTATCAGCGCGCCCGGCTCGGCATCGGCTATCTGCCTCAGGAAGCCTCGATCTTCCGGGGCCTCAATGTCGAACAGAATATTCGCGCCGTGCTCGAAGCGGTCGAGCCGGACAAGCGCAAGCGCGAGGCCGAACTCGACAATCTGCTGCACGAGTTCAACATCGAGCGGCTGCGCAAGTCGCCGTCGATCGCCCTGTCCGGCGGCGAGCGGCGGCGCGTCGAGATCGCCCGCGCGCTGGCGAGCCGGCCGAACTACATGCTGCTCGACGAGCCGTTCGCCGGCATCGACCCGATTGCCGTCGGCGACATTCAGGACCTAGTGCGGCATCTGACCAATCGCGGCATCGGCGTGCTGATCACCGACCATAACGTCCGCGAAACGCTGGGCCTGACGGATCGCGCCTATATCGTCTATGCGGGCGAGATTCTGACCGAAGGCAGCCCGGAAGAGATCGTCAACAATCCAGACGTCCGCCGGCTTTACCTTGGCGAGGAGTTCCGCCTTTAAGACGGTTGCAGTTCCCGGCCCGCCGCGTAATGCTCGACCAGTCCTTTCGCCCGATCCGAACCGGAGGGCGGGCTCCCTACTCCAAATTTCCAATTCGTCAAGCCGTGTACATCGATCACGGAAAGGCGTAAGCAAGAAACGGACCAATTTGGATCGTTTTTGCCGCCATGGCGCTCACGCAACGCCTCGAATTTCGCCAATCGCAGTCGCTGGTGATGACGCCGCAGCTGATGCAGGCGATCAAGCTGCTGCAACTGTCCAATTTGGATCTCGCGGTGTTCGTCGAGGACGAGCTCGAGAAGAACCCGCTGCTGGACCGCGCCAGCGACAACGCCGAACCGCTGGTTGCCGGCGAAGCGTCGATGGACCGCGCCGAGAATGCGGGTGACGAGTTCGGCGGCAGCGAGGCCGGCGGCGAGGCATCGGACTTCGCCGACAACGCAGGCGGCGATTCCTTCGAGCCGGGCAGCGAAGAATGGATGCACCGCGATCTCGGCAGCCGCAGCGAGATCGAGCAGACGCTCGATACCGGCATGGAGAACGTCTTCCCGGAGGAGCCGGCCGAGGCTGCGGCCCGCGCCGCTCAGGACGCGGCGCCCGCGTCATATACCGAGTGGGGCGGCGGCGCCTCCAGCGACGAGGGCTACAATCTCGAAGCCTTCGTCGCGGCCGAGACCTCGCTGGCCGACCATCTCAGCGAGCAGCTCGCAGTCGCGCTGTCCTCACCATCGGAACGCATGATCGGGCAATATCTGATCGACCTCGTCGACGATGCGGGCTACCTGCCAGCCGATCTCGGTGAGGCCGCCGAGCGTCTCGGAACGACCCAGACCGAAGTCGAAGCCGTGGTCGGCGTGCTGCAAACCTTCGACCCGCCGGGCATCTGCGCGCGTTCTTTGGCCGAATGCCTCGCCATTCAATTGCGTGAACTCGACCGGTTCGACCCGGCGATGCAGGCGCTGATCGAGCACCTCGATCTCTTGGCCAAGCGCGACGTCGTCAGCCTGCGCAAGATCTGCGGCGTCGATGACGAGGACCTCGCCGACATGATCGGCGAAATCCGTCACCTCGATCCGAAACCTGGCCTGAAGTTCAACTCCTCTCGCGTGCAGACCGTCGTGCCCGATGTGTTCGTGCGCCCCGGCCCCGACGGAGGCTGGCTGGTCGAACTCAACAGCGACACGCTGCCGAAGGTGCTGGTCAACCAGTCCTATTACTCGGAGTTGTCGAAGACGATCCGCAAGGATGGCGACAAATCCTACTTCTCCGACTGCCTGCAGACCGCAACCTGGCTGGTGCGCGCGCTCGACCAGCGCGCTCGCACCATTTTGAAGGTCGCGACCGAGATCGTGCGCCAGCAGGACGGCTTCTTCACCCACGGCGTCGCGCATCTGCGACCACTGAATCTGAAAGCGGTGGCCGACGCGATCCAGATGCACGAGTCGACGGTGTCGCGCGTGACCGCCAACAAATATATGGCGACCAACCGTGGCACGTTCGAGCTGAAGTATTTCTTTACCGCGTCGATCGCCTCCGCCGATGGCGGCGAGGCGCATTCCGCCGAAGCCGTTCGTCATCACATCCGGCAATTGATCGATGGCGAGGATCCGTCAGCGATTCTGTCGGACGACACGATCGTGGAGAGGCTGCGCGAAGCCGGCATCGATATCGCACGTCGTACCGTCGCGAAATATCGCGAGGCGATGCGCATCCCCTCGTCGGTGCAACGGCGACGCGACAAGCACAGCATGCTCGGCACGGCCCTGACGGCGCCAGCCGATCGGTCCCGCGACACCGCTCCGGCTTGATTACGCCGCAGCGACGATTACTGTCATTCTCCCCTAGGACGAAAAGAGGCATCCCATGACCATCCGGGTCTCCGGCAAGAGCATCAGCGTCGGCGAAGCGCTGCGCGGCCGTGTCAGCGAGCGCACCGAAGAAGTGTTGCGCAAATATTTCGATGGCAATTATTCGGGCCATATCACGCTGAGCAAGGACGGCTTTGGATTCCGCACCGACTGCTCGCTGCATCTCGATTCCGGCATCACGCTGGAAGCCGAGTCGAACGCTGCCGATGCTTATGTCAGCGCCGATCAGGCGCTGCTGCAAATCGAGAAGCGGCTGCGCCGCTACAAGAGCCGGCTGAAGGATCGCTCGTCCCGCAAGGCCCATGCCGAGGCGACCGCCCTGGCCGAACTGACTGCGCCGGTCGACATGCCGAGCTACGTCATCGAGGCGCCCGGCGACGAGGAGCATCACGAGGACGCGTATAATCCGGTGATCATCGCCGAGGCCACCACCGCCATGAAGCGTCTGTCGGTCAGCGAAGCCGTGGTGGAGCTCGACCTCACCGGCGCGCCGGTACTGATCTTCCTTCACGGCGGCTCCGGCCGTGTGAACATCATCTACCGTCGCGCCGACGGCAATATCGGCTGGATCGATCCGCCGTCGCTGAACGGCGCCGCGGCCTGACGAAACCCTATCCGCGGAAGGCGGTGTTCCCTGCAGTTGCGATGAGATCGGCCATTGACGCCCGTCGACGCCTCTGCATATGGTCCGCCGCCTTCTGCCGCTGCTGCCGCAACGGCCGGAGTTTGCCACCGCCGGCAGGGATGATATACTAGCTAGGTTGATGATTTCAGGGCGGTTTTCCCCAGGCTTCGAATGGCTCGGTGGACCTCTGGAGTTCGAGCTTGACGCAGCCTCCCCCTGTCCTATTTCACACTGACCGCACACCGCATCCTCGGAACGCCTCATGACGATTACCGATCTGGTCGCGCCCGAGGCCGTCATCCCGGCGTTGAAAGTTATCAGCAAGAAGCAGGCGCTGCAGGAACTCTCGGCGCGCGCCGCGGAACTCAGCGGCCAGAACGAGCGCGCGGTGTTCGAGGTCTTGCTGCAGCGCGAGAAGCTCGGCACCACCGCGGTCGGATATGGCGTGGCGATCCCGCACGGCAAGCTGCCGAAGCTCGAGCGGCTGTTCGGCCTGTTCGCGCGGCTGGAGCGCCCGATCGATTTCGAGGCAATGGACGGCCAGCCTGTCGACCTGATCTTCCTGCTGCTGGCGCCTGAAGGCGCCGGCGCCGATCACCTGAAGGCGTTGGCGCGCATTGCCCGCCTGCTCCGCGATCAGGACGTCGCCAAAAAACTGCGCGCCTCGCGCGACGCCCAGGCGATTTATTCGGTGCTGGCGCTGCCGCCTGCGACCGTCGCTTAGAGCTTTTTTCGGTTCTGATCGAATCAGAACCGGCGCTCTGGCTTGATGTTCTGACGCGTATCCTGGACGCGAACCGGCCCCTCGAAAGCCCTATATCTCGCGATTAGCCGCGGACCAAGTTAACCTCGACGACTCCGATGGAGCGCGCCCTGACTTCAGGGGGAGGCTTCGCGAACGCACATTCCGCGACGGTGATCGGCAACTCGGGCGCCATCACTCAAGTCTCCGGCGCGATCGTGGGCGCGGTTGAAAAGCGAAGAGCTACCGCAGGAGTTTCCAAAATCTCAGGACGATTGCACGACTCAGTGAAGTAACGGCCGAAATCGGACCAGCGTCCGGGCCGGGATAGTCTGGCACGTTGCTTATCGCTGAGGAAAACTACTGGGCTCAGGCACGGAGACTACTGGGGGCGGTGGGCGCAGCGTCAGCGCGAGCTCAATGATCACCGCATACGCGGGGTCCGTCACCGGACGCTCCGCGATGCGTAACTCTGAGTGTCAGCGCTCAGTGAACGCTGACGGCCTGCAGCTCCTGGCTCCAGGCATTCGCGACCGCCGCCTCCCGGCTATCGGTCAGCATGATCGGCGTTCCATCGGCTGAATGGAGTGCAAACAGCTTGAGGCCCGGCGCAATCTGCGGCGCTTGCGGAAACAGCCCGGGGACATCCTCGGAGCGGATCTGCTTCACATAGGCGATGTGACCTTCGCCCAGATGCGCCAGCGCTTCCGGCGTGACGCGTACATTCTCGTGGTTGGTACCCAGTTCAGCCATGGTCTCGACTCCTCTGTCAGACTAAGCGGTCGAGTCCGCTACTCGTTCCATTATTCGTGTTCGGTGATGGCGATTGTCTTAATGACCCGCTCAGGCTCAGGCCGGACCAGATCGATTGATAGCAATCCGTTCTTCAAGTCCGCTCCGAGCACCTGCATCCCTTCGGCCAGCACGAAGGTGCGCTGGAAGTGTCGCGCGGCGATGCCGCGATGGATGTATTGCCGGGTTTTGTCATCCTGCTGCCGGCCCCTGATGACGAGTTGATTTTCCTCAATCGTCACATCGAGTTGATCGCGGGTGAAACCCGCCACCGCCAGCGTGATCCGCAGCTTTTCCGGATCGCCGTTGCCGCGCTCGCAGCGCTCGATGTTGTAGGGAGGGTACCCGTCGGCGCCTTTCACGACGCGGTCGAGCGCACGCTCGATCTCGTCGAATCCCAGCAGGAAGGGACTTGATAACGTAGGAACACGAGACATCACAAAGTCCTCTCGAAGCGACTTTGAGGGGGTCCTTACGGCACCCCGCTGACCAGCCGGCACCTTGCCGGTCGGTCCAAACCAATATGGGCAGTGCGAAAAAAGGTTCAAGACGGCCGAAACAACGAATTTGGCCAGTGGGTTAGAGCTTCAGACGGCGATCCGCCGGCGGCCGTCGGCGCTGAACAGATGCAGATTGTGCCGCAGCGCAACCACCGAAATCCGCTGGCCGATGGCTGGAGCCTCCTGGCCCGGGATCCGGATGATGATCTCGTCGGGCGGCAATTCCCCGGGTTTGCTGCTGATCGCGGCCAGGTCGCCGCCTGGCGACCGCGTTCCGTAGACAAAGGTTTCCGGACCGACCCGCTCGATCGCCTCGACCGCCAGGTCGAGCGTCAGCCCGCCGGGCGCGGGCGGCTCGGACGAAATCGCCAGGTCTTCGGGACGGACACCGAGGACCCCGGCCTCAGCGACCGCGCCGCCGAACCGGGCGCGCACCCCTTCGGCATCGAGCGGGATCAGATTCATCGGCGGCGCGCCGATGAAGGAGGCGACGAAGGTGGTCGCCGGCTTGGCGTAGACGTCGAGGGGCGAGCCGATCTGCTCGACCTGGCCGGCGTTCATCACCACCAGAATGTCGGCCAGCGTCATCGCCTCGAGCTGGTCGTGCGTGACGTAGATCGCCGTTGTGCTGAGCCGGCGCTGCAGCTTGCGAATCTCGACCCGCATCGCCACCCGCAGCTTGGCGTCGAGATTGGACAGCGGCTCGTCGAACAGGAACACTTTCGGCTGACGCACGATCGCGCGGCCCATGGCGACGCGCTGGCGCTGGCCGCCGGAGAGTTGCCGCGGCTTGCGGTCGAGCATCGCGCCGATTTCCAGAATCCGCGCCGCCTCCTGCACCCGCGCCTCGATCTCCGGCTTCGCCATGCCGCGATTGCGCAAGCCATAGGCCATATTGTTGTAAACGCTCATATGCGGATAGAGCGCGTAGTTCTGGAACACCATCGCGATGTCGCGATCGGCGGGCTCGACGTCGTTGACGACGCGACCGCCGATATCGATCTCGCCGGCGGTGATGGTCTCGAGACCCGCCACCATCCGCAGCAGCGTGGACTTGCCGCAGCCCGAGGGACCGACCAGCACGCAGAACTGGCCGTCGCCGACCTCGAAGTCGACGCCCTTGATGGCTTCGAAGCCGCCCGGATAGGTCTTGCGGACATTGCGGAGAACGACGTTGGCCACAGCTGTTACTTCTCCGTCTCCACCAGTCCGCGCACGAACAATTTCTGCATCAGCACCACCACCGCCACCGGCGGCAGCATCGCCAGGATCGCGGTCGCCATCACCACCGGCCATTCGGTCAGCGCGTCGGAGGTGACGATCATCTTGCGGATGCCGATCTGGATGGTCTGCATGTCGTCGCGCGTGGTGATCAGCAGCGGCCACAGATACTGGTTCCAGCCGAGGATGAACAGAATCACGAACAGCGCCGCCATGTTGGTGCGCGACAGCGGCAGCAGCGTATCCCAGAAGAATCGGAACGGCCCGGCGCCGTCGATTCGCGACGCCTCCAGCAACTCGTCCGGCACCGTCATGAAGAATTGCCGGAACAGCAGCGTCGCCGTCGCCGACGCGATCAGCGGCAGCGTCAGCCCGGCGTAGCTGTCGAGCAAATGCAGATCGGCGACGATCTTGTAGGTCGGATAGATCCGGACTTCGACCGGCAGCATCAGCGTGATGAAGATCAGCCAGAAGATCGTCATCCGGAACGGAAACCTGAAATACACGATCGCATAGGCCGAGATCAGCGAGATCGCGATCTTGCCGACCGCGATCATCATCGCCATCACGAAGGAATTGAACAGCATCGTGCCGACCGGCTCGCGGGTGGTGCCGGAGGTGCCGACGAACAGCGTCTTGTAATAGGTCTCCAGGAAATGGCCGCCGGGCAGCAACGACATCTGGCCGTTGGCGATGGTCGCATTGTCCTGGGTCGAGGCGACGAAGGCGATGTACACCGGAAACGCGACGATCAGGATGCCGGTCCACAGCACGAGATGCGGCAGCAGATTTCCGAACTTCCGGTGCTCGACCATCAGTAATTCACCTTGCGCTCGACGAAGCGGAACTGGAACGCGGTCAGCGCGATGACGATGCCCATCAGGATCACCGACTGCGCCGCCGAACTGCCGAGATTGCCACCGAGCAGGCCGTCGCTATAGACCTTGTATACCAGCGTTTCGGTGGCTTTGGCCGGGCCGCCGCGGGTCATGGTGTCGATGATGCCAAAAGTTTCGAAGAACGCGTAGACGATGTTGACGACAATCAGAAAGAAGATCGTCGGCGACAGCAGCGGGAAGATGATGGTCCAGAACCGTCGCATCGGCCGGGCGCCGTCGATCGCCGCGGCCTCGATCACGCTCGACGGGATCGCCTGCAGCCCGGCGAGGAAGAACAGGAAGTTGTAGGAGATCTGCTTCCAGGCTGCGGCGAGGATGATCAGGGTCGCGGCCTGATTGCCGTCGAGCAGCGGATTCCAGTCGATTCCGATCGCGCGCAGTCCGTGAGCAATCACGCCGAGCGAGGGGTTGAGCATGAACACCCAGAGCACGCCGACCACCGGCGGCGCGACCGCGTAGGGCCAGATCAACAGCGTGCGATAGAAGGTCGAGCCGCGCAGCGGCCTGTCGGCCATCACCGCGAGCAGCAGCGCCAGCGACAGCGACGACAGCGCTATCGCAACCGAAAACAGGAAGGTGCGGAGAATCGCGCTGAAATAGTCCGGGTCGCTCATTAGCTCGCGATAATTGTCGAACCATACGAAGGTGGTCGACAAGCCGAACGCGTCCTGCAACAGGAACGACTGGATGACAGCCTGCACCGCCGGCCAATAGAAGAACACCAGCACCACCGCCAGCTGCGGCAGCACCAGCATATAGGGTAGGAATTTCGAGTGGAAGACGGACTGCTTCTGCATGATCCTCGACCGCCCCGCCCTCACTGCCGTCATGCGCGGGCTTGACCCGCGCATCCGTCACTCTTGAGAAGGATGGATTGCCGGGTCAAGCCCGGCAATGACGGTTGGTGTGAATTGCGGATGACCTACTTCACCGCGGTCTTTTCGAATTGACGCAGCATGGTGTTGCCGCGGGTGACGGCAGCGTCGAGCGCTTCCTTCGCGGTCTTCTTGCCGGCTAGGGCCTGTTCGATCTCCTCGGCCCACAGGTCGCGCAGTTGCACCATGTTGCCGAGCCGCAGGCCGCGCGAATTCTCGGTCGGAGGCTTGTTGGTCAGTTCCTTGATCGGCGTCTCGAGATAGGGCGCTTCCTTGTAGAAGCCCTCGGCCTTGGCCTTCTCATAGGCCGCCATGGTGATCGGCAGATAACCCGAGGCCTTGTGGACCGCGACCTGGCGGTCGGTGTCGGATAGGAATGCCAGGAATTTGGCGACGCCCTTGTATTCCTCGGGTGTCTTGCCGCCCATCACCCACAGCGATGCGCCGCCGATGATCGAATTCTGCGGGGCGCCCTTCACGTCCGGGTAGTACGGCATCGGCGCGCTGGTCCAATTGAACTTGGCCTGCGACTTGACGTTGCCGAAGAAGCCCGACGAGGTCAGGAACAGCGGGCACTCGCCCGATGTGAAGCGTCCCTCGCCGGTGTTGGTGCGGCCGGAATAGTCGAAGGTCTTGTCCTTCTGCAACTCGATCAGCTTGTCGAGATGCTTGACCTGCACCGGTCCGTTGAATTCAAGCTTGGTGTCGAAGCCGTCGAGACCGTTCGCCTTGCTCGCCAGCGGCACGTTGTGCCAGGCGGACAACTGCTCGACATGGGCCCAGGTCACCCAGGCGGTGGAGAAGCCGCAGGTGGCATAGCCGGCCGCTTTCAGCTTCTTGGCGCCTTCGAAAACTTCGGGCCAGGTCTTCGGGATCTCGGCGATGTCGGCCTTCTTCAGCGCGTCGAGATTGACCCACATCACCATCGACGACGAGTTGAAGGGGAACGACAGCATCTCGCCCTTCGAGGTCGAGTAGTAGCCGGTGATCGCCGGCAAATAGGCCTTGGCGTCGAACGGTTCGCCGGTCTCCTGCATCAATTTGTAGACCGGCTTCACCGCGCCGGTCGCCGCCATCATGGTGGCGGTTCCGACCTCGAACACCTGCATGATATGCGGCGCGTTGCCGGCGCGGAACGCGGCGATGCCGGCGTTCATCGTGTCGGCGTAGCCGCCTTTGTAACTCGGGACGACCTTGTAGTCGCTCTGCGCTGCGTTGAAGTCATTGGCAAGCTTGACGACGACGTCGTTGTTGCCGCCGGTCATGGCGTGCCACCACTGGATCTCGGTCGCCGCATGCGCCGGCGTGGCGATCGCCAGAGTCGCAGCGATCGCGGTTGCGGCCGCAGTCGGACCAAAGAAACGAAATGCCATATAAACCTCCCGGTTGGGCACTCATCTACGCGACTGGCGCGGTAGCAGCGCGAAATGACGGACAGATGACCCCAGCGGTGAGCGTATATGCGACCTGCCGACACGGGGAAAGCGCTGCAGTGGACAAACGTCTCTGCTGCGCTGCAACGGAGTGCGGCGCAGCGCGCGCGTGCGATGATCGGACGCAAGCCGAAACGCGCCTAGACTACCGTTTGCGTTCGGGCCCGCTGACTACGCCGTCCGCGACGAGCTTTGAGATCTCGTCCGGCGAATAGCCGAACTCGCCGAGCACTTCGCCGGCGTGCTGGCTGAATTTCGGCGGCAAGCCGCGCAGGCTCGCCTTCGTGCGTTCGAACCGAATCGGCGACGCAACACCTTTGTACCAGTCCTGCTCAATCACATCGCCGCGGTGCGTGGTATGCGGGCTGGTGAGCGCCTTGTCGATCGACTGCACCGGCCCCGCCGGCAAGCCGGCATCGAGCAGCCGGTCGCATAGCGGCGCCGCATCGTGCTGGCGGAACACCGCCTCGAGCTCGGTGCGAAGCGCGGCCCGGTTGGCGATCCGGTCCTTGTTGCGGGCGAAGCGCGGGTCGGTGCCGAGTTCAGGCTTACCGATCTCCTTGCACAGCTTTCGGAAGGTGCCGTCATTGCCGACGCCGGTGAAAATCTTGCCGTCGCGCGCCTCGAAGATCGCATAGGGCACGAGATTGGGATGCTCGTTGCCGGTCAGCGCAGGCGGCTTGCCGTGCAGGAAATAGTTCGCCGTATGCGGGTGCATGATGGCGAGACCGGTCTCGTACAGCGTAGTTTCGAGGAACTGCCCCTTGCCCGAGCGCTGGCGTTCCGACAGCGCCATCAGGATGCCGATGGCGGCGTAAAGGCCAGTGGTGATGTCGACCAGCGGCACGCCGATTCGCATCGGCCCACTCTCGGGCGAGCCGGTCGCGGCGATCATGCCGGTCATCGCCTGGATGATCGCGTCGTAGCCCGGATTGCCGCCGCGCGGGCCGTCGGCGCCGAAGCCGGAAATCCGGCAATGCACCAGACGGGGGAATTTCTCCCGGACGATGTCGTTGCCGAGGCCCCATTTGTCCAGCGTGCCGGGCTTGAAGTTCTCGATCAGAACGTCGGCGTCCTTGAGCATCTCGAGCAGAACGTCGCGGCCGCCGGGAGAGGCGAGATCGAGCCCAATCGAGCGCTTGTTGCGGTTGATGCCGATGAAATAAGCCGCATCGTCGTCGTGAAAAGGGGGACCCCAGTCGCGGACTTCGTCGCCGGCGGGCGGTTCGACCTTGATGACGTCGGCGCCATGGTCGGCGAGAATCTGTGTGCAGTACGGGCCGCCAAGAACGCGCGTCAGATCAATCACGCGCAATCCGGCCATCGCGCCGGGCATCAGTGCAGCAGTCATGAGGGCTTTCTTGCGAAGCTTTGAGGGAGCGGAAACTTACCGTTCAAAGCCGTAGCTTGGCAAATGCCGCTCGCTTCGGGCTATGCCGCGTCAGTGTCCGCCAGCTTTGCGAAGGAACCGGGTGGTTTGCCTAATCGTCGCTTCAGACGCGAACGAAGGTTGGTGGAGCCAGGCGGGATCGAACCGCCGACCTCTTGCATGCCATGCAAGCGCTCTCCCAGCTGAGCTATGGCCCCTGACCTTGGGTGCGCGCGGGCAAATCGTCCGCGCGCGGCATTCGTTGATCACATATCGGCGACGATCTCAAGTCTCCTCATCGCCAGAAACGTCACCAATTATGTCGGTGACGTCTTCATCCCCTTCTTCTTCGTCGGCGATGAAGGTCGAATCGTCGTCATCCTCGATCGATTCGTCGATTTCGATATCGTCCTCGGACTCCGGAACAATCGCCTTGACCTTGCCGGTCTTCTCTTCGGCATCGGCCTCCTCGAGCGACACCAGCTCTTCGGCTTCCATCGCCTCGGGCGCCTCGGCGGCGGCAGGGGCTGCGGCAGAACGCGAGTCGGCCCGGGTTCGCGGCGCCACCACCGGCGCAATCGGCACGACCTCGCCGGTATAGGGCGAGATCACCGGATTCTTGTTCAGATCGTAGAACTTTTTGCCTGTCGTCGGGCAAATACGCTTGGTTCCGAGATCGGATTTCGCCACTTGTGCAACCTTGGGATTTCTTGAAAAACGGTGCTTCACTTGGCTAGTTGCCACGCTGGTGTCAATAGCGGTTTATGCGGTACCGGCCGGCCACGCGCTGCGTACGGCCGCAATCGATCACGCGCCTGACGCGCAGGGGACCCCAATCTTGAGCCATTCAGACCAAACCTCACCGCTCGAGGCGCGCAAGAGCGCAGCGCTGAGCGGGACTGCCCGCGTGCCCGGGGACAAGTCGATTTCCCACCGCGCCCTGATTCTCGGGGCGCTCGCGGTCGGCGAGACCCGGATTTCCGGTCTGCTCGAGGGACAGGACGTGATCGATACTGGCAAGGCGATGCGTGCGCTGGGCGCCCGGGTCGAGCGCACCGGCGAATTCGCCTGGACGGTCCGCGGCGTCGGCGTCGCCGGCTTCGCCCAGCCCGAGGCGCCGCTCGATTTCGGCAATTCCGGCACCGGCTGCCGGCTGGCGATGGGCGCTGTCGCCGGCTCTCCGATCACCGCGACCTTCGACGGCGACGCCTCGCTGCGCAGCCGGCCGATGCGGCGGATCGTCGATCCGCTGGAGCAGATGGGCGCCCGGGTGATCCAGAGCCACGAGGGCGGCCGGCTCCCCCTCACCCTGCAGGGCGCACGCGACCCGCTGCCGATCACCTACCGCACCCCGGTGCCGTCAGCGCAGATCAAGTCGGCGGTGCTGCTCGCCGGGCTATCGGCGCCAGGCGTCACCACCGTGATCGAAGCCGAGGCAAGCCGCGACCATACCGAGCTGATGTTGCAGCATTTCGGCGCGACGCTGGTGACGGAGCCGGAAGGCGCCCACGGCCGCAAGATTTCCCTGACCGGCCAGCCCGAGCTGCGCGGCGCCCGGGTGGTGGTGCCGGCCGACCCGTCGTCAGCCGCGTTCCCGATGGTCGCCGCGCTGCTGGTGCCGGGCTCGGACATCGTGCTGACCGAGGTGATGACCAACCCGCTGCGGACCGGCCTGATCACGACGCTGCGCGAGATGGGCGGCGCAATTGAGGAGAGCGAAACCCGCGACGATACAGGGGAGCCGATGGCGCAATTCCGCATCCGCGGCTCGCGGCTGCGCGGCGTCGAGGTGCCGCCGGAGCGGGCGCCATCGATGATCGACGAATATCTGGTGCTGGCTGTCGCCGCCGCCTTCGCCGAGGGCACTACGGTGATGCGCGGTCTGCACGAGCTGCGGGTCAAGGAATCCGACCGCCTGGAAGCGACCGCGGATATGCTGCGGGTCAACGGCGTCAAGGTCGAGATCGTCGGCGACGATCTGATCGTCGAGGGCAAGGGCCACGTACCGGGCGGCGGCCTGGTCGCCACTCACATGGATCACCGCATCGCGATGTCGGCGCTGGTGATGGGACTTGCCGCGGACAGGCCGGTCAAGGTCGACGATACCGCCTTCATCGCCACCAGCTTCCCGGATTTCGTGCCGATGATGCGGCGGCTGGGCGGCGAGCTGGCGTAATCGTTTCCGCGCGAATCTCAGGCCGGCTCGACCGGAATGCGGCCGACCAGCCGATCGGTCTCCTGCTGCGCGGCGGTCAGCGACGCCGACAGCCGCGCCCGGATCTCGGCGCGATCGGCATCCGCATCGACGATCACCGGCTCGCCAAATCGAATCGCAACCCTCGAAAACAGTCCTGGCAGCATCAACCGGTCCCAGCTGCGCAGCAGCTTGCCGCGCTGCAGGCTGACGGCGACCGGCAGGATCGGCAGTCCGGTCAGCCGGGCGAGGTCGAGAATGCCGTCGTTGTTAATATGCATCCGCGGGCCGCGCGGACCATCGGGCGTCACAAACAGGCTGTGGCCGTCACGCGCCAGCCGCAGCATCTCGCGCGCCGCCCGCATCCCGCCCTTGGAACTTGAACCGACCGCGGTCTGGATCCCAAACACAGTGCCGGCCTTGCTGATGATCTGGCCGTCACGATGGCCACTGATCAGCGCGACCAACGGTTTGCTCCCGTTGCGCAGCATCGGAAGCATGTTCAGCCGGCCGTGCCACATCGCCAGGATGTACGGCTCCGCAATCGGAAACGGCGCACGATCGAACCGACCGGTCCACATCACGAACTGGAAATAGATTGCGGCGGGAATCACCGCCGTCCATTGGAATGCGTCGCTCCTCAGGATGCGTTTGACGAAAGCAGGAGTGGCCATACCGAGGATTGTCCGGGCAGAGATCTGTTCGCGGCATGCCGGGCTGGTTTCCGCGGCTCGGGGGTTTATACCGGCCAACGGGAAGCTGCAAACCACGCCGCTTGAAATCCATCTCGCTCACGTGTTGAACCGCAGCTGCGCCGTTGGCCTATTGGAAACTCGAGAACAGCATGATCATCGCCATCGACGGACCGGCCGCTTCCGGCAAGGGCACGCTCGGCAAGCGGCTCGCCGCCCATTATGGCTTTCGGCACCTTGATACCGGCGTAATCTACCGTGCGGTCGCCAAGGCGCTGCTGGACGGGGGCGCCGACCTGACCGACGAAGCCCGGGCTGTCGCCGCCGCGCGCAAGCTCGATCCCGGCATTTTCGGCGACCCCGCGCTCAAGAGCCAGACCGTTGGCGACGCCGCCTCGGTGATTTCGGCCTATGCCCCGCTCCGCGAGGCGCTGGTCAGCTTTCAAAGGCAATTCGCCGCCGATCCGCCGGGCGCCGTGCTGGACGGGCGCGATATTGGGACTGTGATTTGCCCCGACGCAGACGTGAAGATCTTTGTCATCGCCGATCCCGTGGTGCGCGCCCGCCGCCGGACGCTGGAGGCCCTTGCACGCGGCGAGGCTGCCGACGAGGCGCGAGTCCTCGCTGACATCCTCAAGCGCGACGAGCGCGACAGGAACCGCAGCGCAGCGCCGCTGACGCAGGCGCCCGATGCAGTCTTGCTCGACAATTCCAATTTGGATATAGAAGGCGGCGTCCGGGCCGCCATCGATATTGTCGAGGCCGTTCGAGCGGGCCGGCGTCGGGTCTGAGGACCAAACGACGCCGTCATTGGAGGAACGCCCGCTCCACGGTTTGAACAGATGGTCGAACGCACAACGTCCAGGTTTGTTTTGGCCTGCCGTATCGTTCACTGCCCGACCGATTCTTGGAATGACAGTTTTCTGATCCGATCGTTTCGGATCAACGGCTCGACCGTGCAGGCATGCTGCCGGCCCGCTCCGCAATGATTTGCTGAGCGGTCGTCAGGTTCGCGGACCCCTGACACTGCGCGCGCGAGACGTCCCTCAACCGAACTGCCGGCGACATCCGCATCTGGAGAACAAATGGCTTCGACTGATACTTACAACCCGACCCGCGACGATTTCGCCGCGATGCTCGACGAGTCCTTTGCCGGCGGCAATCTGCAGGAAAGCTCGGTCATCAAGGGCATCGTCGTTGCGATCGAAAAGGACATGGCCGTCATCGACGTCGGCCTGAAGACCGAAGGCCGCGTGGCACTGCGCGAATTCGCAGGACCCGGCCGTGAAAGCGAATTGAAGGTCGGCGACACCGTCGAAGTGTTCCTTGACCGGATCGAAAATGCGCTCGGCGAAGCCGTTCTGTCGCGCGACAAGGCGCGCCGCGAAGAGAGCTGGGGCAAGCTCGAGAAGGCCTTCCAGGGCAACGAGAAGGTGTTCGGCGTCATCTTCAACCAGGTCAAGGGCGGCTTCACGGTCGACCTCGACGGCGCCGTGGCGTTCCTGCCGCGCTCGCAGGTCGACATCCGTCCGATCCGCGACGTCGCGCCGCTGATGAACAACTCGCAGCCGTTCCAGATCCTCAAGATGGATCGCCGCCGCGGCAACATCGTGGTGTCGCGCCGCACGGTTCTCGAAGAGACCCGCGCCGAGCAGCGCCAGGAGCTGGTGCAGAACCTCGAAGAGGGTCAGGTGATCGACGGCGTGGTCAAGAACATCACCGATTACGGTGCGTTCGTCGACCTCGGCGGCATCGACGGCCTGCTGCACGTCACCGACATCGCCTGGCGCCGGGTCAATCACCCGACCGAGGTGCTGACGATCGGCCAGACCGTCAAGGTCAAGATCATCAAGATCAACCACGAGACCCACCGCATCTCGCTCGGCATGAAGCAACTGCTGGACGATCCGTGGCAGGGCATCGAGGCGAAGTACCCGCTGAACGCGCGCTTCACCGGCCGCGTCACCAACATCACCGACTACGGCGCGTTCGTCGAGCTGGAGCCGGGCATCGAAGGCCTGATCCACGTCTCGGAGATGTCGTGGACCAAGAAGAACATGCACCCCGGCAAGATCGTTTCGACTTCGCAGGAAGTCGACGTGCAGGTGCTCGAGGTCGATTCGGTCAAGCGCCGGATTTCGCTCGGCCTCAAGCAGACCATGCGCAATCCGTGGGAAGTGTTCGTCGAGAAGTACCCGGTCGGTTCGACCGTCGAAGGCGAAGTCAAGAACAAGACCGAGTTCGGTCTGTTCCTCGGCCTCGACGGCGACGTCGACGGCATGGTCCATCTCTCGGACCTCGACTGGAAGCAGCCGGGCGAGCAGGTGATCGACAACTTCAAGAAGGGCGACATGGTCAAGGCCGTGGTGCTCGACGTCGATGTCGAGAAGGAGCGCATCTCGCTCGGCGTCAAGCAGCTCGAAGGCGACCCCTTCGCCGAGCCGGGCGACGTCAAGAAGGGCGCGATCGTGACCTGCGAAGTGCTGGACGTGAAGGAGTCCGGGATCGACGTGCAGATCGTCGGCACCGACTTCGCGACCTTCATCAAGCGCTCGGAGCTGGCGCGCGACCGCAACGATCAGCGCAGCGACCGCTTCGCGGTCGGTGAGAAGGTCGACGCCCGCGTGATCCAGTTCGACAAGAAGGCCCGCAAGGTCCAGGTGTCGATCAAGGCGCTGGAAGTCGCCGAAGAGAAGGAAGCCATCGCGCAATACGGCTCGTCCGATTCGGGCGCGACGCTGGGCGACATCCTCGGCACCGCGCTCAAGCAGCGCGACAAGTAAGCCTTTCGAGGCTTACGCCAAAACGATCAGGGCTCCGGCATCGCCGGGGCCCTTTTTCTTTGACTTCGTTTGAAGGTTCTTGATGAATTGGCTCGATGCTGGCTCAGCCTGCGCCAGGGCAGCGAACAAATACGTCGCAAGCCGCCCGGACCTTGTTTTCTTCTTATTCGATTGCAATTGATGTAATCCCGTGACGGGAAATCAACGATCCCCTCTGACAACCGTGAACATCGCTTCGCCGGAGAACTTCTATGTCGCTTGATTCCGATGTGATCGTCGATCGCCGCCGCATCCGCCGCAAGCTGACGTTCTGGCGGGTCGCTGCGGTGCTGGTGGCCATCGTCGCCGTGGTAGCGGTCGGCGCGATGGTGTCGCCCGCCGGACAGGGTGGGCTCGCGACCTCCAGCTCGATCGCGCGGATCAAGATCGACGGCCTGATCCGCAGCAATTCGGAGCGGGTCGAGGCGCTGGAGCGGCTGGAGAAGTCGCAGAGCGCCGCGGTGATCGTTCACATCAATTCGCCTGGCGGCACCACCGCAGGCTCGGAAGAACTCTACAACGCGCTGATGCGGCTGAAGGCCAAGAAGCCGATGGTGGTCGTGGTCGAGGGCCTGGCGGCTTCGGGCGGCTACATCGCTGCGCTCGCCTCCGATCACATCATCGCCCAGCAGAGCTCGCTGGTCGGCTCGATCGGCGTGCTGTTCCAATATCCGAACGTCTCCGAGTTGATGAAGACGGTCGGCGTCAAAGTCGAGGAAGTGAAATCGTCGCCGCTGAAGGCCGCGCCGAACGGATTCGAACCGACCAGCCCCGAGGCGCGCGCCGCGCTGGAATCGCTAGTGCGGGATTCCTACGCGTGGTTTCGCGACATGGTCAAACAGCGCCGCAGCATGGATGACAATCAGCTCGGCGTGGTCGCTGACGGCCGCGTCTTCACCGGCCGTCAGGCGCTCGGCCTGAAGCTGATCGACGAACTCGGCGACGAAAAGACCGCGGTGGCGTGGCTGGAGACCGAGAAGAAGGTCAAGAGCGGCTTGCCGGTGCGCGATTTCAAGCTGTCTCCGCAGTTCGGCGATCTGGCGTTCCTGCGGGTGGCGGCGTCGGTGACGCTGGATGCACTCGGCTTGGGCGCGATCGCGCGGCAGATCGAGCAATCGGGCGCGGTGCAGTCGGTCGAGCGGCTTGGCCTCGACGGCATGCTGGCGCTGTGGGCGCCGGGCGGCTCGCGCTGACGGCTCGCGGTATCCGAGAGCCTTTAAAACCGTCTTGCAAGCACCGCCGCGAGACATTGTCCAGCTCTGTCGATTTGATTTAGCGTCTTGACAGTTCACAGTATTTTCAAGGAAATGGCGATCCGCACGCACGGACCACATCCTCGATGATTAAATCCGAACTCGTTCAGCGTATCGCCGAGCACAACCCGCACCTCTATCAGCGGGACGTCGAGAACATCGTCAACGCGATCCTCGACGAGATTGTCGACGCGTTGGCGCGTGGCGATCGGGTTGAGCTGAGAGGCTTCGGAGCATTTTCGGTGAAGCATCGGCCCGCGCGTGCCGGCCGCAATCCGCGGACCGGCGCGCATGTTCCGGTCGACCAAAAGAGCGTGCCGTTTTTCAAGACCGGCAAGGAAATGCGCGAACGGTTGAATCGCGAGCCCGGGAATACTGATACCGGCGCGTGACGCGACGCCCGTTTGCGGGGCAAGGCGAGCGAGAACGACATGCAGAAGTTTTTGACGGCCCTGGTGCTGATCCCGCTCGGATTGATTTTCATCGTGTTCGCGGTCGCCAACCGCCATCTCGTGACGGTGTCGTTCGACCCGCTCGAGCCGCTCAATCCGATGGGCACGGTTCAAATGCCGCTGTTCGTCCTGATCATCGGCGTGGCGATCCTCGGCGTGATCGCCGGCGGCGTCGCGACCTGGGTTCGCCAGCGGCATTGGCGCCGCGCGGCACGGCGGCATCAGGCCGAGGCCATCCAGGCCCAAACGCAGCTCGCGAATTTGCGCGCTAGCGTCGTCACCCCTGCCCAGAGCGAGCCGAAGCGGCTGTTGCTGGGACAGGGTTCCGCGGCCGGCAGGCGCGACAAGACCAGCGCGGCGTTGTAGAACACCGTCGTCTTGCCGGTGCCCCTGCGGCCGGCCGAACCCTGATCGTGAACACATGTCCGTCGTCGTCAAAATCTGCGGCCTGTCGACCTGCGACACGCTCGAAGCGGCGGTCGCTGCCGGCGCCGACATGGTCGGCTTCGTGTTCTTTCCCGCTTCGCCGCGCCACGTCGGGCTCGACGTCGCCAGAGAACTCAGCGACCAGGTCGGCAGTCGCGCGGCGAAAGTGGCGCTGACCGTCGACGCCAGCGACGCGCTGATCCGCGACATCGTCGAGATCCTCAAGCCTGACCTATTGCAATTGCACGGCAGCGAGAGCCCCGAACGGGTTCGCGCGCTGAAGCAGGCCTTTGGGTTGCCGGTGATGAAGGCGATCGCGGTGGCGACCGCAGCCGATCTGGCGGTGCTGCCGGCCTACGCCGAGACCGCCGATCGCATCCTGTTCGACGCGCGACCGCCGAAAGACGCCACCCGCCCGGGCGGCCTCGGCGTGACCTTCGATTGGGAGCTGCTGCGCGATCTCGACCTGCCGCTCCCCTTCATGGTGTCCGGCGGCGTCAATCCGGGAAATGTCGCGGCAGCGCTGCGGGTGACCGGGGCCGGCGGCGTCGACGTGTCGTCCGGCGTCGAACGTGCGCCCGGCGCCAAGGACCCCGAATTGATCCGCAGCTTCATCCGCGCCGCGCGCGCCAGCGAAGAGTTGATGACCTGACATGAATCAGATCCTGCCGAATTCGTTTCGATCCGGTCCCGACGAGCGCGGGCATTTCGGCATTTTCGGCGGCCGCTTCGTCGCCGAGACGTTGATGCCGCTGATCCTCGAACTGGAGAAAGCCTACGCTGAGGCCAAAGACGATCCGGCGTTTCGCACCGAGATGGACGGCTATCTCAAGCATTATGTCGGCCGGCCGTCGCCGCTGTATTTCGCCGAGCGGCTGACCGAGCATTTCGGCGGCGCCAAGATCTACTTCAAGCGCGAGGATCTCAATCACACCGGCGCGCACAAGGTGAACAACGTGCTCGGCCAGATCATGCTGGCCAGACGGATGGGCAAGCAGCGGATCATCGCCGAGACCGGCGCCGGCATGCATGGCGTCGCCACCGCCACGATGTGCGCCAAGTTCGGCCTGCAATGCGTGGTCTATATGGGCGCGGTCGACGTCGAGCGGCAGCAGCCCAACGTGCTGCGGATGAAGGCGCTGGGCGCCGAAGTCCGCCCGGTGACCTCCGGCGCCAACACGCTGAAGGACGCGATGAACGAGGCGCTGCGGGACTGGGTCACCAACGTCCACGACACCTTCTACTGCATCGGCACCGTCGCCGGTCCGCACCCCTATCCGATGATGGTGCGCGACTTCCAGGCGGTGATCGGCCAGGAGGTGCGCGAGCAGATTCTGCAGACCGAAGGCCGGCTGCCGGATTCGCTGATCGCCTGCATCGGCGGCGGCTCCAACGCGATGGGCCTGTTTCACCCCTTCCTCGACGACGCCGGCGTCGTGATCTACGGCGTCGAAGCCGCGGGCCATGGCCTCAGCAAGCTGCATGCGGCGTCGATCGCCGGCGGCAAGCCCGGCGTGCTGCACGGCAATCGCACCTATCTGCTGATGGACGATGACGGCCAGATCCAGGAAGCGCATTCGATTTCCGCCGGCCTCGACTATCCCGGCATCGGCCCCGAGCACGCCTGGCTGCACGATGTCGGCCGCGTCAACTTCCTGTCGGCCACCGACGCCGAGGCGCTCGACGCCTTCAAGCTGTGCTGCCGTCTCGAAGGCATCATTCCGGCGCTGGAGCCGGCGCATGCGCTGGCCAAGGTCGCCGATCTCGCGCCGATCCTGCCGAAGGATCACTTGATGGTGCTCAACATGTCCGGCCGCGGCGACAAGGATCTCGCTTCTGTGGCCGAGCATCTCGGGGGCAAGTTCTGATGACGACGCGTATCGATACCCGCTTTGCCGAGTTGAAGAAGCAGGGCCGCTCCGCCTTCGTCACTTTCGTGATGGCCGGAGATCCCGATCTCGCCACCTCGCTGCAGGTCCTGAAGGCGCTGCCCGCCGCCGGCGCGGATATCATTGAAATCGGAATGCCGTTCACCGACCCGATGGCCGACGGACCGGCGATCCAGGCCGCGGGGCTGCGGGCGCTCCATTCCGGCGCCACGCTGAGCCACACGCTGGGGCTGGTGCGAGACTTCCGCAAGGACGACGACACCACGCCGATGGTGCTGATGGGTTACTACAATCCGATCTATATCTACGGCGTCGATGCGTTTCTCGCCGACGCCAAGGCGGCCGGCGTCGACGGGCTGATCATCGTCGACCTGCCGCCGGAGGAAGATTCCGAGCTGTGCCTGCCGGCGATGAAAGCCGGACTGAATTTCATCCGGCTGGCGACGCCGACCACCGACGAAAAGCGGTTGCCGGCAGTGCTCGCCAACACCTCGGGCTTCGTCTATTACGTGTCGATCACCGGCATCACCGGCTCGGCTTCGGCGGATTCGGCCGCAGTCGGCGACGCGGTGGCCCGGATCAAGCGCCACACCGACCTGCCGGTCTGCGTCGGCTTCGGCATTCGCACCCCGGAAGCGGCGCGGGCGATCGCCGCGGAGGCCGACGGTGCAGTCGTCGGATCGGCGCTGATCGACGCGCTGCAAAAGAGCCTCGACGCCGACAACCGCGCCACCAAGGCGACCGTCGGTGCGGTAGCGGACCTGGTCGCCTCGCTGGCGGCGGGCGTTCGCGGCGCCAAACAGGCTGCGGAATAGCAGCCATCAAATCCGGGACTGGTCTGGACGGAACCGTTGTCCGCAGCCATATCCCGACAGTGCAATGAACCTGGCGACGCCCACCGGGAGCGACGCGGAGTACGTCATGAACTGGTTGACCAACGTCGTCCGTCCGAAGATCCGCAACATCCTGCGGCGCGAGACTCCGGAGAATCTCTGGATCAAATGTCCGGATACCGGGCAGTTGGTGTTCTACAAGGACGTCGAGCAGAACCAGTTCGTCATTCCCGGCTCGAACTATCACATGCGCATGGGCGCGTTGGCGCGGCTGCGGTCGGTTTTCGACAACGAGACCTGGTATGACGTCGCACTTCCGGAAGTCACCGCCGACCCGTTGAAATTCCGGGACGAGCGAAAATATGCCGACCGCATCAAGGATGCCCGCACCAAGACCGGCGCCCATGACGCGGTCAAGGTCGGCTACGGTAAGCTCGAAGGCCTCGGCGTTGTCGCCGCCGTGCAGGACTTCGATTTCATGGGCGGCTCGCTCGGCATGGCGGCCGGCGAAGCGATCATCCGTGGACTGGAGCTTGCGGTCGAGAAACACGCGCCCTTCATCATGTTCGCGGCCTCCGGCGGCGCGCGGATGCAGGAAGGCATCCTGTCGCTGATGCAGATGCCGCGCACCACGGTGGCGGTGCAGATGCTGCGCGAGGCCGGGCTGCCCTACATCGTGGTGCTGACCAATCCGACCACCGGCGGCGTCACCGCGTCTTACGCGATGCTCGGCGACATCCAGCTCGCCGAGCCGGGCGCACTGATCGGCTTCGCCGGCGCCCGCGTGATCGAACAGACCATCCGCGAGAAGTTGCCGGACGGCTTCCAGCGCGCCGAATATCTGCGCGACCACGGCATGGTCGACATGGTCGTGCATCGCCACGAACTGCGCCCGACGCTGGCGCGGCTGTGCCGGATCCTGACCAAGACGCCACTGCCCGCTGTGGAAGAAATCGCGGCATCCGACGATGCGGCCCAGGATGCGGAAGCCGCGGCGGCGACCGAAATCGTCGTGACGCCGCCTGAAGCGCCGTCGCCGACCGCGCCGCAGGCGTGAGCGCAGCGACTGCTCCGCAGCCGTCTGCTCTGGTCGGCGAGCTGCGCGCGCGCCTTGCACGGCTCCATCCCGCACAGATCGATCTGACGCTCGGCCGGATCGAACGGTTGCTGGCGGCGCTCGATCATCCGCAGCGCAGGCTGCCGCCGGTGATCCACATCGCCGGCACCAACGGCAAGGGCTCTACCCTCGCCTTTCTCCGCGCCATTCTCGAAGCCGCCGGCCTCAGCGTCCACGCCTACACCTCGCCGCATCTGGTCCGCGTCAACGAAACCGTCCGTCTCGGACGGCCGGGCGGCGGCGCGCTGGTCAGCGACGATGAATTCGCCGCGGCGCTGGCGCATTGCGAGCGCGTCAATCAAGGCGCGCCTATCACGCTGTTCGAGATCGAAACTGCGGCGGCGTTGTATCTGTTCGCGCAGCATCCCGCCGACGTCACGCTGCTCGAAGTCGGCCTCGGTGGCCGGCTCGACGCCACCAATGTGATCGACCAGCCGCTCGCCTGTGTGCTGACCCCGATCGGCATCGACCACACCGAGTTTCTCGGGCCGACGCTCGCCGACATCGCCGCCGAGAAGGCTGGGATCATCCGTCGCGGTGTTCCGGTGATCGTGGCCGGGCAGCAGAACGATGCGATGGAGGTGATCGAGCGCGAAGCCGAGCGGCTACGCGCGCCGCTGCACGCGCGCGGCCAGCAATGGCATGTCGAGGTCGAACACGGCCGGCTCGCCTATCAGGACGACCGCGGCCTCATGGACCTCACCGCGCCAAAACTGTTCGGCCGGCACCAGATCGACAATGCCGGGCTGGCGATCGCGACGCTGCGCGCGCAACAACGCTTCACCTTTGACCAGGCCGCCTATCAGGCAGGGTTGTTGTCGGCGGACTGGCCGGCGCGGATGCAGCGGCTGACGACCGGCAGACTGATCGACGACGCGCCACCCGGCAGCGAACTCTGGCTCGACGGCGGCCACAATGCCGACGGCGGCCGCGTCGCTGCGGCGGCGCTCGGCGATCTCGAGGAACGGGTGTCGCGGCCGCTGGTGATCATCGCCGGGATGATGGCCAACAAGGACGCCAGCGCGTTCCTGACCAATTTCACCGGACTGACCCGCCACGTCATCGCGGTGCCGATCCCCGATCGCGACGGCGCGATGCCGCCGGAAAAGCTCGCCGACGCCGGGCGCACGCTCGGCCTGCGGGTCGAACTCGCCGATAGCGTGGAGGCGGCGTTGGGCCGGATCGCCGGCCTCGCCTATGAGCTGCCACCGCGGATCCTGATCACCGGCTCGTTGTATCTCGCCGGCCATGTGCTGCGCCTCAACGACACGCCGCCGAGCTGACGCCGGGTGTCTGCGCATCGCCGACCTACACGGCGACCATGCGGCGCTCGGCGCTGGCTGGATCTGCCGGCAACCTGATCGGATTGATCCACCCCTCAACGCAAACGGCCGGCTGATCGCCGGCCGTTCGAGGCAGATGGAGCATGATCCCGAAAAGTGAACGTCGGTTTTCGGAAAAGATCGTGCTCAAACAAGAACGTAGAGCGGGATGACGATTCGAAGATCAGGTCATCCTGCCCCAGAGCTTCGGTTCTGATAGAATCAGAACCGAAGCTCTAACTTTTTGTTCTGACGCGTTTTCTTGACGCGAACCGATATCCACTTCGCTCGAAAACGCTATAGTTGCGCGGCTCAGACCGAAGCGCTGATCCACTGCTGCAGCTTGGCTTTCGGCGCAGCGCCGACCTGACGCGAGGCCATCTCGCCGCCCTTGAAGATCATCAGCGTCGGGATCGACATCACGCCGTATTTCGACGCGGTGACCGGGCTCTCGTCGACATTGAGCTTCACGATCTTGACCTTGTCGCCCATCGCGCCGGAGATCTCGTCGAGCGCCGGCGCGATCATGCGGCACGGGCCGCACCACTCGGCCCAGAAATCCACCACAACGGGGCCCTGCGCCTTGAGAACCTCGGTTTCGAAATCGGCGTCAGACACCTTGCCAACGGACATTGGGATACCTCGTGAAAGCGGGATGATGGCGCAGCGGGAATCGCGCCGGGATGCTGAATTCAAAGTATGAATGCGATGGGGCGGGGTCAAGCGCGCTCACGCCACCGTCAAGGCGGCCTGCTCCGCGTCCAGCGCAGGGGCTGAAATCTCCATGATTTCAGGCGCTTCGGTCCATAGCAGGGCGGCGCGGACGATCCGCTGTGGATACAGCAGCGATAGCACCGCCCGATACAGTGCGAGCTGGCGGACGTAAGCCGGCGGGGTCTCGGCCAGACTGCGCGGCGGGGCGTGATTGGTCTTGAAGTCGACGATCAGAACTTCGGCGTCGGTCACCACCAGCCGGTCGATCTGGCCGGAGATCAGCACCGGCTCGCCATGCCGCTGCAAGCGACCGACGATCGGCACCTCGGCGCGGCTGCCGGGGGCGAAGACGACGGCGAAGCGGTCGTCGCTGATCACCTCCAGCACCCGCGCGGCGAGCGCGTCGCGCTCCTGCGGGCTCCAATCGTCGGCGTTGCGGAGCAGGAAGCGGTCGGCAGCATTGGCGCGAATGTCGGCCGGCAGATCGGGCAGCGACTGCAGCAGCCGGTGCACCAGCGTGCCGCGCTGCAAGGCGCGCTGGCGTTGCGCCTCCGTTTCGCCGCGGCGGATGCGGCGATGATCGGCCTCGTCCGGGTCGGACGGCCGCAACAGATTGTCCGGCCGGCGCAGCGCCGGCGCGGCCTTGTGCAGCCAGTCCGGCATTACGAGGGGCGGCGCGGCAGGCGCTTGTTCGGACGGTGCGATCTCTGTGACCTCGTCCTCGGGACGGCAATAGCGCTTCACCGCGCCGTCCGGCGGCGCCGCGCGCATCGTCAGGCCGGAGTTCTCCAAGCCCTTGCTGATCAGATCGTACCAGGACAGCGCGCGCACCTCGTTGCGATTGCCGGGCATACAGCCGCCGACGATCAGCCGATCGGCGGCGCGGGTCATCGCGACGTAGAGCAGCCGGCGATACTCGTCCTCGGTCTCGCTGACCATCGCGGCGCGGGCCTGCTCGACGACTCGCGGATCGTTCGACTTGCGGCCGGCCCACACCATCGCGCCGACGGAGCCCGGCTGCGCATTGCCGCCGGGCAGCCGGATCAGATTGAGCCGCTGGGTGTCGGACGGCGACGACGTCGTATCGACCAGGAACACCACCGGCGCCTCGAGGCCCTTGGCGCCATGCACGGTCATCACCCGGACTTCGTCGCGCGAGATTTCCATGTCGCGCTTGATCTCGGTATCGGCGGCGCGCAGCCACCCCATGAAGCCCTGCAGCGACGGCGCGGCCTTCTGCTCGTAGCTCAGCGCCAATTCGAGAAACTCGTCGAGCGCGTCGTTGGCTTCCGGCCCCAGCCTGCGCAAAATCCTTGCGCGGCCGCCGACGCCGCCGAGCAGCCAGGCGTAGAACCCGAATGGCGTGTCGGTCTGGGACCGCTCCGCGCAGGCGTCGAGCCGCTGCAACCCGGTTGCCAACTTCGTGTCCCCGACCGCCTTCTCGCGCAGCGCATGGCACAGCGAGCCTTTGCGTCGCCACGCCAGCCTGAACAGATCGTCGTCGTCGAGGCCGAACAGCGGGCTCTTCAGCGCCACCGCGAGCGCGAGATCGTCCTGCGGCAGCAGCAACGCGTCGGCGAGATTCATCAGATCGATGATCGCAATATGCTCGGTGAGCTTCAGCCGGTCGGCGCCGGCCACCGGAATGCCGCCGCGCTTCAGCGCCTGAATCACCGCGTCGAACGCCGAGCCGCGACGGCGCACCAGCACGAGCACGTCGCCAAAACGCAGCCGCCGCCGGTCGCCGAGCGAGCCCGTCATCGTGCCGCCCGCAATCAGCGACGCGATCTCGGCTTGGACCTTTTGCGCCAGCCGCACCTCCGGACTGGTTTCCGACACCGCATCGAACGGCGCAAGCCAGCCCTCGATGTTCTGCTTGTCGTCGGGCAGTTCGAGCGGCCACAGGTCGATCACGCTCGGGCCGGCATCGGCCAGCGATTGATGCAGCGGATAAGCCGCGTCGGCGTGGATGCTGCGATAGATGTCGGGATCGCGGAACACGTGGTCCACGGACTGAAGGATCGTCGCGCCGGAGCGGAACGAGTAGTTGAAGCTGACCTTCTCGAAGCTCAGTCCGGCGCCGTGGAAGCGCCGCTGCAACAGATCGCGCCGCTCGGCGAATTCTTTCGGCACCGCCCCCTGGAACGAGAAGATCGACTGCTTCTCGTCGCCGACCGCGAACACCGTGCGCTTGATTCCCTCGCGCGCGCCCTCGCCGGCGGTGAATTCCGCGATCAGATGCGCGACGATATCCCATTGCTTCGGGCTGGTGTCCTGCGCTTCGTCGATCAGCACATGGTCGACGCCACGATCGAGCTTGAAATGCACCCAGCTCGACGCGCCGCTATCGAGCATCGCCAGCGTCTTGTCGATCAGATCGTCATAATCGAGAAGCCCACGCTCCTGCTTCTCGCGCCGGATCCGCTCGGCGACGTCGGCCGCGATCACCAGCAGCGCCCGCGTGCGCTCGCGCATCAGGAGCGCGCGGCGACGCTCGAGCAGATCTTCGAGCCGCGCGCCTTCGCGCTTCAGATCCTCGACGAACCCGGGCGCGGCGTCGGCGATCTTCTTGGTGGCCAGACTTTTGCGCGGGCCGTCCTTGGTGAAGAACACCTCGCAATACTTGTCGAGCTGCGCCACGTCCGACAGCGCGAGCGCCGCGCGCAGACGCTTCGCCTGCGCCTGGTCGTTGGCGCTCCCCGACTCGAACATCGCTGCTGCCGTAGACCATTGCGCGCGCGGCAGATTCGGGCCGTCGAGGATGTCGCGCTCGACGTCTTCGCAGCGATCCTGCGGCGCGACGCCGAGCGTCGCCGAGAGCTGCGCCATGGCGCCGTCGACGCCGCCGGCCTGCGTGATCCAGGCGAGGAAGCGATCGCGCCTGGTGCAGGCTTCCTGCACCACCTCGCGGAAGGTGACGTCGGCGGCGCTGGTCATCGCCAATGCCAGAGCCCGCCCCGCCGCGCTGTCCGGCGCGGCCGCCGCCTGCAGCAGCACCGCGAGGCTGGCGCGCTGCATCAACTCGGCCTGATCGCGATCGTCGAGCACGCTGAATCGCGCCGGCACATTGGCCTCGAACGGAAACTGCTGCAGCAGCCGGGTGCACAGCGCGTGGATGGTCTGCACCTTGAGTCCCCCGGGCGTCTCCAGCGCGCAGGCGAACAATTTTCGCGCTTGCGCCAGAAGAGAAGGCCCAACCGACTTGATACCAGTCGCCTTGATCGCAGCCGTCAGCGCCTCGTCGTCGAGCGTCACCCAGCGGCCGAGCGTGGTAAACACGCGCTCGGCCATGTTGGCGGCGGCGGCTTTGGTGAAGGTGATACACAGGATGCGTTCCGGCGGCACGCCATCGAGCAGCAGGCGAATGACCCGCTGAACCAGCACATGCGTCTTGCCGGAGCCGGCATTGGCCGAGACGAACACCGAGGCCGAGGGATCGGACGCGAGTATCTGACGCTCGCGCGCCTGATCGGGAATGCTGCGCGGGCCGCTCATCGCTGCGCCTCCCCGACGCCGCCGGCGGCCGACCATTCCTTGATCCGCGCCAGATCGTCATAGCGGCCATAGCGACGCGACCACATCGACAGCACCAGCGCGTGATACGGCTGCGCCTCGTCGTCGAAGCGCCGGATCAAAGTTTCGAGCTTGCTACGCGCTTCGGCGGCCGCGTCGTCGGGATGCTGCGGCTCGTCCTTGCGCTCGATCCTCAATTCCAGCACGCATTCGTCGCCGGGCGGCGAGTTGCCGCTGAGCTTGACGTAAGTAAGTTCGCTCACCGACGAACCGGCGTCGATGCCCTCGAAGCCGCCGTCGCGCAGGATCGCGGCTTCCAGCGTGAGTTGCGGCGACAGCCCCATCCGCACCTGCTTGCCGGTCGGCGGATTTCCGGTCTTGTAGTCCAAAATCGCGAAGCTGCCGTCGGCGCGATGCTCGATGCGATCGGCGCGCGCGGACAGGATGAAGTTGCGACCGCCGTCGAGCGGGATGGAGAGGCTACCGTCGCGCTCGGCAAACACGCGGAGTCCGTCGGCGCGCCTCGCCTGCTCCCAATTGCCAAACCACGCGGCGATGCGGGCGAAGCGAGGCCACCACAGCGCGCGCGCTTCCGGATGATCCATCAGCGGCGCAAAGTGCTTCTCGCCGATCTCGCGCAGCACCTGCGCCGGATCGTCGGGCAGCGCGCCGGGAAACCGCTCGGTGAATTCGCCGAGTGCTTGGTGGATCGCCGAGCCGCGATCCGCCGCGGACAGCGGCATGTCGACCGGGTCGATCACCGACAGGCCGAGAATGAACTTGGCGTAGATCGTGTACGGATCGCGCAGCCAGTCCTCGATCGCGGTGACCGACAGCTTCAGTGGCCGCGCTTCGCGCGGCGGCTTCGGCGCCGGCTGGGCGATCGGCGTCACCTGGTCGGGACGATCGAGCGCCAGCGCGTAGTCGAGATAGCTTTGCCCGCGCGCCTTGACGGCGCTCCAGCGCGCCTTGCCGGTCACGGCTTCGAGCCGGTGCAGGAAGCGCGACACCACCGCCGGCGCGCCGCCGACCTTGTTGGCGTAAGTGAGGATCACCTCATCGGCGCCGAGCAGTTGCGCGAAGTCGTGCGCCGACAGGCCGATCCGCCGCTCCGGCAGGTCGAGGCCGAGGTCATGGCGCATCGGCCGCGACAGCCACGGATCGATCCGCGGCGCCGGCGGCCAGACGCCTTCGACCAGGCCACCGAGAATGACGCGATCATGCTGCGTCAACCGCGCTTCGAGCGGGCCGTAGATGCGCAGCGCCGCGCCGGCGAGTTCGGGCCGTCGCACGATGCGGTCGCTGAACGCGGTTTCGAACACGTCCGCGTAGTCGTGTGGCGGCACCAGCACGCCGCTCAGCGGCTCGACCGCCGCGAGATCGTCGAACGCTTTAAGCAGGGCCGATCCCTGCGATCCTTCGAAAGCGACCGCGATCTCGTCGTGATCGATCGACAGCGCGATCAGCACATCGCGGTGTCGACGCCCGAAGGCGCACAGATCGAGCGGCTCTGCGCCCACCGTCTCCAACGGCGCCAGCGCCGCGCGCAATGCCTCGATCAGCTCCTGCGCGGCGTCGAGGCTCTCGTCGCCGAGCCGCGCGCGCGGCTCCGAGGGATGCAGCGCGCTGAGTTCCCCGCGCTTCAGCCTGGTCAGTTCGGCGCGATATTTCGCGAACTCCTTGACCAGGCCTTCGCTGCCGGCAGCCGGACGCGTTCCGCGCAGCAGCGCCAGTTCCAGCGTCTCGATGGCGTGCCGCCAGCCGCCCGCGGCGCGGCCGAGCCGCAACAGCGGATGCTTCAGCAGCGCCAACAGCGTCGCCGGCTCGCAGCCATGCAGGGCCGCTTCAGCGGCGAGCCGGGCGAAGATGCCGGCCTGGGTCTCCATCAGCGAATCGCCGCCGGAATCATCGACCGGCAGATTCCAGCGGCCGAGCGCGGCGACCACGCGCCGGGCCAACGCGCGGTCCGGCGTCACCAGTGCGGCGGATTGGCCGCGTTCGCGCGCCTCGCGCAGCGCCACCGCGATCGCCAGCGCCTCGATCTCGGAATTCGGCGCCTCGATCACCGTCAGACCGTTGACGCCTTGTTCGATCAGTCGATCGACCTCGGGATCGGCGAGCCGCTCGTGCCACGACGCAGTCGCCGCCGACGGCCGCATCGCCTCGGACCCCAGCACTTCGCGGCCATGGCGCACGGCTTCGCCGAGCCGGACAATTTCGCGCCGCTCGAGTCCCATCCGGGTCAGCAGGCCGTGCATCGCGAATTGCGGATGATTCGGCGACGGCGGCGAGATCAATTGGTCCTGCTTGTCGCGCACGGCGCCGATCAGTCGCCACGCCTGTTCGTCGAGTTCGGTGTCCAGCCCCGGCAGCACAACGGCGCCGTTCGGCAATCGCGCGATGGCGTGCAGCAGCTTCGCGGTCGCCGGCATCGAGCCGGTCGAGCCTGCCGCGATCACCGGACCGCCGCGATGCGCCGCAAGCCGCGCTGCTTCCGCTTCGATCAGCAAGTCGCGCCGCGCCGCCGGTTCGATCCGGTCGCTCTCGCGCAGATGCTGCGGCCACCACTGGCCGGCGATCTTGAGGAAATCCAGCGTCAGTCGCCAGTAGCGATCGAACGCATCCGGCACCAGCGAGTCGAGCGCGGCCCAGTCGACGCCGCGCGTCGCCATGTCGTCGATCAGCCGCGCCAGATCGTCGGCGAGCGCCAATGTCGACGCCGGGCCGCCGACCACCAATGGTGACTGCTGCGGATCGCCGGGCCGCAGGCCCTTCGCCCAGACCGCGATCAATTGCGCCAGCAGCAGGCGCCGTGGCAGCCCTTCGAGCGCCGGCGGAATCTCGAGATCGGCCGCGCCCGTTGCGGCCTGTGCGAACGCCAGTTCGTCCTCGTCGACATCGCCGAGTGGGACGATGCGCGGCAGCAACACCGCATCGGCGCCCAGGACATCGAGGAAGATGTCGCGCGCGAGGCGACCGGCGCGGCGGGTCGGCAGATACAGCGTGGCTTCGGCAAGGCGCTCGGGCTTTGCGCGCGCGTCGAACCCCGCGATCAGTTCGCCATCGACCAGAGCCTTGATCGTCGTGCGCAGAAACGGCGCGGAGGGCGGAACACTGAAAACGCGCATGGAAGTCCTGATTCGCCGATCAGGCGATCATGGCACGCGGCGGACCGGCGCGGGAGGTGTCGCGCGGGATCTCAAGCAACGCTGGCGAGATAGGCGCGTTCGGCGGCCGCCACAGCGTCCGGCGTTCCGACATGCATCCAGACGCCGTCGAGCCGCAGCCCGAACAGCCGGTGCTGCTCGGCGGCGCGGTCGAACATCGTCGTCAGCGAGAACTCGCCTTGTGGCGCATCCTTGAAGATCGCAGGCTGCATAATCGCGACGCCGGCATAGACGAACGGCGTCACCTCGGTCTCCTTGCGCTTGCGCAACGAGCCGTCGGCGGCCATCGCGAAATCGCCCTTGCCGGCATAGCCGATGCTGTTGGCGGTGGGCGCCATCAGCAGCAAAATGTCCATCCGCGCCGGATCGAACGCTTCCGCAAGCCGCGCCAGATTCGGCTGCACGCCGTCGATCCACAGCGTATCGGCGTTGAGATGGTAGAACGGCTGGTCGCCGAGCAACGGCAGCGCCTTCACCACCGCGCCACCGGTGCCGAGCACGGCGTCGCGCTCGTCCGAGATGATCACCCGCGGACGGCTCCGCGCAGCGACGTGATCGATGATCTGGTCCGGCAGATAGTGCACATTGACCACGGCCTCGGCGACGCCGGCTTCCGCGAGCCGGTCGAGGACGTGATCGAGCAGCGGCTTGCCGGCCACGGCCACCAGCGGCTTCGGCTTATGATCGGTGAGCGGGCGCATCCGCACGCCGAAACCGGCGGCGAGAATCATGGCTCTGGAGGGTTGAACGGACATCGTCGCTCGCTGTTCGGAACGGACCGGATTCGTGCGAGCGCATTGTATCATGCAGCTCCAGCCGGTCTATCAGCGGTCACTGGGTATTCGCGAACCGTGACGAAGGTGCGACATGCGGCGCTCGAAAACAGTCGCGCGGCGATCCGGCGCACGCTTGCCGACCGGCGATCGAAACTCACGCAGCCGAGGCTGACGTGCGGCTGCCCGGTTTCTTTTTCTTGTCGTTGCGCAGGAAGCTGACGCCGATCTGGTCGCCATTGACCCAGCTCAGCTCGCAGCGGCGATAGGCGAGACCGGTCGACGACAGCAGCAGAAAGAACTCCTTGAGGTTCAGCCCTTCGACGGCCCCCACGACGGTCAGCTTCGCGCCGGCCTCGGAGACGTCTTCAAGCTGGCACGGCCGGCGCCAAGTTCCGTCGATCGCCATCATCTGGGCGCGGATTCCGCGCTCGAATACGACCCGGCCGTCCTTGTTACGTTCTGCAACCATTCCCTATCCCTCGCCCCGACACAGCGACCACGACACACTATTCCTGGGAAGACTACGGAGGAGGGAGCGTAACTAAATACAGGCTAACAACGCGTAAAGGCGACCGCTCAAATCAGAGCGTTTTCGAGCGAAGTGGAAACCGGTTCGCGTGAAGAAAACGCGTCAGAACAAAAAGGGAGAGCTCCGGTTCTGATTTGATCAGAACCGGAAAAGCTCTACAGCGGCGCCGGGACATTGGCCTGATACCAGGCGCGGACCTCGGCCAGCGACGGATGCGCCAGCGAACGGCCGAGATAGGTCCAGATCCGCGGCTGGTGGCGGAGATATTGCGGCTTGCCGTCGCGCCGGTTCAGCCGCGCGAAGGTGCCGAGCAGCCGCGTGTTGCGCTGCGCCGACATCACCGCATAGAGCCGCGCGAAGGCGACCGGATCGAAGCCCGGCTCGGCGGCGCGACGGGTCTTGATGTAGCGGCCGAACAGCGCCAGTTCGAGCGCTTCGGGCACATCGACCCTGGCGTCCTGCAGCAGCGACACCAGATCGTAAGCGGCGGGCCCGAGCACGGTGTCCTGAAAGTCGATCACGCCGACACGCGCGATCTCGCTGCGCTGCTCCAGCCAGATCAGGTTCGGCGAATGGAAATCGCGCAGCACCCAGGTCGGCGCCTCGTCGGTGAGGCCGCCGAGCAGCCTGCGCCACATCGCGATGAATTCGCCGCGCAGCGCATCAGACGCGGACGCGCCGCGGTCCGGCAGATACCATTCCGGCATCAGCCCGACCTCGATCAGCATCGCCGCAGGATCGAACACCGGGATCGCGTAGTCTTCATCAGGCAACGGCAACGTATCGGGAAGCGTCTGGCCATGCAGCGCCGCCAGCATGTCGGTCGCGGCCTGATAACGCTCGGCGATCGGCGCCGGCGGCGTTCCGGAGATGAAGCCGGACGCGCCGAGATCTTCGGTGATCAGAAAGCCAGAATCGAGATCGGCGTAATGGATCGCAGGCGCCGAAAAGCCGCGTGCGCGCAGGCCGCCCGCGATCGCGACGAACGGCCTGACGTCTTCGGCGAGATGCACGGCGGCGCTGTAGCTCTTGCCGCCATACAGCGCCGGTCCGTCCGGTCGCCGCGGCGCGTTCATCAGGATCAGGGATGCGCCGTCCTTGACCAACCGCGCATAGGACCGGGTCGAGGCGTCGCCGGGCATGTGGCGACGATCGGCATCGGCATAGCCGGACATTTCGATGAAGCTGCGCAACGCCGCGAGTCGTTCGACCCGCGCCGCCGCGGCGCCGTGACCGGTGATCTCGGCAGCGCGCGCCATCGAGCCGAGCGCCGGGCGATGGCTGAGGGCGATGTCGATGCGGTCGGACGGCATCGCGCCGGGCGCGCGTTCCGGCCATTCGATCAGCGCCACCGCGCCGTCGGGCAGCGGCGACAGTCCGATCTCTTCCAGTTCGGACGGATCGTTGACGCGATACAGATCGGCGTGAAGCAGGGGAAACGGCGGCAGCTCGTAGCTCTGCACCAGCGTAAACGTCGGACTGGGGACTTCCAGATCATCATCGCCGGCGAGGTAGCGGATCATTGCCCGCGCCGCCGAGGTCTTGCCGGCGCCGAGATCGCCCGACAGCGTGACGACATCACCCGGCCCGATCAGCAGCGCGATTTCCGCCATCAGCCGCGCGGTCGCCGTCTCGTTGGCGAGCGCGACCGAGAATGTCGCGGAGCCGCTCATTCGGCGGCGTTGCGCTGCGCGGACGGTTCGATCGGAAATTCGCAGATCACCGAAGTGCCGCGTCCGACCACCGAATCGACCTGGACCTTGCCGCCGTGCAGTTCGACGAAGGAGCGCACCAGCGCCAGGCCGAGGCCCGGGCCGCGATGCCGCGAGCCCTGGGAGTGGCTCTCGAACCAGTCGAACACCTTGTCCTTCAGCTCCGGCGCAATCCCGGGACCGGCGTCGGTCACGGTGAAGACCACCTTCGCGCCGATCTTGTGGACCACGAGCGTCACGGTCGCCTGGTTCGGCGAGAAGCCGACCGCATTGGCGAGCAGATTGTACAGCACCTGCACGACGCGGCGTTCGTCGCCGACAAATTCGCCGACCGCGGGATCGATCTCGACGTCGAGCGTGATCTGATCGCGCGCGAGGCGATCCTGAATGCCTTCGGCGGCCGCGTCGATCGCGCGACCGATATCGATCGGCCCGAGATTGAGCGTCATCGCGCCGGCGTCGATGCTGGCGAGATCGAGGATGTTGTTGATGATCGCCATCAGCGCGTTGGTCGACGAGGTGATGTAGGCGATGTATTCGGACTGCTTGTCGTTGAGCGGACCGGTGCTCGGATCGCCGAGCAGATGCGCGAAGCCGATGATCGTCGTCAGCGGCGAACGCAATTCGTAAGACACGTGATGGACGAAATCGACCTTGATGCGGTCGGCCGTCTCCAGCGCTTCGTTGCGCTCCCGCAAGGCGCGCTCGACATTCTCGGTGTCGCTGATGTCCAGGAACGTCAGCATCGTCGCGCCGTCGGGCAGCGGCATCGTCTTGCAGGACAGCACGGTGCCGTCCTTGCGCTCGAGCTTCAGCAGCACGTGCTTGCGGTCGTCGATTCCGGTGATCGCGCTACGCAGCGCCTGCCAACTCACCGCGTCGTCGAACAGCGGGCGGCACCATTCCTCGACGGTTTCGATATGCGGCCGGTTGTTGAGCGCTTCCGACGAGAGATTCCACATCCGCGTGAACGCGGGGTTGAACAATTGCGCGCAGCCATTGCTGCCGAACACCGCGACCGCCTCGGTCAGATTGTCGAGCGTCTCGCGCTGGACATCGATCAGGCCGCCGTAACGGCGCTGCAGTTCCAGGCTCTCGGTGACGTCGTCGAACAGATAGGTGACGCCGCCCTCCTGATTGGGCGTGGTGACGATGCTGATCGCGCGGCCGTCGGGCAGATACCAGATCGCCTTCTCCGGCTCGACCGCCCGATAGGCCTCGTGCAGCTTTTTCTTCCACTCCCTGAAATCGCGCTCTTCGGGCAGTTTTCGCGCGGCGCGCAGACGGTCGATCACGCTGGAATCGTCCGGGTTGCTGTCGAGGAAGGCGCGGTCCAGATCCCACAGCCGGCGATAGGAATCGTTGTAGAATGCGAGCCGGCGCTGCGCGTCGAACACCGCGACGCCTGACGACAACTGGTCGAGCGTGCGGCGATGCGCCTCCGCCATCCGCACCAACGCGGCGCCGAGCGCCGCGGCTTCGCTCGCATCCACCGCGATGCCGGCGCTGCCGCCGCTCAGCCGCAACGCGCGAACGTCGAAATAGCGGCGCTCGCCGCTGACCACGATCGGAAGACGCGCGGCGAATTGGGCATTGTCGTTGAGCGCGCGCGTGAGATTGCCGCGGTCGTTACTGTCGAGCAGTTCGAGATTGCGATTGACCGCGTCCGCCGCGCTGCCCGCATCGGTCGCCCGCGCATAGGCGGCGTTGGCGAAACTCAGTTCGCCCGAGGCGCGCCGGGTCCAGATCGGCCAGGGCGCGGCATTGGCGAAGCCCCGCAGCATCTCGGACTCGTCCTGCAGTGACTTGAAGCGCCGCGACATGTCGGCGAGTTCGCGACGAATGCCGCTCAGTTCGCGGATTCGCAGGATCGCCTGACCGCCGATGGCGCGGCCCATCGCCTCGATCGAACGGCCGGTCGACGTCGTTAAATGCAGCAGAAAGGCTTCGCCCTTGTCGAGCAGCGCGTCGACGGCGTGATCCATCTGCAGCGCGGGCTCCGGCGGCAGCCATGTGCCGAAAGCGAGGACGCGTTGCGGCTGGGCGTTCGCCACCTCCTGCGGCAGCAACAGCGCAGTGTCGCCGCTGATCTGCGGCCGGTCGTCGCCGGCGGACCAGGAGATCAGCACCTGCGGCTCGGCGAACAGCAATGCGCGGAAGCGATCGGACTCGGCCTGAAGAGTCTGAACGTCGGCACGCAGCTGCGCTTCCTGCGCGGCGGCGCGTTGCCGCGTGCGCATCAGCAGGATCGCGGACACGACGGAGAAGCCGAGCACCGACGCCGCCATCGCGAGCGTGACAAGCTCGTGGCGGTTGAAATCGAACATGAAGCGGGACGTCAGAGTGGCGAGCGGATCGTCAGCCGCCCAGGCGGGCGACGACGCCGCGAGAAGGCCAGCGCCCGCAAGGCCGCGCACCAGCGACGTGCACGACAAGCAGGTCCGACGCATCGACCCCAATACGTCTGACATGGATTGCCCCAAACCATCCGGCGCGATCACAGATCGCCAGCGTCGTCGCCGAATCGCTGGACATTATCCTGTTCGCGACTCTGCGGGTAAGAGTCCAGACCGTGAACGCGGCGGAGGTGCGTATCGAATTGGGAAAGTATATTTTCAGCCAACGAATCCGCGTGCGCTTGACACAAAATCTAGCGGCCGGTCGAGCCGAAACCTCCCACACCACGGGCTGTTTCGGACAGCGTCTCGACGCCGATCAGTTCGGCGCGGACCACCGGTGCGATCACCATCTGGGCGATGCGCTCGCCGCGGCGGATGGTGAAGGGCGCATCGCCGTGATTGATCAGCAGCACGCCGATCTCACCGCGATAATCGGCGTCGATCGTACCTGGCGCATTGAGCACGGTGACGCCGTGTTTGGCGGCGAGGCCGGAGCGCGGGCGCACCTGAGCCTCGTAGTTTTCCGGCAGCGCGATGGTGAGGCCGGTCGGAACCAGTACGTAGCTTCCGGGCGCAAGCAGCAACGGCGCATCGGCCGAATTCGCGGCGCACAGATCGAGGCCGGCGGCATGGGCGCTCTGATAGGCCGGCAACGGCAGGCCTTCGGCGTGCGGCAGTTGCTTGATCTCGACGGCGATGGTGTCGCTCATGGCGCGTGTACTTCCATGGTCTGCGCGATCCGCGCCACCAGCGCGCTCGCGACTTCGTCCTTGGTCATCAACGGCCATGATTCGACGTCGACCGCATCAGTTGCATTCATCAGCAGATGCACGGTGTTGCGGTCGCCGCCCATCACGCCGGTGGCGGGTGAAACATCATTGGCGACGATCCAGTCGCAGCCTTTGCGCGCGAGCTTGGCGCGCGCATTGTCGAGCAGATTCTCGGTCTCGGCGGCGAAGCCGATCACCAGATTCGGGCGGTTTTCGCCGCGTTTCGAGATGGTTGCGAGGATGTCGGGATTCTCGGTGAGCTGCAATGGCGGCGGGCCGCCGGCGCCCTTCTTGATCTTCTGACCGCCTTCGCTTTCGACGCGCCAATCGGCGACGGCGGCGGCGAAGATCGCGATGTCGGTCGGCAGCGCGGCCTGCACGGCGTCGAGCATCTCGCGCGCCGACTCGACGCGCGTCAGCGTCACACCGTCGGGCGCGCGCAGATCGACCGGGCCTGAGATCAGCACGACCTCGGCGCCGGCCGCGGCGGCGGCGGCGGCGATCGCGTAGCCCTGCTTGCCGGACGAGCGATTGGCGATGTAGCGCACCGGATCGATCGGCTCGTGGGTCGGCCCCGCGGTGATCAGCACGCGGCGGCCGAGCAGCGGGCGTTGCGGTTGCGGTGTCCAAAACGCCTGTGCGGCAGCGGCTATTTCAATCGGCTCGGCCATCCGCCCGGTGCCGGCCTCGCCACGCTCGGCCATCTCGCCGGCATTGGGACCGACCAGCGCGACGCCGTCGCGCTTGAGCTGATCGACGTTGCGACGGGTCGCGGCGTTGTTCCACATCAGCGGATTCATCGCCGGCGCGAGCAGGATCTGCCGATTGGTGGCGAGCAGGATCGCGGTGGCGAGGTCGTCAGCATGGCCGCCGGCGATCTTCGCCATCAGGTCCGCAGTGGCGGGCGCGACGACGATCAGATCGCAATCGCGGGCCAGCCGGATATGGCCGGCGTCGAACTCGCTCTGCGGATCGAACAGATCCGTGTAGCAGCGCTGATGCGACAGCGCGCTCGCGGTGAGTGGCGTGACGAATTGCTGGGCGGCGCGGGTCAGCACCACGCGGACCTCGGCGCCGCGCTCTTTCAGTCGACGAATCAAGTCCATAGCCTTGTAGGCGGCAATTCCGCCGCCGACGATCAGCGTGATCCGGACGGACGCCACCGGATCGGAGGGAAAACCCTCGTCTTTTCCAGAACTTGACTCGATTTTGCCGGGCGCGGCGGGGTCCTCGCCGGACTGCGGAAAGCTTGCGGCGAACCCGTGGCGCTTGTGGCAGACGTCGCGCAGGATCACCCGCACCTCGTCTTCCATCGATCGGCCATTGGCGGCCGCGCGCTGGCGCAGCTCCGCCTTGAGCGCGTCGTCGAGTTTGCGGATCGTCAGGTTCGCCATGACCCACAGGTTAACGGACGCAGGCAGTGCCAGCAAGCCATGAACGCAATGCCATCGCACGGTGCGATCGCATTGCATCCATCAGATGCCTGCAATGCACTCAGAGCCGCGACATCGCGATCAGGACCCCGATGAAGGTCACGGCGATGATCCACAGCGCCGCGGTCCGGCCACGGGTGCGGCCGCGCTCGGTGCGGCCGATCGCCGCGATGGTCTCGGGCGCGAGGACGAGGCCGTCCTTGGTCATCACTTCGAGCTGGTTCAGCACGGTGACGGCGCGCGACACGATGGTGGGCAGGCTGCTCAGCGTGTGGCCGAGTTCGCCGGCGCCGGTCAGCGCGCCTTCGACCTTGCCGATCGGGCCGAGGTTGCGCTGAATCCATTCGCGCACCACCGGATCGGCGACCTTCCAGATGTCGAGCCTCGGATCGAAACTACGCGCCACGCCTTCGACCACCACCATGGTCTTCTGCAGCAGGATCAGTTCGGGCCGGGTCCGCATGTCGAACAGGCCGGTGACCTCGAGCAGCAGCGTCAACAGCTTCGCCATCGAGATTTCTTCGGCGAGGCGGTTGTGGATCGGCTCGCCGATGGCGCGGATCGCCTGCGCGAAATTCTCCACCGAATGATGCGCCGGCACGTAGCCGGCCTCGAAATGCACCTCGGCGACCCGGCGATAGTTGCGGGTGATGAAGCCGAGCAGGATCTCGGCGAGGAAGCGCCGCTCCTTCGGCAGCAGCCGGCCCATGATGCCGAAGTCCACGGCGACGAGCCGGCCTTCGGGATCGAGGAACAGATTGCCCGGATGCATGTCGGCGTGGAAGAAGCCGTCGCGCAGCGCGTGACGCAGGAAGCTCTGGATCACCTTGCGGCCGAGCTCGACGGTGTCGACATTGGCTTCGGCAAGCCGCTTGTGATCGTTGAGCGGAATGCCGTCGATCCACTCCATCGTCAGCACGTTGTGAGTGGTGCGGTCCCAGTCGACGGTGGGGACGCGGAAGTCCGGATCGTCCTTGGTGTTCTCCGCCATCTCGGAGGCGGCGGCGGCTTCCAGCCGCAGATCCATCTCCATCGCGACCGAGCGCGACATCGTGTTGATGACTTCGACCAGCCGCAGCCGCCGGGCCTCGGACGAATACTGCTCGGCCTTGTCGGCGACGAAGAAGAAATCCGACAGATCGCGCCGGAAGCGCGACGCCACGTTCGGCCGCAGCACCTTGACGGCGACCTGCTTGCGGACGCCGCCGATCTCGACCTCGCCACGATGCACCTGCGCGATCGAGGCCGCCGCCACCGGCGGGCTGAGGCTGACAAAGGCCTGTGCGACAGGCCTTTCCAGCGATGCAGCGATCACCGCCTCGGCCTCTTCCTGCGCGAACGGCGGCAACCGGTCCTGCAGCGCTTCGAGATCGCGCGCCATCGCCGCGCCGACAACGTCGGGCCGCGTCGCGAGAAACTGTCCGAGCTTGAGATAAGCGGGTCCGAGCCGCGTCAGCGCCCGCGACAGCCGCGCGCCGGACTTGGCGCCGGGCCGCTCGATCAGCCGCGCCAGCCGCACCGGCAGTTGGCCGGCGGGCGGGATCAGCGACGGGTCGACCACGCCGAACACGCCCTCGCGCGCAAACACGTAGGCGGCGCGAACGAGCCGCGCCGCATGACTGAGCCCAGCGATCACAAACGCCAGCCCGAATGCAGCGCGACGATGCCGCCACTCATCATCTGCCAGTTGACCCGCGCGAAGCCGGCGTCGCGCATCATTTCGGCGAAGTCATAGGGCTTCGGAAATTTGCGGATCGACTCGACCAGATATTGATAGCTCTCGGCGTCGCCGGTGACGACGCGGCCGATCTCCGGAATCACCTTGAAGGAGAATAGGTCGTAGATCTTGTTCAGGCCCGGCACGTCGACGCTGGAAAATTCCAGACAGAGGAAGCGGCTGCCCGGCTTCAGCACGCGATAGGCTTCCTTGAGCGCCAGATCGATCCGCGGCACGTTGCGGATGCCGAACGCGATCGTATAGGCGTCGTAACTGCGGTCGGGGAATTGCAACGCCTCGGCATTGCCTTCGACGAAATCGACCTGGCCGTCGAGATGGCGCTGCACGGCGCGCTGCCGGCCGACCTCGAGCATGTCGGTGTTGATGTCGCAGACGGTGGCCTGGAAGCCGGCGCCGGACGCCTTCGCGGCGCGGAACGAGATGTCGCCGGTGCCGCCGGCGACATCGAGCAGCCGGAACGGCGCATCGTCACGCGGCGGGTTGAGCGTGGTGATCATCACGTCCTTCCACAACCGATGCATCCCGCCCGACATCAGGTCGTTCATCAGGTCGTAGCGGCTGGCGACGCTGTGGAACACGTCGTTGACCATCGTCTGCTTGTCGTTCAGCGGCACATCGCGGAAGCCGAAATGCGTGGTCTCGCCCGGCTGATTCATGAGGTCACTCCTGCGCGCGGAAGGTTTTTCAGGCCGATGACCGCCCGAAACGCGAAAACCAGGTCCGCGGCGGACCATATAGCGCGCCAGAGCCGGAGGCGCTATCACCTGAATGCCTAAAGCCGCCGGGCGGATGGCAGGCATCCAATCGGCCTCTCCCCGTCATTGCGTGCGCAGCGAAGCATCGCCCGGACCAACCAGAGCGCCCGAATGCCCGAACTGCCCGAAGTCGAAACCGTCCGCCTCGGCCTGACGCCCGCGATGGAAGGGTTCCGGATCGCGCGTGCGGTGACGAATCGGGACGATCTGCGGTTTCCGCTGCAGAAGGATTTTGTCGCGCGGCTGACCGGACAGATCGTCACGGGGCTGGGGCGGCGCGCCAAATATCTGCTGGCCGACCTCGCCTCCGGCGACGTGCTGCTGATGCATCTCGGGATGTCCGGCTCGTTCCGGGTGGTCGCCGCCGACGGCGCGCACACCCCGGGCGAATTTCACCATCCGCGCAGCGAGGACCGCACCCATGATCATGTGGTGTTCGACATGTCGTCCGGCGCGCGGGTGATCTTCAACGACCCGCGGCGGTTCGGCTTCATGAAGATCTTTCCGCGCGCCGAGATCGACGACGAGCCGCATCTCAAGGGGCTCGGCCCCGAGCCGCTCGGCAACGCCTTCGACGCCGTGATGCTGGCGCGCGCCTGCGCCGGCAAGCAGACCAGCCTGAAGGCGGCGCTGCTGGACCAGCGCGTCGTCGCCGGGCTCGGCAACATCTATGTCTGCGAGGCGCTGTGGCGCGCGCATCTGTCGCCGAAGCGCAAGGCGGCGACGCTCGCCAACCGCAAGGACGAGCCGACCGATCACGCGCTGCGGCTGACCGACGCGATCCGCGCCGTGCTCGGCGACGCCATCAAGGCCGGCGGCTCGTCGCTGCGCGACCACCGCCAGACCTCCGGCGAACTCGGTTACTTCCAGCATTCCTTCGCCGCCTACGACCGCGAAGGCGAACGCTGCCGCACCGACGGCTGCGGCGGCGCGGTGAAGCGCTTCGTGCAGAACGGCCGATCGACGTTCTGGTGTTCGGGGTGTCAGAAGTAGTTCGGCGACATCGTCGGCGTTGTGCTCGGCTCATCCCCCACCCCAACCCTCCCCCGCAAGCGGGAGAGGGGGCGCGCTGTGCTTGGGGGGATGTCGAACATGAACTCTTGCGGCGGCTGAAATGATCACCATCGTCTCCCCGCAACGCGGCGGGCTCCCTCTCCCGCTTGCGGGAGAGGGCTGGGGTGAGGGCGACGCGGGCGCTGATTCCGTGCTGATGACTCCGCGCGCAGATCACGCAGCGCGCAAAAAGAGGCGGCCGGACACCGAGGCGCCGGCCGCTGAGTTTGGTAGACCTCGCTCGGGAGGAAGCGGGTCCCCTGGAAAGTCCGCGCCCGGGCGCCGGCTCGACGAACCGTGGCAGCCGGTCCGCACAGGGTCGCCGTCATCCGAATCAACAGAATCGAGCATGGACGCGGATGACAGTGCTGAACATTGAGTACGATTACTAAGCGACGGCGAACTACGCGTCGCGTAGTGAGGTCGCCGGCGTTGTGCTCGGCTCGCCCCCACCCCAACCCTCCCCCGCAAGCGGGAGAGGGGGCTCGCTGTGCTTGGGGCTGGGCCTTGCATCAAACGCGAACCGCGATCGAGATGATTCCATGCGTCGCCCCGCGACGCGGCAGGCTCCCTCTCCCGCTTGCGGGAGAGGGCTGGGGTGAGGGCGACGCGGACACTGACTGCGTGCTGATGACTCCGCGCGCAGATCGCGCGCCCCTCGCAAAAAGAGGCGGCCGGACACCGAGGCGCCGGCCGCTGAGTTTGGTAGACCTCGCTCGGGAGGAAGCGGGCCCCCTGGAAAGTCCGCGCCCGGACGCCGGCTCGACGAACCGTGGCAGCCGGTCCGCACAGGGTCGCCGTCATCCGAATCAACAGAATCGAGCATGGACGCGGATGACAGTGCTGAACATTGAGTACGATTACTAAGCGACGGCGAACTACGCGTCGCGTAGTGAGGTCGCCGGCGTTGTGCTCGGCTCATCCCCCACCCCAACCCTCCCCCGCAAGCGGGAGAGGGGGCGCTCTGTGCTTGGAGGGATGTCGAGCATGAACTCTGGCGGCGGCTGAAATGATCACCAGCGTCGCCCCGCGACGCGGCGGGCTCCCTCTCCCGCTTGCGGGAGAGGGCTGGGGTGAGGGCGACGCGGGCGCTGACTGCGTGCTGATTACTTCCGGACGCAGATCACGCGGACCACGCTGGCCCTGGCGTCGGCTGCGGCGTCGGTCGCGGGTTGGATTTTGTTCGTCGCCAGGAATTTTCGCACAATGTCGGCGTCGACCAAGGTGGCCTGCGGCGCTGCTGCGCCGTTGACGGCGCCGGCCATGACCGGCGGGCGCAGCAGAGCGATGCCGGCGAATTTGCGGTCGGCGTCGCGCGCCGGGGCGCCGGAGAAGCCGAGGCCGGGCGCCGGCGACAGCGCGAGGCCGCCCGCGCTGCCGGTCGGCGTGACGCTGGCCTTACTGACGCTGACCACGGCTCCGCCGCCCTGGCTCTGCGGATCGGCGATGCCGGTCAGATCGACCGACGCTTTCGCCGCACCGCTGCCGAGCGCCAACGGCTTCAGCCCGCGCGCGCCGTAAATCCGCAACAGCGCCAGATCGTGCTCCTTGTCGGTCGCGGCGAGGTCGGCATTGCCATGACCCGCGACCACGATCGTCTGACAGCCATCGACCGCGTCGCGATCGGTGAGGATCGCGCCGTCCTCGCTGACGATGACGCCGGTCGCATATTCGACCTTCTTGCGCGGCGGCGGGCCGGCCGGCGCGCCCGACGGGAACGGATTGAACGCGCTCGACATCGCGATCACCACCGGCTCCATCGTGCCTTCGGTGGCCTGATCGTACAGGACGGTGAGGATGCGGATTTCGGCGTCCTTGAACGCGCCGCGGGTGTAGAATTTCTTCAGCCCCTGGGTGCCGGACAGCACGAAGAAATCCGGCCTCACCGCGCTGTAGGTGACCTTGCGGCCGGGCTCCTTCTTCTCCTGATCGGCGAGCTTGGCGATCGAGGCCCCCGCCTCCTTGCGCCGAGCCAGCACGATCTGGATGGTGCCGGTCGAGGACGCCCATTTGCTGCCATTGGCGTCACTGGTCTGCTGCGGCACCAGCTTGCCCGGGACGCCGAGCCGCGCGCCGGTGACCGGATCGCTGATCAGCTTCCAGCCGACATTGCCCTGCAGTTTTCGCGCGGCTTCGGCGAGCTGGGCGCGCTCCTGCGGATTGAGCACGCCGGTCGGCTTGGCGCCGTGGTTGTTCTGGAACGCCTTGATCGCCGCGACCATGCGGTCGGAGGCTTCGCCGTTGATCACGCCATTGTAGTCGCCGGTCCAGGCGAGATCGGACTGGATCGCCTCGCGTTCGCCCTGCGCCATCGATTTCGCGGTTTCGGCCGGGGTCTGCAGCGCCGGACGAATCGGCGTGGTCGCGACCGGCTTCGGCTTGACGCCCTGAACGGTACCGGACGGCGTCTGCGCGGCGGCGAGGCCCGTCGCGCTCACAATCATCAGGGTTGCGGCCAGCATCGATCTCATGACAATTCCGCCCCGTGTCGCGCCGTCGTTGAGCTTCGCGCAGATAACCATAGATGCTTGGTCGGAAACAATCGCGGCCGGGTTCGATGGCGGGGCCGAAGATGAAAGAGACCATCCCAACATGCTGAGCGCCGACGAGCTGGAACGCTACGCCCGCCATATCGTGCTGCGCGAGGTCGGCGGGCCCGGACAGGCGGCGCTGCGCCGCGCGCGGGTGCTGGTGGTGGGCGCCGGCGGGCTCGGCGCGCCGGTGCTGATGTATCTCGCCGCGGCCGGAATCGGCACGCTCGATATCGTCGACAACGACGAGGTGTCGCTGTCGAATCTGCAGCGGCAGGTGATCCACGCCACGCCCGATATCGGCAAGCGCAAGGTCGACAGCGCGGCGGCGCGGATCAAGGCGCTCAATCCGCATGTCGAGGTGAGGCCGCACGCGCTGCGGCTGACGCCGGCCAACGCGCTGGACCTGATCGACGGCTGCGATCTGGTGCTCGACGGCTCGGATAATTTTGCGACGCGCTATCTGGTGTCGGACGCCTGCTTCATCGCAAGGACGCCGCTGATCACCGCGGCGCTGGGGCCGTTCGACGGTTCGCTGACCACGATCCGCGCCCACGAGAAAAACCCGGCCGGCGAATTCAACCCGACCTATCGCTGCCTGTTTCCGGAAGCGCCGCCGCCCGGCACGGTGCCGGCCTGCGAGGAGGCCGGGGTGATGGGCGCGCTCGCCGGGATGCTCGGCTCGATGATGGCGCTGGAGGCGATCCGCGAGATCGTCGGCTTCGGCGAGGGGCTGGTCGGGCGGCTGTTGATGATCGACGCCCGCGCGATGCGATTCGAGACGCTGCGCTACAGCCGCGATCCGGCCAATCCGCTGAACGGGGATGCGCCGAGGGTGACGGATCTGAGCGGGCATCCGTAGGGCTGCGGACTCACTGCCCGCGGCTTCCCTCACCCCGGCCCTCTCCCGCAAGCGGGAGAGGGAGTGAGGCAGCGGTCGGTTTGGGCGTTTCCGTTCAACTTCGAACTCAGCAGCGCGCGGCGAGCCCCCTCGCCCGCTTGCGGGAGAGGGTTGGGGTGAGGGCTCACGGGCACAGCGGTGGAGTTGAGCGGCCCTTACAGCATCGCGGGCAGGACGCGATCCGGCGGCTTGTGGTTGTCGAGGAAGGTGCGGATGTTGATGATCACCTTCTCGCCCATCTCGACGCGGCCTTCGATGGTGGCCGAGCCCATATGCGGCAGCAGCACCACCTTGCCGGCCTTGGCCAGCCGCACCAGCTTCGGATTGACCACCGGCTCGTGCTCGTAGACGTCGAGGCCGGCGCCGGCGATGTCGCCGGTTTCGATCAGCCGGGTCAGCGTCTCCTCGTCGATCACCTCGCCGCGCGCGGTGTTGACGATGAAGGCGTCCTTGCGGATCAGCTTCAGCCGGCGCGCCGACAGCAGATGGAAGGTCGCCGGCGTGTGCGGACAATTGACCGAGATGATGTCCATCCGCGCCAGCATCTGGTCGAGCGAATCCCAATAGGTCGCGCCCAGCTCGTCGGCGATCCGCGGCGCCACCGGCTTACGGTTGTGATAATGGATCTGCAGCCCGAAAGCGCGGGCGCGGCGCGCCACCGCCTGGCCGATCCGGCCCATGCCGATGATGCCGAGGCGCTTGCCGCCGAGCCGGCGGCCGAGCATCCAGGTCGGCGACCAGCCGGGCCACTCGCCGCCATCGGTGAGCAATGCGGCGCCCTCGATCAGCCGACGCGGCACCGCGAGAATCAGCGCCATCGTCATGTCGGCGGTATCTTCGGTCAGAACCTTCGGCGTGTTGGTGACGGTGATGCCGCGGGCATGGGCCGCTGCGACGTCGAGATTGTCGATGCCATTGCCGAAATGCGCGATCAGCCGCAGCGTGCAGTCGGGCTGGTTCAGCATGGCGCTGGTGATGGTGTCGGTCACCGTCGGCACCAGCACGTCGGCGGTGCGCGCCGCCTCGGCGAGCTGGTCCGCGGACATCGGCACGTCGTCGAGATTGAGACGCGCGTCGAATAGTTCGCGCATCCGGGTTTCGATCGAGTCCGGAAGCTTGCGGGTAACGACGACCAGAGGCTTTTTCTTAACCGACATTCAACCGCTCTCTGACGAGTCTGACGAGACCGTTTAGTCCGCGTTAACCCAGCTGTTCGACACTCCCGCTGCAGCGCGACCGCAGGGGCGGGTCCCTTCCGTTCGGTCCCTTCACCACCTTGGGGTTACCGGATGCCTTCCGGCCTTCTCTAGCAGAAGACCGCGCCAAGACAAGGACCTCCGGGCTTCACCGAAGCGGCCGCGCACGATCACAATGGCGGAGAGACGTGTCGATGAAGCTGAAGAGACCGATCGCAGCAGTGTTGTTCGCTGGTGCAATGACAGGCGCTGCGGCGCCTGCGCTTGCTGCGAAAGACTCGCCGCTGTCGGCCAGCGGCTTGCCGGTGCCGCGCTACGTCAGCCTTAAGTCGGATCACGTCAACGTCCGGATCGGCCCGACCAAGGACAACGACGTCGCCTGGGTCTACACCCGCGCCGGGCTGCCGGTGGAGATCACCGCCGAGTTCGAGAACTGGCGGCGGGTGCGCGATTCGGAAGGAGCCGAGGGCTGGGTGTATCACTCGCTGCTGTCCGGCCGCCGCACCGCGGTGATCACCATGAAGGACAAGGACGAACTGGCGACGCTGTACGAAACCGCCTCGACCGGTAGCGCAGTCGCGGCGCGGCTGCAGGCCGGCGTGGTGGCGCAGATCAAACGCTGCGATCCGAACTGGTGCCGGATCATCGGCTCCGGCTTCGACGGCTGGATCGAAAAGCAGCGGCTGTGGGGCGTGTACGCCGACGAACAGGTGAAGTGAGCCGGGCCGTTTCGCCTCGCCCGGGCAGCCGAACTATCTGAAGCCGCGACTCGCGGCGCCCCCACCCCAACCCTCCCCCGCGAGCGAGACCTCTGCGAAACTCGTTGATTTGGCGAGTTTGCCGCTGGAGGGGTGATGGCGTGATGCGATTTGGCTGCGATCGGCGGTTTCGGCCGCCGTGGCCGCTGATTGTCAGCGGATGGCGGCTG
>Ga0335397_10000168_pt1 | contig 74359 bp, 79 predicted proteins | sample MAT04_FD_205740 | JGI IMG/M metagenome (GOLD analysis project Ga0335397, IMG submission 205740) | Freshwater microbial communities from Lake Fryxell liftoff mats and glacier meltwater in Antarctica - MAT-04 (spades assembly) (version 2) ...
TTTTTGATCGGCCTGGCAACACGAAAGGAGTAGGTTCGTGCGCTTTGCCCTAGCTATGGTGGCCTTCCTGATCGGCGTCGGTCTTGGCGGCTACGGAATCGCCCAGACGACGGTGCTCAACGGCCCATCGGAACTGACCGCGACCAGCGAATCAGACAGTTCGGCCCCTGTCACCGTCATCGGCGGCGAAACCCTCAACGCGCTGGACGGCCGCCAGGACGTGGAGATCAGTGGGTCCGACACCATCTTTGCGGCCTATGCGCGAACGGACGACATTCTCGCTTGGGTCGGCGACGCGAGCTACAACAGCATCGGCTTCGACGCCGAGAGTCAGGCCCTCGTGAGCGTGACGAAAAGCGGGTCAGAGCAGACGGTGCCGCTGCCGGCGGGATCCGACCTCTGGCTCGCCGAGTACAACGCCGAGGACGAGCTCGACATGAGGCTCAGGCTCGACGAGGACTTCTCGATCCTCGTTGTCACTGACGGAACCGAGGCCGCACCGTCGACGGTCGCGATCACCTGGCCGCTTGACAACCGCACTCCGTGGGCTGGTCCATTGATGGCCGGCGGTGCTCTCATGCTTCTCATCTCCCTCATCTTCCTGGCCTGGGCCATCCGCAACCAACGCCGCACGCGCGGCCCGCGCCGCAAGAGCATCAAGCCACCCAAGACGCAGCGGATGCCCAAGCTGCCGCGGCAGAGGAGCTACCGAGTGAACAAGCCGAAGGCCGTCACGACCAGGCGGGGGCGTCGGTCGACGAGCCGGATGATCGCCGTGCCCGCGTTCCTGATCGGCTCGCTCGTGCTCTCCGGATGTTCGTCCGACCTGTGGCCCGACCTCGCTGGTCGCGACGCGCTCCCTTTCGTCCCGTCGCCCAGCGCATCCGCCGATGCGGAGGCCGTGGTCGAAGAGCGCCAGCCGCCCGCCGCCACCGTGCGGCAGGTGCAGTCGATCGTGTCGGATGTCGCGGAGGTCGCCGCCGCGGCCGACGCCAGCCTCGACACCTCGGTGCTTTCGGCGCGGTTCGACGGCCCCGCGCTCAAGCTGCGCACCGGCAACTACGAGACCCGTGCCAAGGACAGTGCGTTCCCGGCGCTCGCGCCAATCCCGGCCGGCCGTCTCGCGGTCGCCCTGCCCCAGTCGCTGCCCGACACGGATACCAGCTGGCCGCGCTCGATCTTCGCGGTCGTCGAGCCGGTCGTGGAGGAGCCCGCGGAGGGAGAAGAGCCCCTCGAGTCCGCAGCCCCGGTTGCGCTCATGCTCCTCCAGACGTCCCCGCGTGAGCAGTACAAGGTCTACTACTCGGTCGCGCTCGAGCCCGAGGCGGTATTGCCGCCCCTCGCCCCGCAGACGGTTGGCGCTCCGCGGCTTTCGCCCGACACGAAACTGCTCTCCATGGCTCCTGGTGAGCTCGCCGCCGCGTACGTCGACGTGCTCAACGTCGGCGCGGAGAGTGCATCGTATGAGCTCTTCGACATCGAACGCGACGGGCTCATCCCGAGCGTCGGTGTCGAAGCGCGGAACGCGCGCTCAGAGGCCCTCGACGATAAGGCCAAGATCGAATTCGGCATCAGCCCAGGCGACGCCGAGACGATCGCGCTCGCCTCGAACGAGTCGGGCGCCCTTGTCTCCATTTATATCGAGGAGACCGAGACGGTGACCCCCGTCGAGGAGGGCGCCACGATCAACCCCGAGGGTGCCACCAAGACGCTCTCCGGGCTGTCGGGCACGAAGAAGGGCGTCGCCGCGACCTACGGCGATCAGTTGCTGTTCTACATCCCGCCGATCGGCAGCGACGAGAAAATCGTCCTGCTCGGCTTCAGCCAGGTTCTCATCAGCGCCAAGGAGATCGAATGACCAACAACCTTCCCCCCTCTGCAGCAAGCCTCCGGGGAGCGGTCGATCTGTCGTCGCTCGTGAGGCCACCCGTCACGCCGGGCGCCCCGGCGCCCGCGAAGGGCACAGGAGGGCTGTCGCTCGTCGTCGACGCGACCGACGCGAGCTTCACGGGAATCCTCGAGCTGTCGAACACGGTACCGGTCGTCGTCGAGCTGCACGGCGGGGTCCCGACAGCGTCGCTCACGGATCTCATCACCGAGTTCGGCGGCAAGCTGGTGCTCGCGCGCGTCGACGCGACGACGAACCCGCAGCTGCAGCAGGCATTCCAGGCTCAGGTTGCGCCGACTGTCGCCGCGGTGGTGGCCGGCCGCCCCCTCGCCCTGTTCGAGGGCGAGCTGCCCGAGGCCGAGGCCCGCCAAGTCTTCGAGCAGCTGCTCGTCCTCGCCGCCCAGAACGGGGTGACGGGTTCCGTTCCGGTGGAGCCCGCCGATGCCGGAGCCGAGGCCCTCGACCCGGTCGAGGAGCCGCTCCCGCCCCTGCACCAGGCCGCGTACGACGCGATCGAGGCGGGGGACTACCCCACCGCGATGACCGCGTACCGCACCGCCATCGCCCAGGACCCGCGGGACCAGTTGGCCGTCGCTGGCCTCGCCCAGGTCTCCCTGCTGCACCGCCTCACCGGTCTGTCGGCCGGGGCTATCCGCGATGCGGCCGCCGCGGCGCCGTCTGACGTCGACGCCCAGCTGGCCGTGGCCGACCTCGATGTCTCGGGTGGGCACCTCGAGGATGGCTTCGACCGGCTCCTGACGCTGTTCCCCTCGCTGGATGCCGACGGCAGAAATGCCGTGCGCACTCGGCTGCTGGAGTACTTCGAGGTGGCCGGGGCAGAGGATCCGCGCGTCAGCACCGGGCGTCGCCGCCTCACCGCGCTGTTGTTCTAGGGCCTTCGCGCCCGCCGCCGCTGTGGCAGTGGTGCCCGCCGACGCGGTGACAGTGCTGCCCGCCGGGCGTCTTGACTGACTACGCCGCCCACGAACCGCCCACATATGTTGCCTCTGGGCGCTCCCAAGGGACATGTGTGGGCGACTCGCGGGGATGCAGAGAACCCGCGGACTACTTCCGCAGCTTGAGCCAGAGTCCGGCGAGCGGCGGGAGGGTGAGCTCCACGGATGCCGGGCGCCCGCCCCACTGCTCGTCAATGGCGGTGACGGCGCCGTAGTTGCCTACTCCCGAGCCGCCGTATTCGACAGCATCCGTGTTGATGAGCTCGTCCCAGACGCCGGCGAACGGGAGCCCGACGCGATAAGGTCCGATCGGGTTGCCGGAGAAGTTCATGATCACGGCGATCGGCTGGCCATCCTTCGACCAGCGCAGGAACGATACGACGTTCTCCTGCGCGGCGCCGCCGTCGATCCACTCGAATCCGGCGGGGTCGTTGTCCTGCTCCCACAGCGCGCCCTCCTCCCGGTAGACGCGGTTGAGCTGCCCGACGAGGTTGAGCAGGCCGCGGTGCACAGGCTGATCGAGAATCCACCAGTCGAGGCCGCGCTGCTCCGACCACTCGGACGGCTGCCCGAACTCCTGGCCCATGAACAGCAGTTGCTTGCCCGGGTGCGACCACATGAACGACAGGTAGGCGCGCAGGTTAGCGAGCTTCTGCCACTGGTCGCCCGGCATCTTGTGCAGCAGTGACCCCTTGCCATGCACGACCTCATCGTGGCTCAGCGGCAGCAAAAAATTCTCGGTGTACTGGTACACCATGCTGAAGGTGATCTCGCCGTGGTGGTGGGCGCGGTGCATCGGGTCGGTCTGCATGTACGACAGCGAGTCGTGCATCCAGCCCATGTTCCACTTCAGCCCGAATCCGAGCCCGCCGCTGGCGGTGGAGCGGCTGACGCCCGGGAACGCCGTCGACTCCTCGGCGATCATGATCACGCCGGGGCTGCGCTTGTAGGCGGTCGCGGTGACCTCCTGCAGGAAGCTGATCGCCTCGAGGTTCTGGTTGCCACCGTGGATGTTGGGCTCCCACTGGCCGTCCTCGCGCGAGTAGTCCAAGTAGAGGATGGATGCGACGGCGTCGACCCTCAGGCCGTCGATGTGGAACTCCTCGAGCCAGTACAGCGCGTTCGCGACGAGGAAGTTGCGCACCTGGGAGTCGCCGAAGTTGAAGATCAGCGTTCCCCAGTCCATCTGCTCGCCGCGGCGCGGGTCGGAGTGCTCGTAGAGCGCCTGCCCGTCGAACTTGGCGAGGGCCCACTCGTCCTTGGGGAAGTGTCCGGGCACCCAGTCCATGATCACGCCGATGCCGGCATTGTGCAGCTTGTCGATCAGGTAACGCAGGTCGTCGGGGTGCCCGAAGCGGCTCGTCGGGGCGAAGTAGCCCGTGACCTGGTAACCCCAGGAGCCACCGAAGGGGTGCTCGGCGAGTGGCATGAACTCCACGTGCGTGAAGCCCGTCTCGAGCATGTAGTCCACGAGCTCGTTGGCGAGCTCACGGTAGCCCAGGCCCGGCCGCCACGAGCCGACGTGCAGCTCGTAGACGCTCATCGGCGAGTTGTGCGGGTCGCGCGCCGCCCGCTTGTCGAGCCACTCCGCATCCGTCCACTCGTAGAGGGTCTTGCCGACCTTCGATCCAGTGGAGGGGGAGACCTCGGTGTAGCGGGCCATCGGGTCGGCGCGGGTGACCCACTCGTCAGAGGCCGTGAGGAGCTCGAACTTGTAGGTCGTTTCGGGCTCGATTCCCGGGATGAAGAGCTCCCAGACGCCATTGTCGTCGAGCCGCCGCATCGAGTGCAGCACGCCGTTCCAGTTGTTGAAGTCGCCGACGACGCGAGCTGCCTTGGCGTGCGGCGCCCAGACGTTGAACGCCGTTCCGGCGACGCCCTCGTGCGGCCGGAAGTGGGAGCCGAAGACGCTCCACATCTGCTCGTGGCGTCCCTCTCCGAAGAGGTACAGGTCGATTTCGCCGACCGACGGCACGAAGCGGTACGGGTCGTCGGTTCGCCAGGTCGGGGCGCCCCCGTAGGTCGTCTCAAGCTCATACGCCTGACCCGCGCCGGGCAGGAATGCCTGCCACAGGCCGTCGGCAAGGTGAGTCAGCTCGACCCGGCTGCCGTCGGCGCGCACCGCGGTGACGGTCTCCGCGAGCGGGCGCACCGCGCGAACGGCGAAGCCGTTCTCGAATGCGTGCTGCCCGAGCGTGTCGTGCGGTCGGGGGTGGCTGCCGGCGACGATCGAGGCGATGAGCCCGGGATGGAGTTCGGGAAGATCGGGGGTGGTGCTTCGGACGTTGAGGTCGGCCATTTAGCTGCCTTTCGGGAATTCGACACGCAGGATGTGCACGGGTTCGGTAAATGCGTCGAGGCGCACGTAGTTGTTGAGGCCCCAGGTGAATTTCTCATCGGTGAGCAGATCGGTGACCTCGAACGGGGTCGCCGGATCGATGCCGAATCTGGTCGGGTCAAGGTGCACTGTCGTCTCACGCACAGAATGCGGGTCGACGTTCGCGATCACGAGGATCGCGTCGCTGCGCCCGTCCGCGGTGAAGCGGCCATCGATGAACTTGCTGTACACGAGGATCGAATCGTCGTCGCTCCAGTGGATGTCGAGGTTGCGCAGTTGGCGTAGGGCCGGATGCTCCGCCCTGATGCCATTCAGCCGGGTCAGGAACGGCGCGAGCGACCTGCCGAGCGTCTCCGCCTTGGCAAAATCGCGCTGCTTGTACTCGTACTTCTCATTGTCGATGTTCTCCTCGGAGCCCGTCCGAGCCACATTCTCGAACAACTCGTAGCCGGCGTAGACGCCCCAGGTCGGGGCCGCCGTCGCCGCGAGCGCTGCCCTGATCTTGAAGGCTGCGGGCCCGCCGAACTGCAGGTACTCGGTGAGAATGTCGGGGGTATTGACGAACAGGTTTGGGCGCAGGAAGTCCGCGTGCAGCTTCGAGATGCTGGTGAAGAACTCCTCGAGCTCGGACTTCGTGTTGCGCCAGGTGAAGTAGGTGTAGGACTGCTGGAATCCGACCTGAGCGAGGGAGTGCAGCATCGCGGGGCGGGTGAACGCCTCGGCGAGGAACACGATCTCAGGAAACTCGGTGTTGATCTCGTGCAGCAGCCACTCCCAGAATGCGAGCGGCTTGGTGTGCGGGTTGTCGACCCGGAAGATCTTGACCCCGACACCGATCCAGTACTTCACGATGCGCAGGACTTCCTCGCGCAGTCCGACCGGGTCGTTGTCGAAGTTGATCGGGTAGATGTCCTGGTACTTCTTCGGCGGGTTCTCCGCGTAGGCGATCGTACCGTCGGGCAGCGTCGTGAACCACTCCGGGTGCTCGGTGACCCACGGGTGGTCGGGCGAGCACTGCAGGGCGAGGTCAATCGCGACCTCGATGTTGTGCTTCTTCGCGGTGCTGAGGAAGAACTTGAAGTCGGTGATCGTGCCGAGGTCCGGGTGAATGGCGTCGTGGCCGCCCTCCTTCGCCCCGATCGCCCACGGTGAGCCGGGGTCGCCCGGCGCGGGGGTCATCGTATTGTTCGCGCCCTTGCGGAACGCGACGCCGATCGGGTGGATTGGCGGAAGGTAGATCACATCGAAGCCCATCGCCGCGACGGCGGGGATGCGCCGCGCGGCCGTGCGGAAGGTGCCGCTCGCCCAGCTGCCGTCTTTCTTGCGCTTGGCCCCCTCCGACCGGGGGAAGAACTCGTACCAACTGCCGAGCCCGGCACGGGCGCGCTCGACCCGCACAGTGAGCGGGCCGCTCAGGGTGACGAGACTCGCGAGCGGCTGCTCATCGAGTGCGGAGGCGACACGGGGGTCGTCGGCGGCGGCGAAGCGCTCCTCGGCCGTGAGCTTCGTGCTCGTGATGCGGGTGCCGGCGGCCCTGAGCACCTTCGAGCCGGGGTCGGCCGCGACGGCGCGAGCGAGTAAATCGGCACCCATCGAGAGCATGAGAGGAACATCGATGCCGGCCGGAATCTTGATCCGCGCGTTGTGCAGCCAGGTCGCCCAGTCGTCGTTGTAGGCCTGGATGCGGTACTCCCACGCCCCGTCCCGGTCGAGCTGTGCTTGAGTGTGCCAGCGGTCGGTGCCAGGTGCGCCGGGCGCCATCGGGTGCTTGGAGCGGATGCCGGAGGGGTCGGTCAGGAGCAGGTCTACCCCCACGACGTCGTGCCCGTCCTTGAAGACCGTCGCGGCGAACGGAATGACCTCGCCCGCGAACGCCTTCGGCGGCCACAGGTTCTCGGGTAGTTGGGGGGAAAGATGTCTGATGGGGATGCGACCCATCTCCGGTTTGTATGCCATAGCCACCATTCGACCGTACCCGCTTTATCCATGGGTGCGCCTTACCAATCCGAAACGCGCAGCGCTTAGGCTTGCTCTTCGTGAAAGCAATCAGGCGTTTTACCGTCCGTACCGTGTTGCCCGAGTCTCTTGCCGGACTCGAAGAATTGGCGACGAATCTGCGCTGGTCGTGGCACGAACCGACCAGGCAGCTGTTTGCGCAGCTCTCCCCGGCTCTCTGGGAGGAGAGCGCGCACGACCCCATCGGGCTACTGGGCGAGATCGATCCCTCCCGGCTTGACGAGCTTGCGGCCGACCGGGGCTTCGTCGCCCAGGTGAACGAGCGCCTGCACGAGCTCCACTCCTACCTGACCGAGCCGCGCTGGTACCAGTCGCTGCCCGAGGGGGCGCCCGCAGCAATCGGGTACTTCTCGCCCGAGTTCGGCATCGCGGCGGCACTGCCGCAGTACTCCGGTGGACTCGGCATCCTGGCGGGCGATCACCTGAAGAGCGCCTCCGATCTCGGTGTTCCGATCATCGGAGTCGGCCTCTTCTACCGCGCGGGCTATTTCGCCCAGGCGATCTCGGCGGACGGCTGGCAGCAGGAGTCCTACCCGGTCCTCGACCCGGATGGCCTTCCGCTGAGCGTGCTACGCCACCCGGACGGCACGGCTGGGCAGGTCGCGCTCGCACTTCCGGACGGGCGCACACTCTACGCGCGGGTCTGGCAGGTCGCGGTCGGGCGCATCCGCCTTCTGCTGCTTGACACCGACATCCCCGAGAATGACGACGAGCTTCGCTCGGTGACCGACCGCCTCTACGGTGGCGGCGGCGAGCACCGACTGCTTCAAGAGCTGCTGCTCGGAATCGGCGGCGTCCGTGCGATCAAGCTTTTCTCCGAGTTGACCGGCAGCCCGACCCCCGAGGTGTTCCACACCAACGAAGGCCACGCTGGCTTCCTCGGCCTCGAGCGCATCAGCGACCTCATCGGAGTCGGACTCTCGTTCGATGAGGCACTCCAGGTTGTGCGTGCCGGAACGGTGTTCACGACACACACCCCTGTGCCTGCGGGCATCGACCGCTTCGACTCCGGGCTCATCGGCCAGTACTTCTCCTCGGAGCTTCTGCCGGGTGTTGACGTCGACGACGTGCTGGTTCTCGGCGCGGAGAACTACGAGGGCGGCGAGCCCGGCACCTTCAACATGGCCGTCATGGGCTTGCGGCTCGGCCAGCGCGCCAACGGGGTCTCGCAGCTCCACGGTGAGGTTAGCCGTGGAATGTTCGGGCAGCTGTGGCCGGGATTCGATACCGTCGACGTCCCGATCACCTCGGTCACCAACGGGGTGCACGCGCCGACCTGGACGGACCCGTCGCTGCTCGCGCTCGCCGCGTCGCGCCTCGGAATGACCGATACGACCTCCTGCGACTGGAACAGCCCCGCGGTGACCGATCTCGACCTGTGGGAGGTGCGCAACGGTATGCGCGCCCAGCTCGTGCAGGATGCCCGCCGTCGAGTCACGGCGGCCCTCGCGGAGCAGAACCCGGGCACGATTACGCCGCAATGGGTCTCCGACCTGCTGGACCCCGACGTGCTCACGATCGGATTCGCCCGGCGCGTGCCGACTTACAAGCGCCTCACTCTGATGCTCCACGACGAGGACCGGCTGCGGTCGATCCTGTTGTCGGCCGACCACCCCGTGCAGATCGTGATTGCCGGCAAGTCTCACCCCGCCGACGAGGAGGGCAAGCGCCTAATCCAGAAGCTCGTCCAGTTCGCCGCGGCACCGGAGCTGCGCACACGGCTGGTGTTCCTCGAGAACTACGACATCGCGATGGCGCAGTTGCTGTACCCCGGCACGGATGTCTGGCTGAACAACCCGCTGCGCCCGCTCGAGGCCTGCGGCACGTCGGGAATGAAGGCCGCGCTCAACGGGTCGCTCAACCTCTCGATCCTCGACGGCTGGTGGGCCGAGTTCTACGACGAAGAGAATGGCTGGGCCATTCCGAGCGCCGACTCCGCTGGCGACTCCGCCGAGCGGGACAAGCTCGAGGCCGAGGCGCTCTACGACCTCATCGAGCACCAGATCGCCCCGCGCTTCTACGACCGTGGCAGCGACGGTGTGCCGAAGCGCTGGGTGCAGTCGATCCGGCACACGCTCGCGACGCTGTCGCCCGAGCTGTCGGCCGACCGCATGGTCAAGGAGTACGTCACTCGTCTCTACGTTCCGGCGGCCGAAGCCGAGCGCACCATCAGCGCGAAGTCCTTCGCCGGCGCGCGGGAGCTCGCGGCCTGGAAGCAGCGCGTGCGCGGCGCCTGGCCCCTCGTTGCCGTCACCCACGTCGAATCCGGCGGCGTCGACACCGTGCCGCAGGTCGGAGACGTCCTCCACGTGCGCGCCCACGTGCAGCTCGACGGGTTGAGCCCGGATGATGTCGCGGTCGAGGTCGTCTACGGCCGGGCCCGCGAGGGGGACAATCTCGAGCGCACGCACCACGTCGCTCTCGAGCCGGAAACGGCGTCGCCGGGCGTCGCCGTGCAGTTCATCGGCGCAGTGCCGCTCACCCGGGCCGGAAGCTTCGGCTACAACGTGCGCGTGACGCCGAAGCATCCGCTGCTCGCCAGCGCGGCCGAGCTCGGCCTCATCGCGGTCGCCGACTAGCCGCCTGACCTCGCAAACGCCCCGCGCTGACGCGCGGGGCGTTTTTGCGCGCCTCGTGCGGATAGACAGCACTGTCTATCCGCAATCGTTGGTGTACCCCAATCGTGGGTAGATACATCTGTATACGTTGCTGGTTTGGGGACAGATGACACTTCATGCGACGAAATCCGTTGTGCTAGCGGCCCCGTTCGGCTGATTCCGTACGAAAACCGCACTATTGAGTGTGCCTCGCACTGGGGGTGCAAGGAGGATAGACGGGTTTGTCTGTCCTTCATATAGTTATCCCGGAGGCAGTGACACGCACCGCGAGCCGACATGGCGAACAGGAGCGCTGTACATACTTCACAGCCCGGATTTCGGGTGGGGGCACCACAGACTCACGGACGCCGCGAACGTCGCGACGCCCGCGCCGCACTTCGCGGCACAGCACACTCGAACACGGGTTCCGCCCGTGCGTACAGGCTCCTGTTCAGGCAGGTGTCGCGAAAGGAATCATCATGAACAAGCTCCTCAAGGGTTCGGTCGCCGGCGCAGCTGGTGTCGCCCTCCTGCTCGGCGGTGCCGGCAGCTTCGCGCTGTGGAACTCGACCGCGGAGGCCAACGTCGGCTCCGTCGCTTCCGGCACCCTGTCGATCGACCTGGTCGGCGCCGCGACCTGGAAGGACATCTCCGCCGACGCGACCGTGCCGGCGATCGCTGACATCGCCGACTTCCGGATCGCCCCCGGCGACACAATCGAGCTCACCCAGAAGGTGGACATCGACGCCGTTGGAGACAATCTCCGCGCGACGCTGTCGTACGACAAGCTGTCGCTCGATGTCGCGACCGCCAAGGACCAGGCCCTGCTCGACGAGCTCGTGATCACGCTCGACGCGACAGGAGGCGCCAACGTCGTCCGCATCCCCGGCACCCAGACCTTCGCCGTGACGCCGGCGAGCTCGACCAGCACGGTCACGGTCACGGTCAAGATCACCTTCCCGTCCGCCGTCACCGGGGCCACCGACGGCACGGTCGACTTCTCGGAGCTGGCCTTCAAGCTGCAGCAGAACGTCCGATCCTAAGCCGGGTGGGGTGCGTCGCCCGAATCCGGCGCATCCCCCCCTCTTATTCCACACCATCAACCGACAGGACCGGAAGGAGCGCGACATGAACGCCGAACCGACCAGCGCTCCCCGCTCCCGCCCGACCGCGCTCCGCCGGATGCTCAGCGCCGCCGCCGCGATCGCCGTGGCGACCGTCCTGGCCCTGCTCGGCACCGGCACGAGCTATGCACTCTGGAACGGCGAGGCCGTCGTCGACGCGTCGAGTGTCTCATCCGGAACTGTCGGCCTCACCGTCAACGCCACGACTTCCCACTCGCTCTCCGTATTCGATACCGCTCGACTCGCGCCGGGCCGCTCACAGGTCGCCCCACTCGCCATCGCCAATACCGGCACCACCCGCCTCGCCGTCACCGTCTCCGGCACCGAGGTGCTCGCCCAGACCAACTCGCTGGCGGGCTCCGTCACGGCGAGCCTCGTGGCGGCCGCAGACTGCGCCGTCGCGACCTTCGTTCCGGCACCGCTGGCAGGATTCACGACGACCGCGGCGCCGGTTGTGCTCGAGCCCGGCGAGACCCGGCAGTTCTGCCTCGCGATCGGCCTTGCCGCCGCGGCCCCGTCCGCCGTTCAGGGTGGCAGCACGACTTTTGCCATGACCATCAACGCCGGCCAGGTGCGCTGACCATGCTCGGACACCGCACCGCCATTGCCATCGGCACGGCGGCCTTCCTCGTGCTCGCCGGCACCGGTGTCGGTAACGCGTACTGGAGCACCCAGGCATCGACGGCCGGCACCGCGAGAGCCGGCGCACTCGGCGTCGCCACGAGCGGCTTCCCCGCTCTTGCGACCACCTACACGGCATCCGCCCTCGCCGTCTCGGCACCTGTCACCGTGACCAACACGGGCACGGTCTGGGTGCCGTTCAGGCTCACGCTCGGCGTCACGTCAGCGACGGCCCTGGCGATCGGCGCGGTCGTGAGGACGTGGCCGGTCGCCGCGGCGACAGCCTGCACCGCGACGAGCATCGCTCCGTCGTCAGCGACGACGAGCACCTGGGTCGACGTTCCCGCGTTGACCGGCACACTGGAGCCGGGCGCTTCCGCGACCTACTGCGTGCGCTCGTCCGTCACCGCACTGCAGCAATCGACGATCGCTGGCACGAACCTGTCCGCAGCGCTCTCGGTCACCTCCGGTGTGGGGAGCTGGGCCGCCAGCGCCACCTCGTCCGCCGCCCAAGCCGTGCTCGACTCGACGCCGCCGACCACTCCGGGCGCGCCTGTCGCGTCGGCGACGACCGCGACGGGCACGTCGATCGCCTGGCCGGCGTCGACCGACAACGTGGCCGTAACGGGCTACGGCGTCTACCGCGACGGAGTGCTCCTCGCGACCGTCGCCGGCACCGCGTTCACGGACAGCGGCCTCACGGCCGCGACGACCTATCGCTACACGATCGTCGCGCGCGACGCAGTGGGCAATGTGTCGGCGGTGTCCACGGGCACGAACGTCGTCACGGCGTCGACTCCCGTTCTGCTCGACCCGACGCTGTGGTACAACGTCGGCACGGCCAGTGGGGTGTGCATCGAGTCCGGCCCGAGCCCCGTCAATGGAACTGCGCTCGCCGTCGGCACCTGCGGCGGAAGCGATAAGAGCCAATGGAAGTTGGTCTCGGTGGGCGGCTACTACACCGTGGTGTCGCGCCGCGCGCCGACCCTCGTGTGGGACATTACGGGGGCGAGCCTCGCCGAGAACGCCACCGCGCGACTCTCCACGTCGACTGCCGCGACGAGCCAGCAGTGGCTGGTTTCGCTGACCTCCCCCGGCAGGTATCAATTCGTCAACCGCAACAGCGGCAAGTGCCTCGCGGTGCCGACCCTCGGTGCACCGGTGCAGCAGACCTGCGGCAGCGCATCCACGCTTGCCTTCACCGTGACGGTCGGCTGAGCGGTGGCTACTCGACGGTTGACGTGGCTCGTTGGCACCGCTGTTGGCATCGCGCTCGTTGCCGCGGGCGCGACGCCGGCGGCGGCAGAGGAGGAATCTGTCGAGGTACTCCTCAGCTCCGACGGCATCGTGTTCTCCAGCGCACCACCTCACGGGATCCTCGATCCGCTCGCGAGGCTCGTCCCCGGAGGATCGCTCGCGTCGGCGCTGTGGATTAGGAACCCGGCCACCACCCGCGCGGTCGTGCGGGTGAGCGCAACGAGGCTCAGCATCCCCTCGTCCTCGTTCGCCGAGGACATCTCGTTGACCACCACCGACGCGCAGGAAAGCGGAACGCGCTCGCGCACCCTCGCGCAACTTTCAGAGTGCGAGACGCTCGTGCCGTCACGGGTGATCGAGGGGGGAGAGACGATGCGTCTCGACCTGGTTTTCGCAATGTCGGCGGACGCACTGAACGTCTCCCAGAACCAGCGCGCACACCTCAGCGTGCTCGTCGCGATGCGCGACGCGGATGCCGGTGCCTTCGCGGCATCCGCGTGCGACGACGTCGGCGTGATCGTCGAGCCGAACCCCGTTGCGCCGAACCCCGTTGCGCCGAACCCCGACGGGCCCGCCGTGCCGGACCCGTCTAGGGCGACTCCCGCTGGGCCCTCCTCCGTGCCAGCGAGCACCGAATCGGGCCCGGGCTACCTCGCGCGCACGGGCGAGGACCTGCCCGTGCCGCTCATCGCGATCGGCGCCGTGCTGCTCGGCGTCGGATTCTTCCTGCTCGGCGCGCGCCGCCGCCGCGAACGCGAGGAGTCGTGAGCGACGTGCGCGAGAAGACGGTGACCGCTCCCCGCGAGAAGGGCCTGATCCATTACGCCACCCTCGGGCTGAGCGGGGCACTGCTGCTGCTCGTCATCGCGCTCGCCGTGATCGTCATCGTGATCCCACGCGCAACCGGATCCATCCCGCTCACAGTGCTGACCGGGTCGATGGCGCCCGGGCTTCCCCCGGGCACGCTCATCGTCGTTCAGCCGGTCGACGCCGACGATCTCGCGGTCGGCGATGTCATTACCTATCAGATCCGGTCCGGCGACCCCGACGTGATCACCCACCGCATCATCGCGATCAACGCGTCCACGACAGGGGCGCGCACTTTCCAAACCAAGGGCGACAACAACAGCGACGCCGATCCCGACCCGGTGAGCGCGATCCAGGTGCAGGGGAAGGTCTGGTACTCGGTTCCCCTCGTCGGCTTCGCCAACAACGCCGTCAACGGAGAGAACCGGGCGTGGATTGTGCCGGGTATCGCCGTGCTGCTGATCGCCTACGCCGGGTACATGATCGCGAGCGGCTCCGCCTCCGCGGTGCGGAAGAAGCGCGCGGTCCAACCTCGCCCCTAGTGCGCCCGGAACAGCTGCATCGACGTGCCCGCGATCACGCGTTCGGCCCCCGGGGCAAGCTCGATGCCTTCGGCTGCGTCGTCCGCGCTATCCCACAGCAGCGTGTACGCCGAGACACCGCTGTGCGTCGGAAGTGTCACGGTCATGGGCGTCTCGAGGCCGTGAACGATCAGCAGGATGCGGTTGAAGTCCTCGAACTCCGGCGTCGAGGCCGCGAGGTACTGCAGCGTTCTGGCGGTGGGGGAGTCCCAGTTCTCGCTCGACATCGTGGCGCCGTGGGCGTTGAACCAGTCCATCTGGGTTGACGACGGCGTCTCCTCGCCGAGGACACCGAACCGTACCGGGCGCAGGGCCGGGTTCTCCCGGCGCAGGCGCAGGAGGCGCCGCGACACGTCGAGGAGCTCCTTCTGCCACGGGTCCTGCGTCCACGGCAGCCAGTTGAGGGTGCTGTCGTGGCAGTACGCGTTGTTGTTGCCGTGCTGGCTGCGACCGAACTCGTCGCCAGCCGTGATCATCGGAACGCCGCCGGAGAGCAGCAGGGTGCCGAGGAGGTTGCGCATCGCGCGGCGTCGCGCGCCGAGCACGGCGGGGTCGCCGGTCGGACCCTCGACACCGTGGTTGAACGAATGGTTGTTGTCGGTGCCGTCGCGGTTGTTCTCGCCGTTGCCCAGGTTGTGCTTCTGGTTGTAGGCGGTGAGGTCGGCGATGGTGAAGCCGTCGTGGGCGGTAATGAAGTTGACCGAGGAGAGCGGGCCTCGCTCATGTGAGAACACGTGCGCCGACCCGGCGAGCCTCCGCGCCATGCTGCCGATGCCCTGCCCCGCGACGCCGTGCAGGCGCTCGCTCGACACGTCGGTGAGCCAGAAGTCGCGCATCCGGTCGCGGTAGCCGTCGTTCCACTCCGCCCATCCGTTCGGGAACTTACCCACCTGCCATCCGCCCATTCCCACGTCCCACGGCTCGGCGATCATCTTGACGCCCTGCAGGGCAGGGTCGTCGATGATCGCTCGGAGCAACGGATGGTCGGGGGTGAACATCGCGTTGTCGTCACGCCCGAGCGCCGGCGCCAGGTCGAAACGAAACCCGTCGACCTGCACCTCGTTCGCCCAGTACCGCAGAGAGTCGAGCACGAGCCGCTGCGCGGCGGGCAAGGCGAAGTTGAGCGTGTTACCGCAGCCGGTGACGTCGATGTAGTCGCCGTCGGCCATCTGCCGGTAGTAGTTGGCGTTATCGAGGCCGCGGAAACTCGTGGTGGGCCCCTTCGGACCCTCTTCGGCGGTGTGGTTGTAAACGACGTCGAGGATAACCTCAAGCCCGGCCTCGTGCAGAAGCTTGACCATACCCTTGAACTCGCGCAGCACCGCCGAGGCGCCCTTCACCTGCGCGGTGCGCGAGGCGTAGGCCGCGTGCGGCGTAAAGAAGTTGAGGGTGTTGTAGCCCCAGTAATTGCGCAGGCCCTGTTTGATGAGCCGCTGCTCGCTCACAAACTGCTGCACAGGCACGAGCTCGATGGCCGTGACGCCGAGGTCCTTGAGGTAGGCGATGTTGCTCTCGTGGGCGAGGCCGGCATAGGTGCCGCGCAGATCCTCGGGAATCGACGGATTGAGCTTGCTGAGCCCCTTCGCGTGAGCCTCGTAGATCACGGTGTGGTCGAGGGGCGTGTTCGGCTTGCGCGCTCCCGCCCAGTCGAATGCGTCATCCTGCACGATCGAGTGCCAGTGGCCCGAGTTGGTGCGGGCGAGCCCACGCGCGTAGGGATCGATGAGATGCAGGCCCTTGTCGAAGGAGTGCTGCGGGCCGGTCGGGCCGGATGCGCGCAGCGAGTAGTGCGCACCGGGAATGAGCCGGCTCGACGCCCCCGACCAGACTCCGTGCTCGTCACGCGTCAGCTGCAGCGTCTCGGCAAGCCAACTCGGGTCGTTGGGGGCAAAGATGCAGGCCTCGATCGCGGTCGCGCTCCCTGACCACACTCGCACCTCACCGCCGTCAGAGGTGGCGCAAACGCCGAGGTCGCGCAACATGTCGGTTTCAGGCATGCGTCCTAGAGTAACTAGTGCGCGAAGCCCCACCGCGCCGCCACTTTCTGGAGGGTTGTCATGGTTGTCTACCTCGACCACGCGGCGACAACGCCGATGCTCGGCGAGTCGATCGAGGCCTATACCTCGGCGCTCGGCATCGTGGGGAATCCCTCCTCGATCCACAGCCAGGGCCAAAACTCGAAGCGGCTGCTTGAGGAGGCGCGTGAGGCCGTCGCGGCCTCGCTCGGCTGCGATCCGATCGAGGTCGTCTTCACCAGCGGCGGCACCGAGTCGATCAACCTGGCGATCAAGGGCCTCTATTGGGCGCGCAATGCGCCGGGGCATCGACGCCCGCGCATCCTCGTGCCGCTCGGCGAGCACCACGCGACGATCGACACGGTCGAGTGGCTCGAACGCTACGAGGGCGCCATCCTTGAGTGGGTACCGCTCGACTCGCTGGGCCGGGTCTCGGTCGCCGCCGTCGCCGACGCGTTCGCCGCCCACGACGACATCGCCCTCGTGAGCCTGCTCATGGCCAACAACGAGGTCGGCACCCTTCAGCCCGTTGAGCAGGTGGTCGCCATCGCCTCGGCCCACGGCGTCCCCGTGCATGCCGACGCGGTCTCGAGCTATCACCGCCTGCCGATCGACTTCGCCGCGAGCGGGCTCGCCGCGCTCAGCGTCTCGGCCCACAAGATCGGCGGGCCGCTCGGCATCGGCGCGCTCATTCTCGCTCGGTCGGCGATTGTCGTACCTCTTATTCACGGCGGCGGGCAGCAGCGCGACGTGCGCTCCGGCACCCAGGACGCGCCGGCGGCAATCGCATTCGGCGTCGCCGCGCAGCATCCGCCCGTCTCCCTCGCTCGGTTGCGCGATCGCGTCATCGATGGTGTGCGCGCCGCGGTTCCGGATGCGGTGCTGCGCGGCGACCCGACCGACAGGCTCGACAACAACGCTCACTTCACCTTCCCCGGCTGCGAGGGCGACTCGCTGTTGTTCCTGCTCGACGTCGCCGGTGTCTCGGTCAGCACCGGGTCCGCCTGCAGGGCCGGCATCCCCGAGGTTTCGCACGTGCTGCGGGCGATGGGCGTGAGCGACACGGAAGCCCGTGGCGCGCTTCGCGTGACGGTGGGCCACAGCAGCACCGAGGCCGATGTTGATGCATTCCTCGCAGCGCTGCCGGCCGCGTATACGCGTGCGCGCCGGGCAGGCTTCGCGGACCGTGATGTGAATGAGTAGGCGGATCGTGGGCGTGGTCATCGGTGCCGCACTTGCCGTGCTGCTCACCGGCTGCGTCGGGGGCGAGTCGCCGGAACCGGTGGCATCCGCCACGCCCGCCCCGACCCCGTCGCCGAAAAACGAATCGGAGCCCTCGCCCCTTCTTCCGGTCTACCCGGATGAGTACACGACCCCGAACGTGCAGGCCGAGACGGAGCGAATCGCCGTGCGGATCACCGGCCTCGTCGCGGTCGCGGGGCTGCTCGGACAGGACACCTATTCGCAGGAGCTCGAGAACACCGAGAGCGAGGGCAGCTACTGGGGCGTGCTCAACACGATCACGCTCGAGCCCGATGTTGAGGCGGAGATCCAGGCCGCGAGCGTCGCAGCCGACCTCGCCGACGCCGGCTGGCTGCTGGTTGACCGGGCGGATTCCCCGAGTGACTACGCCGTGGCGCTGACGAGCAGCGATGATCCGGAGCGGGCGTGGTTCCTGGTGCTCGGAGCCGACCTCAGCGTGCCGGGGGAGTCCGTGGTGACGGTGCGGCTCTCGAGCCCGCCGCTGCCCTGAGGGGCGGCCGACTTTCGCGCAGAGGCCTGGCGCGTACCATTGAACCCATGAAGGTTCTGGCAGCGATGAGTGGCGGCGTCGACTCGGCGGTCGCCGCCGCCCGAGCCGTCGAGGCCGGGCACGAGGTGATCGGCGTCCACCTCGCCCTGAGCCGGATGCCCGGCACCCTCCGCACTGGAGCCCGCGGCTGCTGCACGATCGAAGACTCGATGGATGCCCAGCGTGCCGCGAACATCATCGGTATCCCGTACTACGTGTGGGACTTCTCCGAGAGGTTCAAGCTCGACGTCGTCGACGACTTCATCGCCGAGTACACCGCCGGGCGCACCCCCAACCCGTGCATGCGGTGTAACGAGCGCATCAAGTTCGCCGCCCTGCTCGAGAAGGCGCTCGACCTCGGGTTCGATGCGGTCGCGACCGGCCACTACGCGAACATCCAGACGGATGCCGACGGCAACCGCGAGCTGCACCGCGCGGCCGACTGGGCCAAGGACCAGTCCTATGTGCTCGGGGTGCTGACGTCGGAGCAGCTCGCTCACAGCATGTTCCCGCTCGGTGCCACGCCGTCCAAGGCCGAGGTGCGCGCGGAGGCCGCCGACCGCGGATTCTCCGTGGCAACCAAACCCGACTCGCACGACATCTGCTTCATCCCGGACGGTGACACCCGTGGCTGGCTCGCCGACCGCGTCGGTGCCGAGCAGGGAGTCATTCGCGACCGGACCGGAGACGTCGTCGGAAGCCACGAGGGCGCGCACGCCTTCACGGTCGGTCAGCGCAAGGGACTCAATCTCGGCGTGCCGAGCGCGGACGGACGCCCCCGCTTCGTGCTCGAGGTCAAGCCCGCGAGCAACGAGGTCGTCGTGGGCCCGCGCGAAGCGCTCGATATTGCTGAGGTGGCCGGCAGCAAACTGAGCTGGGCCGGCCTCGGCCCCGTCGAGTCCGGCATCATCGCGGATGCCGCGGACCAGTTCGACTGTTTTGTGCAGATCCGCGCGCACTCCGAGCCGGTCGCCGCCGTCGCCAGACTCGTACCCGTCGCCGGACGGTCCGATGGTCAGATCGAGCTTGTCATCAGGCCGACCGTGCCGCTCAACGGCGTCGCTCCCGGACAGACTGCGGTGCTCTATGTTGGCACCCGCGTGCTGGGCCAGTGCACGATCGACCGCACGGTCAGCGCAGTCCCCGTCCCGGCCTGACGGCACTGCCGCGGGTGCCCGGGTGCCGCTGGCCGGTTGGGCGCCTGCGGAGCGTCGTTGCCACTGCCTAAGCTGAGGGGGTGGCAGATACCGAGGCAGAGTTCGATGCGGCGAAGACCGAGGCCGACGCGCTGACCGGTCGCATTCTCGAGCTGCGTGACGCCTACTACGAGCGCGACAGCGTGCTGGTGAGCGACGACGAGTACGACTCGATGCTTCGGCGTCTGCAGGAGCTCGAGCGGCTGTTCCCCGAGCTGCAGAGCCAGGATTCGCCCACCCAGACGATCGGCGGCCGCGCCGAGACCACCCTTTTCGCCCCGGTCCGGCACGCCGACCGAATGCTGAGCCTCGACAACGTCTTTTCGATCGACGAGTTCGACGCGTGGGCCACGAAGGTCGAGCGCGACTCCGGCCGCTCGGTCCGCTATCTCTGCGAACTGAAGATCGACGGGCTCGCGATCAACCTCCGCTATGAGAATGGCGTGCTCGTCACGGCGGCGACGCGCGGCGACGGCGTCGTCGGCGAGGACGTCACCGAGAATGTCGCCTGGGTGCCGAGCATCCCCCGCAGGCTCGCCGGCTCCGGGCATCCGCCGCTCGTCGAGGTGCGCGGCGAGGTCTTCTTCGCGGTCGCGGCGTTCCGCGATCTCAACTCGGAGCAGTCCGCCGCCGGGGACCGCATCTTCGCGAACCCGCGCAACGCGGCATCCGGCAGCCTGCGACAGAAGGAAGAAGGGAAAACACCGCCGCAGGTCGAGCGGATGCGCAGGAGGCTGGGCCGCCTGAGCATGCTCGTTCACGGTGTCGGGGCGTGGCAGAACCCGCCCGTCGACGCGCAGTCTCAGGTCTACGAGCTATTGGCAACGTGGGGCCTGCCGACGAGCACCCATTTCAGGGTGCTGCCGTCCAGCGGAGAGGTCGCCGAATTCATCGAGTACATGGGTGTGCACCGCGACAGCGTCGAGCACGAGATCGACGGCATCGTCATCAAGGTCGACGAGCTCGCCCTGCACCCAGAGCTCGGCGCGACGAGCCGTGCCCCGCGCTGGGCCATCGCCTTCAAGTACCCACCGGAGCAGGTCAATACCAAGCTGCTTGACATCGTCGTGAGCGTCGGCCGCACCGGTCGGGTCACGCCGTTCGCTGTAATGCAGAAGGTGCGGGTGGCCGGCAGCGAGGTGCGCCAAGCGACCCTGCACAACCAGGACGTCGTCAAGGCCAAGGGCGTGCTCATCGGCGACACCGTCGTGCTGCGCAAGGCGGGGGACGTGATTCCCGAGGTGCTCGGGCCCGTGGTGGAGCTGCGCGACGGCACCGAACGCGAATTCATCATGCCGAGCGAGTGCCCGGAGTGCGGCACCGGGCTGCGCGCGATGAAGGAGGGTGACATCGATTTGCGCTGCCCGAACGCGCGCAGCTGTCCCGCCCAGGTGCGCGGAAGGGTCGAGCACATCGGCAGCCGCGGTGCACTCGACATCGAGGGGCTCGGCGAGGTCGGGGCGGCGGCGCTCACCCGGCCGCTCGAGCCGAGGGACCCGCCGCTGGTCACCGAGGCCGGGCTGTTCGAGCTGCAGCTGCGTGACATTTTCCCCATCCGGGTGCTCGTTCGCGACTCCGAGACGGGGCTCGTGAAGCTCAACGACGACGGAACCCCGCGCCAGGAGACCCCGTTTCGCCGCAGGAGGCGCCTCACTGGCAAGAACCCTGACCCCGCCATCAACTCGGATACGGATACGGATGCGGCGGCGCCGCCCTTCGTGGGAGACACGCAGTACGTTCCCTCCACGGCCGCCACCAAGCTCATCGCTGAGCTTGAACTCGCCAAGTCCAAGGAGCTCTGGCGCTTCCTGGTCGCGCTGAGTATCCGGCACGTCGGGCCCGTCGCGGCACGGGCGCTCGCCTCCTACTTCGGGTCGATTGAGGCCATTCGCGGTGCCACTCGCGACGAGCTCGCGGCGGTCGACGGCGTCGGCGGCATCATTGCCGACTCGCTCATCGACTGGTTCGCGGTCGATTGGCATGTGGCGATTATCGAGCGATGGGCCGCCGCCGGCGTGCAACTCGCGATCCCCGGCCATCCGGGCCCCGGCGCTGCCGCGTCCGGAGGAGGAGTGCTCGACGGGCTGACCGTTGTCGCCACGGGTTCTCTTGAGGGCTTTACCCGGGAGGGGGCGCTCGAGGCGATCATCGCCGCAGGGGGCAAGGCCGCGAGCAGCGTGAGCAAGAAGACTAACTTCGTGGCGGCCGGACCGGGCGCAGGGTCAAAGCTCGCGAAGGCCGAGTCGCTCGGCTTGCGCATCATCGATGCCGCCCAGTTCGCCGTGCTCGTGACCGAGGGACCATCCGCACTGGACGTATAATTTCCCAAGTTATGTAAACATCGTGTCAAGTCTTCCTCGGCTTCTAGGCGGGAACGATCGTTCCCCCCTAACATGAATGTGGATCAGTTCATCCGGCCCGGTAACGACTCGTCGCCGGCGCCCACTAAAGGGGTTCGCCCGAATGCTGTTTGGCGTCGCAGCAATTCTCGTCACCTCGGTCGCCCTCAGTGGGGCCACCGGGGCGCTACCCGCGCCTGCGAGCCACGCCGCGAACTCGCCACTCGCCCGTTCGGCGCCGTCAAGCCTGCCCACAGCGACATCTCACCCGTATGTTCTCCCCACCTCTGAGATGAGTGGATCTATATATCTCGGCAGCACTTCGCTCGCCGACTCCCCATCCGCGCGCTTCGCGCCCATGCAGAACCTTCGCGCCGCACCCGGTTCGGTGAACATCGAGCTCCTTCCGAGACTCGGCGGTCGCGCGCTCCTCGACCAGCTCAGCCTGCTTCAGACCACCGACATTGCCGCCTTTGTGAGCGCCAACCCTGAGTCGGTGGCACAGCTTCTCGTCAGCCCGCCCTCGGCGAAGTCCGTTGCCGGGTGGTGGGCGCTCGCCTCGGATTCCTCTCGCGCCGCGTTCCTCGCCGGTGCCCCGGAACTGGCCGGCAACCTCGATGGGCTCCCGATGGCCCTGCGCGATGAGGCCAACCGCGTCGTGCTGGGCGAATCGATCGCCCAGGCCGAGCGCACAATGCCCGACCTCGGCCGGGCCAAGCAGGTCGACGCGGCGCAGCGGCTGCACATGCTCGGCGAGATCCGCACGTCCCTCATCACGCGGGTCGGCCAGCCCGATCGCCACCTCCTGCAGCTCGACACAACCTGGCCAGGGCGGGCCGCGGTCGTCATCGGGGACCTCGAGACAGCCGACTACGTGAGCTATTTCGTGCCCGGAATGTTCTTCTCCACCGACCGCCTCATCGTCGAATGGGCCGTCATCGCGGAGGACCTGCACAAGGAGCAGACCGCGTGGGTCAGGCGCCTCGGCCGAACCGACGCGGCGTTGCTCGGCACATCCGTCGCCACGGTCGCCTGGATCGGCTATGAGACCCCCGGCATCCTCGACATCGCCTCGCTTGACCTCGCTCGAGAGGGTGCCAAGTCGATCAGCAGCGCCGTCGACGGCATCTGGGCAACGCGCCCGGGCGACGGACCGTATCTCACGTTGCTTACCCACTCCTACGGGTCGACGGCGACCTTGATGGCACTCGCGGACGGCGCGATGGAGGTCGACGCCCTTGTCCTCATCGGATCGCCGGGCAGTGCCGCGCAATCGGTCGACGACATCCGGATGCCCTCCGACCGGGTCTTCGTCGGCGAGGCCGCATGGGATCCGGTCACCAACAGCGCCTTCTTCGGCAGCGACCCCGGGGCTCCCTCGTTCGGAGCCCAAACGATGAGCGTTGCCGGCGGAATCGACCCGATGACGGGCCGCATGCTCGCCGCAGCCACCGGCCACCTCGGCTACTTCGACATCGGAACCGAGGCCATGCGCAACATGTCGCTCGTCGGGCTCGACCGCGGCGACCTCGTGACCGGGGCGGACGAGGCCGCTCGGGGCACGCTCCGGGCCGGCGGCCGCTGAGCGGCCCGGGCTACGTTTCGGTGCCATTCGGCCACGCCACGAAGTACAGTTCGATGTTGTCGGTGGTGAGTCGCAGCTCGTCGCCTGCCAGCTCGGCAACCGTCACCGTGGTGAGGGCCGCGAGGTAACGGCGCTCCGTCTCCATGATGTTCAGGGGAACGCAGATCATGCCGGTGTTCTCGATCGCCGCAATCTCGACCGTTCCCGGTCCGCCGGTCACATCAATCGTGTAGTTGTTGCACGCCGTACTGCCGCCGCCGATCCCGCCGTCGATCGACAGCGTAACGTCGGAGTGTCCGAGACCGATCGCGCCCGCCTTGTCCGTGCCCGCCACCAGCTGCCACCGGCCGTGGAGGCCATCAGCGGACTGTCCCGCTGTTCCCGCCGCGCCCGCACAGCCGGAGAGGGCGAGGGCAACGATCAGCGCGGCGGACACGGCCAATCGGCGCGTGGGTCTTCTCAACGGGGCCTCCTCGGGGATTCAGCCAGTTGAACCCATGAGGCGCCGGCAATATAAGGGGGGTGACATTGCGGGCATTGTGCGCATGCACCGTCATGATCGCCGCGCGACCGGGGTTTGCCCTAGGCCGAATAGACTTATCGGCATCCCCCGAAGCCTTCACGGGCAGTGCACGGAGCCGCATGTCTGAAATCACGACCGAACAGGTCGCCCACCTGGCGCACCTCGCCAGAATCGCCCTCACGCCGCAGGAGATCGAGAAGCTCACGGGCGAGCTCGGCACTATCGTCGATTCGATCGCCAAGGTGTCCCAGGTCGCAGGGGAGAATATTCCGGCCACGAGTCATCCGATCCCGCTGTCGAACGTCTTCCGCCCGGACGTCCCGGGCGAGACGCTGACCACCGAGGAAGCCCTCGCCGGCGCGCCGGAGCACGACGGCTCACGCTTCAAGGTCTCGGCGATCCTGGGGGAGGAGCAGTAATGCCGCTCACACGCATGTCGGCCGCTGAACTTGGCGAGAAGCTCGCCGCCAAGGAAATATCGAGTGTCGAAGTCACCCAGGCCCACCTCGACCGCATCGCCGCGGTGGACGGCGACGTGCACGCCTTCCTGCACATCTCGGATGCCGCCCTGTCGACCGCCGCGGACGTCGACTCCCGACGCATCGACGGTGAGCTGCTCGGCCCTCTCGCCGGCGTGCCGATCGCGATCAAGGACGTGCTCTGCACGATCGACATGCCCTCAACGGCAGGCTCGAGAATCCTTGAGGGCTGGGTGCCGCCGTACGACGCGACCGTCGTGCGCAAGCTCCGCCACGCGCACCTCGTGCCGCTCGGCAAGACGAACATGGACGAGTTCGCGATGGGCTCCTCCACCGAGCACTCCGCGTTCGGCCCGACCCACAACCCCTGGGATCTCGACCGAATCCCGGGCGGCTCCGGCGGTGGCTCGGCCGCCGCAGTCGCCGCGTTCGAGGCGCCTCTCGCCCTCGGCTCCGACACCGGCGGCTCGATCCGCCAACCCGCGGCCGTCACCGGCTCGGTCGGCGTGAAGCCCACTTACGGCGGAGTCTCGCGCTACGGTGCGATTGCGCTCGCGAGCTCCCTCGACCAGGTCGGCCCGGTCAGTCGCACCGTGCTCGACGCCGCACTGCTTCACGACGTCATCGGAGGGCACGACCCTCGCGACTCCACCTCGCTCACGGACGTCTGGCCGTGCTTCGCGGATGCCGCTCGCGCGGGCCGCGCCTCGCGCTCCCTCAAGGGTGTGCGGGTCGGGGTCGTCAAGGAACTCAACGGCGACGGCTTCCAGGCCGGCGTGCGCAGCCGCTTCGCCGAGTCGCTTGATCTCATGGCCGCCGCCGGAGCAGAGATCGTGGAGGTCTCCGCCCCGAACTTTGAGTACGCGATTGCCGCGTACTACCTGATCCTGCCCGCCGAGGCGTCGAGCAACCTCGCCAAGTACGACTCCGTGCGCTTCGGCCTGCGGGTCAACCCGCCGGGTGGCGGCACCGTCGAGGACGTCATGTCGGCGACCCGCGAGGCCGGTTTCGGCGACGAGGTCAAGCGCCGCATCATCCTGGGCACCTACGCCCTCAGCGCCGGCTACTACGATGCCTACTACGGCAGCGCGCAGAGGGTGCGCACGCTCATCCAGCGTGACTTCGCCGCGGCGTTCGAGCAGGTCGACGTGCTCGTCAGCCCCTCCGCGCCAACCACGGCGTTCAAGCTGGGCGAGAAGCTCAACGACCCGCTCGCGATGTACCTCAACGACATCACGACGATCCCCGCGAACCTCGCCGGGGTGCCCGGCATGGGCCTCCCGATGGGCCTCGCGCCCGAGGACGGCCTTCCCACCGGGCTGCAGATCATGGCTCCGGCGCGACAGGATGCGCGGCTCTACTCCGTCGGCGGTGCCCTCGAGGCTCTGCTCGAAGACAAATGGGGTCACACCCTCATCAGCCAGGCGCCGCGACTCGAATTCACCGAAATGAACGCGGCACGCGGAGGAGTGGTCTGATGGCCAAGGTCGAACTGATGGACTACGACAAGGCCATCGAGATGTTCGAGCCGGTGCTCGGTTTCGAGGTACACATCGAACTCAACACCAAGACGAAAATGTTCTCCGATGCCCCAAACTTCTTCGGCGGCGAGCCCAACACGAACATCACGCCGGTCGACCTCGGGCTTCCCGGTTCGCTCCCGGTCGTGAACGAGCAGGCGATCAAATACTCCATCAGCCTCGGCCTCGCACTCGGCTGCTCGATCGCACCCAGCTCCAGGTTCGCCCGCAAGAACTACTTCTACCCCGACCTCGCGAAGAACTACCAGATCAGCCAGTTCGACGAGCCGATCGCGTTCGACGGCAACGTCGAGGTCGAGCTCGACGACGGCCGTGTTTTCCAGATCTCGATCGAGCGCGCGCACATGGAAGAGGACGCCGGAAAGCTCACCCACGTCGGCGGCTCGACCGGCCGCATCCAGGGAGCCGAGTACTCCCTCGTCGACTACAACCGCGCCGGAGTGCCGCTCGTGGAGATCGTCACGAACATCATCTACGGCGCCGAGAAGGATGCCCCGGAGCTCGCCAAGGCGTACGTCTCGACCATCCGCGACATCGTGCGCTCGCTCGACATCTCGGATGCCCGCATGGAGCGCGGCAACCTGCGCTGCGACGCCAACATCTCGCTGACGCCGCGCGGCTCCGGCACACTGGGCACCCGCACCGAGACGAAGAACGTGAACAGCCTGCGCAGCGTCGAGCGCGCCATCCGCTATGAGATCCAACGACAGGCGGCGATCCTCGCCAAGGGCGGCAGCATCACGCAGGAGACGCGCCACTGGCACGAGGACACCGGCACGACCTCGGCCGGCCGGCCGAAGAGCGACGCCGACGACTACCGCTACTTCCCCGAACCCGACCTGCTGCCGGTCGAACCCTCGCTCGCGCTGATCGAGGAGCTGCGCGCCGCTCTGCCCGAGTCGCCGCTGCTGATGCGCCGTCGCCTCAAGGTCGACTGGGGCTTCAGTGACATCGACTTCCAGTCGGTCGTCAACGCCGGCCTGCTCGTCGAGCTCGTCGATACGGTGTCAGAGGGCGCGTCGCCGCAGTCTGCCCGCAAGTGGTGGATGGGCGAGATCAGCCGCACGGCAAACGAGCAGGGGGTGGACGCGTCGTCGCTCGTGACCGCGAACCAGGTCGCCGCGCTCGTCCAGCTCGTCGACGCAGGCACCCTCACCGACCGTCTCGCGCGCCAGGTGCTCGAGGGCGTCATCGCGGGCGAGGGCACGCCGGCTGAGGTCGTCGCGTCGCGTGGGCTGGCCGTCGTCTCGGACGACACCGCGCTCATCGCCGCGATCGACACCGCGCTCGCCTCGCAGCCCGACGTGCTCGAGAAGATCCGCGACGGCAAGCTCCAGGCAGCCGGCGCCGTGATCGGTGCCGTCATGAAGGCCATGAGGGGCCAGGCGGATGCCGCTCGTGTGCGTGAACTGGTGCTGGAGCGCGCCGGCTCCGTCGGGTAGGTAGAGCAGGGGGTGCGGGCCGGTTGCCGGCTCCGCGCGCCCCGCACTACTCCACGCCGCGCGCGATCAGCGCGTCGGCGAGGTCATCGGAGTGCTTCAGGGCCATCACGAGCAGCGGAACCACGAAGGTCCCGATCCGCAGCGGCACGCCGCGCGCGCGCTGCGCCTCCCGAATGGATGCCGCGAATCCGGCGATCACGGGGATCGCGGTTATCGTCATCGCGAGGAGCAGCCCCACGCGTGCCGGGTTGACCCCGAACCGCTGCAACGGCCAGAGCGAGCGCTCGGTCGCATCGAGCAGCTCGGGGATGCGGGTCGTGAGGGTGACGAGTGCCGCGAGTACGACCACGGCGAGCACCCGGCCGGTGTTCGCCACTGTGACGAGCGGCGGGAGGAAAACGAGCTGCGCGATCAGCATCACGAACACGGCCCACCGCACGACGACGACCTGCCGGAGAAGGTCGCGCATCCCGAGACCCGCGAGCAGATAGCCGCCGACCACACCGGCGAACACGATCGGGAGGGCCCACGCGCTTCGCACCGAGACAGTGATCGCGAGGGTCAGGGCCATGAACGTCAGCACCTTGGGCGCCGCGGGCATCCGGTGGATCGGGCTCGTGCCAGGCGAGTACAGCGCGATCACGCGTGCTCCCGCTCGTAGTTAGCGATCACGTCGCGGGGATCGCCGCACTCCAGCATCCGCCCCTCCTCGAACCGGAGCACGATGTCGCACCTGGCCGCGAGCGCCATGTCGTGGGTGACGAGCACGAGCTGCTGGCCGAGGTCGTCGAGCAGGTGGTTGCCGATGCGCCGGGTGTTCGCGGCGTCGAGCAGCGCGGTCGGCTCGTCGGCGACCACGAGGTCGGGTTCGCGGATCAGGATCGCTCCGAGCGCGAGTAGCTGCTTCTGCCCGCCCGAGAGGGTGTGTGCCGGCGCGTCGGCGAGGGCGGCGAGGCCGTACGTTGCGAGGTTCACGGCGACCCGATCGGCGATCTCGGTGCGGCGCAAACCCTGGCCCCGAAGCGAGAAGGCGATGTCTTCGGCGACGGTCGGCATGACGATCTGCGCGTCCGGGTTGCTGAAGATGAAGCCGACCCGGCGCCGGAGTCGCTTCGCGTCGCGGACGGTGTCGAGCCCGTCAACCCGAACCTGCCCGCTGATCGGGGTGACCAGTCCGTTGAGCATCCGCGCGAAGGTCGACTTTCCCGAGCCGTTCGACCCGATCACCGCGATGCGGTGCTCGGTCAGCCGCACGGAGACGTCGCGCAGTGCCATCCGTCCCGCGAATTCGACCGAGACCGCATCGAATTCGATCGGCGGATGCCCCGTCACCGCACGACAGGGAGCGCGGCGGCCGGCGCCGACCCGCGATCGCTCGCCTCGAGGCGGAACGCCCGGGGATATGCGCGCCAGAGTGCCATCGTGATGAGGGTCGCGACGACGACCTTGAGGATGTCACCGGGCAGGAAGACCGCGCTTGCCAGAACCGTTTGGGGGAGGGGGAGCTGGGTGATGAGCGATTGCACCGGAATGCCGAAGGTGTAGACGACGAGGATGCCGCCCACGACGCAGCCGAGGGCCGTCCGCCACCACGTCGGCCGCCGGGCGCCGGCGTGCACGATCGCGCCCACGACGAACGCCCCGAAGACCCAGCCGATCAGATAGCCGACCGTGGGGCCGACGAACACGCCGACGCCACCGCGGCCACCCGACAGAAGCGGCAACCCCACGAACACAAGCGCGAGAAATGTCAGCACCGCCGCTGCGCCGCGCCACGAGCCGAGCACCGCGCCGGCGAGCATCACCCCGAGGGTCTGGGCGGTGATGGGCACCGCACCGCCGAACGCCGGAATCGCGCCCGGAATGCCGAGCACGGCGATGATCGCCGCGAAGATCGCGATCCTGGTGATGTCGCGAATATCGATGCGAACCCTACGAGTCACTGTGCTTCCATCCTTCTCTGCTACCTGAACGACGTTCACCTGAACACCGTTCATGCTAGTGGTAGATTGAAGGACATGACGAACGAGGACGGCGCAGCGGCGAAGTACACGCGCCACTCCCGCGACGACGTCGTCGCCGCGGCGCTGAGCATCCTCGACCAGCACGGCCTGCCCGATCTGACTATGCGCCGCCTCGCGGCCACGCTCGACGTGCAGCCGAGCGCGCTGTACTGGCACTTCGCCAACAAGCAGACGCTGCTGGCCTCGGTCGCGGACCAGATCGTGGCCCGGGCCCGTCCCTCCGGTGCAGACGGCAGCGGCTGGGCGACTGCGACGCGCGCCGAGGCGGATACTCTGCGGGACGCTCTGCTCGCGTTTCGTGACGGCGCCGAGGTGGTCTCGAGCACCCTCGCGCTCGGCCTCGGAGCAGGCGAGGCGATGACTCGGCTCACCGGAGCGATCGACGGTGGCGGGTTCGACCGGCGCACGAGCGGGATCGCCGCTGCGGCGGTCCTCCACTTCGTTCTCGGCCACGTGTCGCACGAGCAGCAGCGACTCCAGGCCGACAGCCTGGGCGTCGTGGCCGCCGGGCAGTCGGTCGATCCGGCGGGTGTCGGGAGGCCGGGAGGCCGGGAGGCCTTCGACTTCGGAATCACCCTCTTGCTCACGGGGCTGGCCGAGTTGGCCCCGGCCCGCCTGCGAGAGTCTCCAGCGTAGGTCGCCTCTCCCGACCGAACCACCTCCGTGAGTTGCCCACATCGGTCGCCTCTGATGCCTGGTGAGCGGCACAACTGGGTGGTTCGCGGGACGGCTACCGCCGAGGCATCCAGGATCGCGGTCTGGCTTTTCGTGACCGCGCGCTTCGAGTCGGCATCGCTCCACTGTGCGCGCCGCCAGCGACATCCCCTCGAGTGGCGACTACGCGCAGACCCCGACCCACAGACCGTCCCGCGCCCGAGTCATCGCGACGTAGAGCTCGCGCCGCTGGATCTCCTTCGCTTCGTCGCCGCGAGCCGGTGAATCGAGAAGCGCGGCCGGCACTCGTCCGACTAGCACCTGCTTGAATTCGAGGCCCTTCGCGCGCTTCACGGTGCCCACCTTGACCGCGTTCGTCGGCGTGCCGTCATAGTTGGTGAGTTCGATAGTGGGGATGCCCGCGCCGGACAGGGCGGTGAGGGCTCCGGCGACACCCCAGGTTGTGAGGCAGAGAACGCCGATGTCGCCGAGCGGACCCGCTCCCCGCACTCGCGCGACCAGCGCAGCGTCGTGAGCCTGGCGCGAGGCGAAGCGGTTTGAGACGGGTGAATCGCCCGAGCGGAAGACGTTCGTGATCCGGTCGCCGGCACCGACCAGGCCCTCGATGTCAGTGAACTCGTCGTCCGCCACCAGGGCGGCGGCGAATGCCGCGATCTCGCGCGTGTTGCGATAGTTGGTGCTCATGACCACGCCGCGGCCCGCGATCGAGACCCCCGCCTCCGCCAGTGTGAACCCGCCGGGGTAGATGGACTGCTGGCCGTCTCCGATCAGGGTGAGGCCGTCGGGGGAGTCGCCGACGAGCAGGTGCAGCATCCGCACCATCGCGCAGGACAGATCCTGCGCCTCATCGATGATCACGCCACCCCAGCCCTCGAGGGGCGTCTCGCGCAACGACGCTTCAGCCTGAAGAATCAGATCGTCAAAGTCGTGGATGCCGCGCTGTTTCAGCCCCGCCTCGTACGCCGTGAACAGCTGCCAGACGGCTCGTCGCTGATCGACCCCGAGAGGGCGACGGCGCCCCGTTCTTGCGAGGTCCGCATACTGCTCGAACGTCGTGAGCCCGCGGCCTTTGATCACCTTGCTGAGCTCGTCGCGCCAATATTGCTTGTTGGAGTCGGCCCTGCCGAGGGTGCCGGGTAGACCGTGCTGCTGCCACAGCGCGGTGAAGAGGGCGTCGGACTCCTTCGGCGCGAGGTTCAGTCGCACGCCGCGTTGGCTGAGCAGCCGCCGGGCAAACGAGTGCACCCCGGCGAACTCGACCCGGTCCACGGCCTCTGGAGCGAGGCGGTGGAGGAGGCTCGATAAGACGGCGGGCAGCGTGCTGACAAAGGTTGTCACGAGGATTTTGTCGGGCTGAGACCTGGCGAGGTAGGCCGCCCGGTGCAGCCCCACGACGGTCTTGCCCGTGCCGGCGGCGCCACGGATGCGTGAGGGCCCGCCGAAATTGCGCCGCACCAACTTCGCTTGGTCCGGGTGGAGGAACGCCATCCACTCCTCAATCGGCGCGGCCAGAAGACCCGCGAGCAGCACCTCGGTGACATCCTCGACGGTGACGAGCGGCTCCGGAGCAGCCTCCGCGAGCGCGGGTTGCGGGATGCTGAGGTCGAGTTTCGTCGGCGCCTCCCCGAGCACGGGGAAGTGCTGCATGGCGATGCCGAGCACCGTGTTCGTCTGCACCGGCGTCAGCCGGACGCCGCGGGAGTTGATGTGCTTCGCGGCCTGGCGTTCGCCGACCACGGTGAGCGATCCGACTTCGGTGGGCGGCACGTCGCGGTTCGCGAGCACGACGACGACGTGCACCTCGCCGGGTGCGAGGCCGTGCTCCGCCATCACCGCCTCAGTGCCCCAGGCGAGGTCGGCGAGGCCCGCGAGGTCATCTGTCACATCCGCCTGCCCTCGGAAGATGCGCCCGCCGGCGATCTCCACCTCGGCCCACGCCTTGGTGTCGACGATGAAGATGCCGCCCGGTCCCACCAGCACGTGATCGACCTGTGCCTTACGCGATCCCGGCCAGCCACGGTCGTGCAGAAAGGTGTATCCGGCCGCGGTCAGTGGGGCGAGGCTGCCGGCGACCTGGCGCTCGGTGTGGTGAGCGATCATCCACCGTTCGGCCATCGACCGTGCCTCGATCGCGAGCCGTTCGTGCTCGATCGCCTGCGCTTGCAGTCGCCGAGCTTCGGTTCCGGCAGACTGCCCTGCTGCGCTCACACTGCGTACCCCATTGCCGGCGGTCGAGGCTCGGCCTTCCTCAGTTCCCAGTCTGTCGGTCCTGCTGAGCGAAAGACAGCTTTTCGGTGTGGCCAGTTGTGGGGGTAGAACTCTTCTGGCCTACCGTGCGGTGATGAGCAACACGAATGAGTCGATGGCGTATGCCGGCGGAGGTCGGGTCACAAGCCGCACGGCTATTTGAGGGCTGCTCATCGGACGCGGCAGCCTGGACGAGCCGTAGTGCCCGCGGAAGCGCGCGGAACCCGCGCGGAAGCCCTCAGTCGAGGGCGCGGGCGAGCTTCGCGGGCTGCGCGCGCTCGCGCGGGAGGTGGGCCTCACGCGTTCGCGCGCAGCACCCGCATGGCAGATTCTCCGCGGGCGGAAGTTGGCCATCAATCCAGCGCCACGGGCTGCTCAGCACAGCCGCCCTGGTGGAGAAGTGGCAGGTGGTCGAGCCCCGCATCCGCTCCTCGCTGCTCGGGCAACGACGCGAGGTCGCGGGTGATCGCCGTTGCGCGCGCTGGGATTTCGACACGATCGCTGCGCGACCTGCTCAACCGGCGGTCCTGTTGGGTGAGCTGCGCGACCTGGTCAACCGGCGGCTCCTACGGCTGCGGATCCAGCGCGTCGTACTCCCTCAGCGAGCGCGTCACCCGAAGAATTACGGCCGCCGCCACCACGATGGCAAGACCACCCAGCAGCGGCGGGAACCACAGCAGGGCGGTGAGGCTCAACACTCCGACATAAAGGTCCCCGACCCGCGGGCCGCCCGTTACGACGACGGTGAAGATGCCCTGCAGCCGGCCGCGCATCTCGTCCGGAACGGCGGCTTGCAGCATTGTGTTGCGGAAGATCATGCTCACGTTGTCGGCCGCGCCGGAGAGGGCGAGCAGCACGCTCGCCGCGAGGAGGGCGGGCAGGCTCGCATCCGCGATGTCCGGTCCGACGTCGTGCGGCACCAGCGCGGTGACGAGCAGCACGCCACCGAACAGCAGGATGCTCGCCCCGTACGCCACGACCGCGAGCGCCATCGCGATGCCCTGCCGTCGGATGCCGCCAAGCTTGCCCGAGAACACGCTGATCAGCAGCACGCCGACCGCGACCGCCGACGTGAGGATGCCCACGGTGACGGCGCCGCCGCCGATGAGCAGGGCCCCGACGGCGGGAAGCAGCACCCGCGGATTACCGAACGTCATTGCGAAGATGTCGATCAGGAAAGAGGCCCGAATATTCGGTGCCTCTTTCAGGAACCGGATGCCGTCAACGATGGTCCGGAGGTTGGGCCTGCGCTGCTCTCCCTCGGGCAGGGTGCCGGGCAGGGTGTAGAGCCCGTAGAAGGCGGCGAGGAACAGCACCGCGTCAATCGTGTAGGTCCAGCTGACTCCGGCGTAGGCCACGAGCACACCTGCCAGCGCCGGACCCACGGTGAGCATGATGCCGCCGGCCATGCCGCCGAGGGCGCCGGCGGCGGGCAGCAGTTCGCGCCGGATGAGCCGCGGCACGATCGCCTGCCGGGCCACATGGACCATGGTGGAGGCGACCGTGTTCACGGTGATGAGGGCGTAGAGCGGCCACAGCTGCGTCACGTCGAGCCACGACACCGCCGCGAGCGCGAGCACTGAGCCCCACGCGACAACGGCCGCGAGCAGGGCGACCTTGCGGCGATCGAACGAGTCGGCGAGTGCGCCACCGTAGAGGCCGGCGAGAATCATCGGCACAAGCGCGAACGCGGCGACGAGCGACACCGCGAGCGTCGACGCGGTGAGTTCGTAAATGTGCAGGCCGACGGCGACGATGGTGAGCTGGCTGCCGATGCCGGTGATCAGCCCGCCGATCCACATCCGCGCGAAGGCGGGGCTTTCGCGCAGTGGCGCGAGATCGACGAAGTGGCCGCGGACGCCCTGCGGGGCGGTGGCGCGTTCTGGGTCGAGTGGTAGCTGGTCAGTCACAACTTTATTGACGCTACACCGCCGTCGACAGGCTTTTTGCCGCCTCCACGCACCCTGTTCTCCGACCTCGCCGGCGAGTCGACAATCAGGTGAGGTCGTCGAAATCTCCTTTGATCCACGCAATGTGGCGATTGGCGGAGAATCGCACGATCCGCTTCGCGCGGAAGCCGAGGAAATCGTCGAAATTGCCGTAGAGCCGGTCGAACTTGAACTTGACGATGTGCTCCACGATGCGGGTGACGACCGGGCCGGAGAGCGGCAGGCGGTTGGGGAAGCCGCGTATGAAGCTCACCGTCGTCCGATCTGGGTTGGCGAAGATCGTGTCGCTGCTGAGCAGCACGCCCGGGAGGAGTTGCAGGTCACCCGACCCTGTCGTGATCACCGGGTCAGGTCGGCGCACCCACTCGGCATCCGCTTCGGCCACCAGCACTTCCGCGCCGCCGAGCGCGCGGCTTCTCTCCACCTGCGAGGGTTGTCCAGTGCGGTCCGGTGGATGGCACCCATTGGCGCTCGTCGGCGCAGATGGCGCAGATGTCGGTTCGTTCGGCGCTCTCCACCGCACAGGTGCTGCAGATCCAGGGGTCCATGCCCCCGAACCTCGCCACGGATCGGACTCATGGGCAGGGGGCCGGTGGGGGTCAGGCTGCGGAGAACCGTTTCGCTGACCGGGCCTGAGCCTTCTCGGCGTCGACGGCGCGGTCCTTCGGCGGCGCGACCGCGACGAGGTCATCGAGCAGGTGACGGGTCACATGGGCGATCTGCTCGACAGCCCGGCTGAACGCGTCGGTGTTTGCCTTGGACGGCTTGGTGGTTCCGCTGATCTTGCGCACGTACTGCAGCGCGGCGGCGTGCACCTCATCGTCGTTCGCGGCCGGCTCGAAGTTATGGAGGGTGTGGATGTTTCGGCACATGATTTAACATCAATCGCGCGGGTCGGCCGATGCCAGTGCGCGTGGCGCCAACGTTCGACCCCCCAGTGGGAACCCGACGGGAAGCAGGGGGGGGCGTACCCCCACCCGAGCCAGCCGCGCCCCACCGGTATGATCTGACCACATGAGATCACGGTTCCCGCGCGGGGTATTCGAGCTGGGTGACGAACCCGATCCGCGCTTCAGCCTCGCGAACGAGCGCACCTTTCTGGCCTGGATTCGCACTTCGCTCGCGCTGCTGCTCGCTGGCGTTGCGCTGGAAGCGCTGGATGCCCCGATCCAGGCCGAGCTCCGCCTCGCCTCCGCGCTCATCTTCATCGCTCTGGGTCTGGTGTCCATCGTGCACGCCTGGTGGTCTTGGGCGGCGACCGAGCGATCAATGCGGTTAGCGCAGCCGCTGCCAGGACTCGCGATCGGCGCCGTGATCACCAGTGGTGCGGCAATCGCAATCGTCGGCATCATCGTCGGGAGCCTGCTGGTGTGAGCGGGATGCGAATTTTCGAGTCGGGGCTGCAGCCGGAGCGCACGCTCCTCGCGTGGCGTCGCACCTGCCTCGTGCTGGGGCTGGGAGTCGCTGTGTCTATCCGGTTCGGCGCCATCGGCGACCCGGTGATGGCGCTGCTGATCGGGGTGCCCAGCCTCGCGCTCGTCGGCGCCGCATATGCGCTCACCTCGATTCGCTACCACCGGGCCACGCGGGCTCTCGCGAACGACCCCACCGCGGCCATCAGCGAGGGTCGGTCCATCGCGGCGGTGGCGCTCGTCGCAGTGCTGATCGGGCTTGCCGCGCTCGTATTCGTCGTGGTCCAGTCGGAGGTGCTGTCGAGATGAATCTCACTAGCGAGCTGATCAACCCGCAGGGACATCCCGCGCAAGGCCCGCGAGCTTCGTCATCGTGTTCATGTTCCGCACCGTGACCGGGCCGAGCGATTTCGGCAGTGTCAGCTTCGAGCGCCCCATGCCGTCTGGGTACAAGACGTAAAGTTCCCGCTCACCGGCCACGACCTGTTCGCCGCCGGGCGCGTGGATTCCGTCGATACTCGAGGGGGGTACCGGTTCATGCGCGAGCGCGACTCCGATCTTCGCTCCCTCGGCGTCGGGGAACGGGTTCGCCGATACCGTGCGCTCAAGCTCGGCCGCGGTGCGGATGATGACGTGGGCAGGCGTGCCGAGCTCGTCGGTGAGCGCCATTTCGAGTGCCGTCCGTGCAGCATCCGCCGACCACGGTGACGAGAAGACGACGTTTCCGCTCTGGATGTAGGTGCGCACGTGCCCGAGCCCGAGGCCGGTGCAGAGTTCGGTGAGCCGCGCCATCGGCAGTGTGCCGGTGCCGCCAACGTTGACCGCGCGCAGCAGCGCGACGTAGACGGTCATCAGCCCTTGACGCGGGCCCGCGCCCGCAGCTTGATGCGACCAGCGAGCTCGTCCTTGCCCACGAGCACCACCGAATCCCGGCTTTTCACGAAGTCGGAGAAGCTTTTGAAGCCGAGCGCCTTCTCGTTGAACGAGGGGTCCATGCGTTGCATCTGGCTCTTCACGCCGCCGCTGTGCAGCCATTCGTCGTCGCTCTTCGCATGGCTCAGCCGCATGGCTCGCACCAGCAGCTCGGTCACGTCGGTGCCCCGCTCGGGGCTGTCGGCGGCGGATTCCTCCTCGGCGACCTCACGCTCGGCCTCGGTCGGCTCGTCGAGCTCGCTGAAAACAGCATCGGTCGTGGTGGGCTTTTTGCCGGCCGACGATGCGCGCCGCGACGCGGGCGCCTTGCGCTTGGGCGTCTGCGCGTGCTCGCCGGCAGCCTCCGCCGCCGCCGGTTCGGCCGTCGCGGGCTGTTCGGCGGGTGTCGCGGGCTTGGCCGATTCGGCCGGGTCGGCTGCGGGCGCGCGCTGGGACCTGCGCTCACGGGGGGACTCGCGCTCCTCGTCGTCCTCCTCCTCGACACCGGGCAGCTCCCCGTAGTAGGCGAACTCGTTGCACGCGGCAGCCAGCTGCTTGCTCGTCGCACCGGCGACACCGATGCCCACGACGTGGCGGCCGAGCCGCTTGCAGCGCTGTGCGAGCGGGATGAAGTCGGAGTCGCCCGCAACGATGACGACATGGGTGATGTCGGGCAGCCGGAACATGTCCTCGACGACGTCGACCGACAAGCGGATGTCCGCGCCGTTCTTCGTGTACTGCGCCGTCGGGAACAGCTGGGTCAGGTCGATCGCGCGGTCGACGAGCTGCCGACGGTAGCGGGAGTTGGCCGGCACCGACCAGTCCGCGAAGGCGCGGCTGATCACCACGGTGCCGAACGAGGTGGCGTAGTCGATGATCGCGCCAACGTCGACGATCGCCCGCAGCGCCTGCTCCTTCGCCCTGGCGTCGACGGGCTCGCCGTCGGTCCCGTTGCGGGCCTTGTCGGCCATGAACTTGCCCCGACCGTACACCTGGTCGTAGCGCGAGATGACGATGTTGTCGAAGTCGATGTAGACGGCGACGCGAGGGTCGGATGCTTCGGCCATGGGTGTCCTTGTCAGTCGGGCAGTAGTTGCCAGCCCCAGTCTCGCGTGTCGCGCGGCGCTCGCCAATTTCGACTCGCGCGGCGGATGTCGGTGCCCGTTCGTAGAGTGGCTATCGGAGGGTGAAGTGCCGGAGCAGGTAGAGGCCTGGTGGGCCAGGAGGCAGCGGTCGAAGGGCACAACCATGCCCTATTTTGTCGGTCAGTACCGCGAGGCCTGGCAGAACTACCCGGTGCTCGTGCGGCAGTACCACCCCGACCTCAATCGCGGCATCACCCTTACCCAGATTCCTCCCGCAGCGGATGTCTACCTGGTCTGGGTGTGCGTCGTCGGCCACGAGTTCGTCGCGACGCCCGATGAGCAGCGCCAACGCCCCGGCCAGTCGAGGCGCCGCTCAACCTGGTGTCCGGACTGCGCGGCGCTTGCCGTGACGCGCTCGCCGCGCGGTGCCGCCGTCGCGCTGGTCGCGGGCGTTCGCGACAGCGCCGCCGACGCCCCGACGGCGCCCGTCCGAAAACCGAGACCGCCTGCGAAGCTCGGTGCATCGAAGGTCTGCGCCACCTCGACCGCCCCAGCCCGCGCCATCGGCGACGCGTTCCACAGCGACTGCGCGCCCCGTCCAGCATCCGCCGCCGAGGCCGACCTACGGGCGATGCTCACCGAACGGCTGCACTTCGAACCCGGCCTCAACGCCGTGCGCGTCGCCCGCCCATTCTTCACCCACCTCGAGGTGTGGCCGGATATCGTGATCGTCGAGCTGTGCGTGGCAATCGAGTACGACACCACAGGGAGGGACGGCCTCGAGCATGTCGGGCGCCGTGAGGCCGTCGATCGTCGCAAAGACCGGCTGCTGCGCGCCGCTGGCTGGGAGGTCGTTCGCATTCGCTGCGGCAAGCTGCAGCCGATCGGGCCGCACGACCTGGTCGCCCCCGGAGTCACATCGAAGCTGATCGATCGGCTGCTCGACGAGCTGAGGAGCATCCGCGGCGACCTCATCGTCGACTGTTATCTCGCCGAGGGGGCCTCGGACTGAGGCGTTGCCTGGGGGTTGGCCCGGTGCAACGATGGGAGTGATCAGTCCCGAAAGGCGGCGGCCGTGCCCACGTCCATTTTCGTCAACCTCCCCGTCAGCGACCTCGACCGGTCGAGGGGATTCTTTGCGGCCCTCGGCTACCGCTTCGACCCGGAGTTCGCCGACGAGAACTCCCTCTGCGTCGTCATCAGCGACAGCATCTTCGTCATGCTGCTGCTCGAGCCATATTTCGCGTCGTTCACCAACAAGCCCACCGCCGACGCGGCATCCGTCGCCGAGGCGATCCTCACGGTCAGCGTCGACAGCCGCGACGAGGTCGACCGGCTCGCCGACACCGCGCTCGAGAGCGGCGGAACGTCGTCCTCCGCACAGGACATGGGAATCATGTATTCGCGCAGCATCCAGGATCCCGACGGCCACATCTGGGAGTTCATGTGGATGGATCCGGGCCACGCCGAGGAGCAGGACGAGCGGGACTAACGCACCGCCGCGATCGCCCGCTCCACCGCCGCGAGAGACGCGGCCACGTCGTCGGCGTCCGTGGACCAGTTGCTCACCGAGATGCGCAGGATGTCGCGGTCGTGCCAGCGGGAACCCGACATCCACGCGGTGCCGTCGGCGATGAGCGCGGCGGTGATGCGGCGGGTGCGCTCGTCGTCGCCGAAGCTGATGCAGACCTGGGTGAAAACCACGTCGTTGAGGATCTCGACCCCGGGCATCCGGGCCAGCCCCTCCGCGAGGCCTTTGGCGTTGCGGGCGAGGCCGTCGATGAGGTCGATCGTGCCCGACCGCCCGAGCGAGCGCAGTGCTGCCCAGACCGGGATGCCGCGGGCGCGGCGGGACAGCTCCGGCACCTTCTCGAATGGGTCGCCCGGGCCCGGGTCTGCGCCGATGAGGTAGCTCGTGTGCACCGCGAACACCGACCGCAGCACTTCGGGCCGGGAGACGATCGCGAACCCGCTGTCGTAGGGAACATTGAGTGTCTTGTGGGCATCCGTCGCCCAGGAATCGGCCGTCTCGAGTCCGGCCAACTGCGGCCGGAGCGTCGGGCTCGCGGCGGCCCAGAGTCCGAACGCGCCGTCGACGTGCACCCACGCGTCGTGCGCGTGCGCGATCGTCGTGGCCTCCCCGATCGGATCGAAGGCGCCCGAGTGCAGGTTGCCCGCCTGCAGGCAGACGATCGCGAGGCCGTCGTGGGCGTCGAGGGCCCGGCTGAGGGCATCCGGATCCAGGCGCCCCTCGGCGTCGACGCCGATCTCGACCGGGGCGGCGAGCCCGAGGTAGCGCAGCACGAGGTCGATCGTCACGTGCCGGTCGGCCCCGGCGAATACCGTGATCCGCGGCGATCCGCTGAGGCCGAGTGTGTCGAGGTCCCAGCCGACGCGGTCGAGCGTCCACTTGCGGGCGGCGGCGAGGCCCACAAAATTTGCCATGGTGGCCCCCGTCGTGAAGCCGACGTCGCTTCCGGCGGGGAGATGAAGCAGGTCGAGCAGCCACCCTCCGGCTGCTTCCTCGGCGGCCGCCGCGGCGGGGGTCGCGTACCGCATGCCCGCGTTCTGGTCCCAGGCGCTCACCATCCAGTCCGCGGCGAGGGCTGCTGGCAGTGTGCCGCCGATGACCCAGCCGAAGAAGCGGCCGGACGGCATCGCCATGAGCCCGGGGTCGGCGATCGCGGCGAGCTCATCGACGACCGTCACGGGGTCCGTTGGGCCGTCGGGGAGCGGCGCCGCGAACCGGGCGGCGAGCTCGTCGGCGGTCAGCCGGGGGCCGACGGGTCGTGTGGCAACGGATGCGAGCCAGTCGAGAGAGTGGGCGAGCGCGTGTTCGAGGGCGGCACGATAATCATCCGGTTCCGCTGACATAGCGCCTACGGTAGCCCCGCCGATATCGGCTGCGGAAGGGGCCCATTAGCCTTGGAAGTCCTCGGGGTCGACCTCCTCGAGGAACCGCTTGAACTCGTCGAGCTGCGCCTCCTCGCCGGAGGACCCCGTCATCTCGGTCCCATCGGCGACTCCCGCGGCCTCGAGCAGGTCATCGTTGACCCAGATGGGCGCGTCGACACGGGCGGCGAGGGCGATGGCGTCTGACGGGCGGGCGTCGAGAACCAGTCGCCCGGTCCTCGTGTGCAGCGTCATCTCGGCGTAGAAGGTGCCTTCCTCGACGCGGGTGATATCAACGCGTTCCAGCTCGGCCTGCACCGCCTCGAGCAGGCTCTTCATGAGGTCGTGCGCGAGGGGCCGGGGTGCCTGAGCACCCTCCGTGGCAATGAGGATGGACGTTGCCTCCTGGGCGCCGATCCAGATCGGCAGTATCTTGCCCGAGCCGGGCTCGTCCAGTATCGGCTTCAGAAGAACCACGGGCTGCGAGCCGGAATCTACAGCGAGGGCGACAACGCGAACCTGGACCATGATGCAACCCCTTGGGTGGAGAAACGGCATTTTCAGGTCATGGTAGGCCACAACGGCGAACAAACCCATCGGTGGACCGAGGCTACGCCTTCTTCACTGGGCTTGACTTGAGCTGGGTTGCCCCATCCCCGTCGACCTTGCAATCGATGTCGTGATCGCCGATACCGTCGAGCAGGCGGATGCCGCGTACCTTCGTCCCGACCTTGATCACGGTCGAGCTGCCCTTGACCGTGAGGTCCTTGATCACCGTCACCGAATCGCCGTCGGCGAGCACGGTGCCGAACGCATCCGTGATCTCGCGCACTCCCGGCTCGTCGGCCGGCTGCTCGACCGGGGCTACCGACCACTCGTGCGCGCATATCGGGCAGACCAGCAGTGCACCCATCCCATAGGCGTATTCGCGTGAACAGGAGGGGCATGGGGGGAGGGCCTCAGACACCTGGTCGCAGTACTAGCATCGGCGCGGACCGGTGACTGACACCGTGCGATTCGACGCCGAACTGTGGGAGTACACGGGCCAAGCGGCCTGGGCCCTCGTAGCGGTGCCGACTGGGCATTCGGCCGACATCGCGGCGATTCCGCGTGCGCCGAGGACCGGTTTCGGCTCGATCAGGGTGAGCGCGACCCTCGGCGGGTCGAGCTGGCTGACGTCGATCTTCCCCGACTCGAAGTCCGGCACATTCCCGCTGCCGGTCAAGAAGGCCATCCGCGCACGCGAACGGGTGGGACCGGGCGATGTCGTGGGTGTGAGTCTGGAGCTGCCCGAATAGCGCAGGTTACGCACTGTGTCGCTGAGTGACGTCCCGTTCGACGCTCGCGGCGGCATCCGTTCTATCGTCGGGCCATGACACTGATCCCCACCATCTCTCAGCCCGCCGTTTCCATTCCTGCCGTCAGCTCCGATGTGCGCGCGACCAGGCTTCTCGATGCGGGTTCCGCCTGGGGTGACCGCATCGCGGCGAACCCGGCGAGCGCCCAGCTCACGTACCGTGTGCGCGGCGCCGGCGAGGGATCGGTCGCGACCGCCGTCACCGCGGGAAAGCACGCCTTCGTCGTCGACGAGCCCGCCGCACTCGCCGGGGATGATGTCGCCGCGAGCCCTGTCGAGTACGCCCTCGGCGCTCTCGTCTCCTGCCAGGTCGTCGTCTACCGCCTCTACGCCCAGGCCCTCGGCATTCGGGTCGAGGAGATCACCGTTGACGCGGAGGGCGATCTGGATGCGCGCCGCCTCTTCGGGCTCGACGAGACCGTGCGCGCCGGGTTCAGCGATGTGCGCCTCGCGATCACGATTACCGGCCCGGAGTCGGAGGAGCGCTACCAGGAGCTGCGCGAGGCCGTCGACGCGCACTGCCCCGTGCTTGACCTGTTCCAGAATCCGACCCCGGTGAGCGTCACGGTCGCCAAGGGATAGGTTCTGCAGGCTGAGCAGCAGTTTCTGCAGGTTGAGCAGGTTGCGAAGTCGGAGGTGCGCCGAGAACGGAGTGGTGGTCGCTGCCGGACGGGTGTGAAGAGCCACTACTCCGTATTCGGCGAGATGGTCGGGCAATCTGGCCGAGTCTTGCCGGATGGAACCTGACGGGCGAAACCCCACGCGGGATTCGACACGCGCGCCAGAGCGCGCTGCTCACCCAGCAGAATCGGTCACGGCGCCTACTCGCCCGCGGAGCCCCGCTTTAGACTGGCAACTCCACCAACGTGCACTGACACGAAAGAGGGCGGATGCCGACCCCGGCGCACAAGAGATCGGCCGCGCTCGATGCGGTGCGGGTGCTGGGCGTCGCGGCCGTCGTCATCGGACACGCAATCCCGGACGAGGGCTTCCGTACTGCCCTGTTCGGCTGGCATGTGCCGCTGTTCTTCTTCTTGAGCGGCTACCTGTGGAAGCCGAATCGGAACAGCCTCCGCGACGAGTGGCGCTCACGCGCTCGCTCGATCGCCCGCCCGTACCTCTTCTGGCTCGGCGTTATCGGCGTGCCGTACGCGATCGTGCTTGTCACGGCGCCGGCTGAGCGCGATTTCGATGACTGGTTCGGCCCGCTTCTCGGTGGGGCGAACGCGAGCGAACCGTTCACGACCTTCTGGTTCATGTCGGTCTTGCTCTTCTCTGTGCTGCTGTTCCGGGTGGTGATGGCGCTGCCGCTCCCACTAAGGTGGCTCGTCGCCTCCGCCGGACTGCTCGCTGGCTACCTGATCGGGCCCCAACTCGCCTTCAGCCCGCTCGGCATCGGTTCGGCGCTCCCGTGCCTCGTCTTCCTCCTCGCCGGATTTTCGCTCCGCGGGCCGATCGAGTGGCTGAGAGATCAGCATCCGGCCCCCCGGTTGCTGCTCGGGCTGCTGGTCGCATCGGTGCCGGAGGGGCTCGTGGTGGCAGGCGTGGTCGAGCCGTTCGACATCAAGTTCGGCGATTGGGGAACGCCCGTCGTCGCCGTCGCCGTCGGCATCTCGATCAGCGCCGGTCTGGTGGTCCTCGCGGATGTCATCTTCGACCGGATGCCGCGCCCCGTTGAACTCGTGACGAGCGGTCTGGCCTTCGCGTCGCTCTGCGTCGTGCTCGTGCACCCCGTGGTGCAGTGGGTGTCGCGCCCGCTCGAGCTGAACCCGCTGCTCCTGGCGGCGCTGATGCTGGTGATCCCGTGGGCAATCGGCATTGCGTTGCGGCACACCCGCCTGTCGTGGTGGGCAACCGGGACGCCGCGAACAGGGCGGCCCGTTGCTGTGGGGTAACCGCGACCGATCGAGGGCAGCACCTCGTCGCCGGTCAGCTGCGCGGGCCCCGGTGGATCCTCGTCGACTTCACTGCACCGTCGCGGTCGTAGGTCGTCCACTCGCCGACCTTTTTGCCGTCGTCGTTGTAGGTGCCCTCGTCCCAGAGTTGCCCGTTGTCGAACCAGCGCTTCCACGGTCCCACCTGACGGTTTTCGGAGAAGGCGCCCTCCTGCAGGCGGTGGCCACTCTCCCGCCACCACACCCAGTGCCCGGTCAGCTTTCCGTCGTCGTACGCGCCGAGGGCCTTCAGTCGGCCGTTGCGAAAAAAGTACTTCCAGTCGCCATGCTTCTGCCCGCCGTGGAACGGGCCCAGGCTCTCCGGCGTGCCGTCGGCAGACACTCCCTCACAGGCACCCGATTCAGGATGCGCGTTCTCGTGGAACTTCTCCATGATGCCCTCCGAATGTTCGAATTTACTCCCTCACGGCGGTGGGCGCTGCCCCGAAAGTCACCGAAGTTCGCAGTCGCGCTGGGCCGGGCTCAGCGTCGGCGGCGAAGTCTCAGGCGCGGGGTCCTCCCGCGCAGACTCTTTTCGCGAAGCAGGCCTACGCTGGTTCCATGGAATCGAAGCGGGCCCGCGCCGCATCCGTAATTGCGTACCTCCTGCTCGACCTCGTCGTCGTGTTCTTGTTTATCTATGCCGGCCGGGAGACACGCGGCAGCGGTCTGGGGGAGCGGCTCGTTGCGGGGCTTCCCTTCTTCATCGCCGTGCTCGTCGGCTGGGCCGCCGGGCGGGTGTGGCGGGCGCCGCGCGCGGTGCTGTGGCAGGGCATCATCGTCTGGGGGTCGACGGCTGCGGTCGGGATGCTGCTGCGTCTGGTGACCGGGGAGCCGACCGACTCGAGATTCGTCTTCATCACCTTCATCGCGCTCGGAGTCTTCCTGATCGGCTGGCGCGGCGCTGCCTGGGTGCTCGACGTGCTGTTCGGCCGGGTGTTTCCCAAGGTCGTCGACGAGAAGTACCGCAAGTAGCGAGTAGCCGGCCTGGTGCCGCTCAGAGCGCCGGGTGCTCGCCCAGCCCGATCCGGTCGGGTACCGCGCGCGCGACGCGGCGCAGCCACGGACCGGGATCGGGCCACTGGCGGCTCGTCGGCAGGGTGCGTAGCAGGCGGGCGAGCGAGGTGCGTCCGTCGCCGGTCCACGGAATCACGCGCGACGGGGCGACATCGGGCAGCACGCCCAGCCACCAGTGCTTCCAGGTTGGCGCGAGCTGCTCCGGATCGATCACGACGTAGTAGTCGGGCATGCTGAGGCTCCCGCGTTCGAGGGCGCCAACCGCACGGTCGACCTCGAGGTCGAGCGTGCCGAGCGTGGCGAGGTCGTCGAAGAACTCGACCCACGCGGCGGCCACGTGCTCGAGAGGGTCGCGGTTGTGCACGAGATAGGGGGAGTGGGCGCGGGCAATCCAGCGCTGCACCTCGTCATCGGGTGCACCGGCAAAGCTCTCGCCGCAGACGTTCGCGAAAGCGTCGAGCACGTGGATGACGTCGGAGGCGTCGTCGCCCACGATGACGATGGTGGTGCTCCTGGAGCTTCCCATGGAGCCGACTTTACGCCGGGATGCTCCGGTTAGCGCGGAACCGGAAGCATCCATCGCCCCGTGGCGTTGCCCCCTGCATGAAGTCGATCATCTACAGCCAGACCGGTGACTCCGGTGTACTGCACCTCGTCGAGCGCGACCTCGCCGAGCCCGGCCCGGGCGAAGTGAGGGTGCGCGTCGCTGTGTCTGGGGTGAACCCCACCGATTGGAAGTCTCGCCGAGGCAGCAGTCCAGGGGAGGCGCTCCCATTCGAGAGTGTCGTGCCGAACCAGGACGGCTCCGGAACGGTGGATGCCGTCGGTGACGGTGTCGACCGGGTGCGCGTCGGCGACCGGGTGTGGCTCGCGCTCGCCGCCTTCGAGCGGGCGGCGAGCGGCACGGCCCAGGAGTTCACGGTTCTGCCGGCCGAGCGGGTCCACCCGCTGCCGGATTCCGCGAGCTTCGAGGTCGGGGCGAGCCTGGGCGTGCCGGCGATCACGGCGCACCGCGCGCTCACCGTGGCTGAGGACGGCCCGAGCCGGCTGCATCCGGGCGCCCTCATGGACAAGGTCGTGCTCATCGCCGGTGGCGCGGGTGCGGTCGGCCACGCCGCGATCCAGCTCGCCCGCTGGGCCAGTGCGACCGTGATCACGACCGTCAGCTCGCCCGAGAAGGCGGCGCTCGCCACGGCGGCGGGCGCCCACCACACTGTCAACTACCGGGACTCGGATGCCGTGGCGGAGATCCGCCGCATTGCCCCGAACGGCGTGGACCAGATCGTGGAGGTGGCGCCGGCCCCGAATGCGACGCTCAATCTCGCCGTTATCCGCAACCGGGGATCGGTCTCGGTTTACGCGAACAACGGGGGCGAGACGATGACCCTCGACGTGCGCCCGCACTTCAGCCTCAACATCCGCTACCAGTTTGTGCTGCTCTACTCTGTGGGCCAGGAGGCGCTGGACGCCGCCGCCGCCGACATCGCCGCCGCGCTGCTCGATGGGGCGCTGCCGGTGGGAGAGCAGGCCGGCCTGCCCCTGCATCGCTTCGACCTCGCTCACACGGCGCAGGCGCACGCGGCGGTCGAGAGCGGCGTCGTCGGCAAGGTGCTCATTCGGGTTGACGCCACTTCGTAGAGCGATGCGGCAGTCGAGCCGACCTCGACGAGTTGTCCCGGTCGGCCAGCCCGCCTATCCTGAGCGGCAACGGATCAGGCGGCCCCGACGAGGCCGGGGGGTCGCCGCATCAACCTGGCCTCATAAGTGAGCAATCATGGCCATTTTCACTCTTCAATTCGATGACGTCGCAACCTACGCCGCGCTGGTCTATCGGCTCAAGACCCTCACCCAGGAGATCGACAATCGCCTCGGTCACGCGGGCGAGATCATCTTTCCCGAGAGGCGCGAGATCGAGACGATTCTGAGCGACGGAGGCATCGGACGCTGGCAGATCGTGACCCCGGCGACCGCCATCGGGTTCGACTGACGCTCAGCGGAGCCGGCCCCGGCGGGCACCGGCCCGCTCGGGCGCGAGGGCGGCCCGGGTGAACGGCACGCGGGTAATCACGGCGGCGGCGAGACCCGCGAGCATGATGGCGCCGCCGATGAGCTCGCTTGCCGTGGGCTCTTCGCCCTGAACGACCCACGCGGCGAGGATTCCGATGATGGGGATCAGCAGCGTGAACGGCACGACCGAGCTGGTCGGGTATCTGGCGAGCAGCGAGTTCCAGATGCCGTAGCCGATGAGCGAGGCCGCGACGGCGGTGTAAAGGGTGCTGAGGATCGCGACGAGCGAGATGTTTACGATCGAGTCGATCACTACGGCGGGCGTGTCGACGATGAGAGCGAGCGCGAGGCTCGGAATCGGAACGACGAGCCCCGACCAGACGACGAGCGAGAGACCGGATGCCGCCTTCGCGCGACGGCTCAGCACGTTGCCGATCGCCCAGGCCAGCGCCGCGAGCATCGTAACGACGAGCGGCAGCCAGGGGGCGGCGGCGCTGTGCCCGACGACGACGACGGTAAGGCCGGCCATCCCGACGATAATTCCGGCCAGCTGCCTCCTCGTCGGCCGTTCCCGCAGCACGATCGCCGAGACGATGACCGAGAGCACGACCTGGGTCTGCAGCAGCAGCGAAGCGAGGCCGGCGGGCATCCCGAGGGCCAGTGCGAGGTAGAGCAGCGCGAACTGCCCGAGGCTGAGGAACGCACCGATCGCCAGAATGTTGCGCCAGCCGATCGCCGGCGGTCTGATGAAGAAGATGGCAGGGATGATGACGAGCAGGAACCGGATGGCGACGAAAACGAGCGGCGGAACATCCGCGAGGCCCGCGTCGATCACCACGAAGTTGAGTCCCCAGATGACGACGACGAGCAGGGCCAGGAGAGTGTGTCGTGGGGTCACTCGGTCTAGCTTGCCAGCATAAAGTTATCCAGGTGATCGAGTTCGACGGCGCAAGCGCCATCTTTGTAGCCATCGGCGTCGCGACCCTTGCCGCGGCGCTGCTTCCGCGCCTCCTCGGCCGGGCGCCAATCTCCATGCCGATGGTATTCCTCGGCGCTGGCATGCTCGTCTTCGTGCTGCTGCCCGACCTCCCCGATCCCGACCCGATCGACAACAACGTGATCGCCCTGCACCTCACCGAGGTGTGCGTGATCATCTCCCTGATGGGCGCTGGCCTCGCACTCAACCGGCCGCTCGGCTGGCGGAGCTGGTCGTCGACCTGGCGATTGCTCGCGATCACGATGCCACTGTCGATGCTCGCCGTCGGCATCCTCGGCTGGGCCGCCCTCGGCCTCGGCGCCGCGAGCGCCGTTCTGCTGGCCGCCGCACTCGCCCCCACCGACCCGGTGCTGGCGACGGAGGTTCAGGTGAGCGAGCCCCAGTCCGACCCCGGCCACAACGACGACGAGGCCAGATTCGCGCTCACCTCGGAGGCCGGCCTCAACGACGGACTCGCGTTCCCCTTCACCTATGCGGCGGTCGCGATCAGCCTCGTCGGTGTCGCCCCGGCCGCGTGGCTGCTCGACTGGGTGCTCATCGACGTCGTCTGGAGGCTCGCCGTCGGGGTGATCGTGGGGCTCGCCATCGGCTGGCTGCTGAGCAAGGCCTTCTTCTCAGACAGGGCAGGCCGGTTCGCGCTGGCCGAACAGGCGGAGGGGTTCGTGGCCCTCTCGGCCACCTTCCTCGCCTATGGGATCGCCGAGTTCGCTGAGGGCTACGGCTTCATCGCCGTGTTCGTCTGCGCGGTCACCGTCCGCGCGGCGGAGCGGACGCACGGATACCATGGCGTGCTGCACAAGTTCGTCGAGCAGATCGAACGGATGCTGACCATCACCGTGCTGATCCTCCTCGGCGGGGCCGTCGCGCGCGGGCTCTTCGCCGACATCGGCTGGGCCGAGATCGGTATCGCGGCCGCGTTCCTGCTCGTCATCCGCCCGATCGCCGGCTGGATCGGCCTGAGCCTGGGCAAGTCGGGCCCCCACGAGCGAGGCGTGATCGCGTTCTTCGGTGTGCGCGGCATCGGGTCGCTGTTCTATGTCGCCTACGCGCTCGATGTGGGAGACTTCCCCGACGCCGAGCGGCTCTGGGCAATCGTCGGCCTCGTCGTCGTCGGATCGATCCTGATTCACGGCATCGCCGCCACCCCCGTCATGGCCCTTCTCGACCGTTCGCGCCGTCGCGAGACGGCACGGCGCGGTGGCGGGCCATCCGACGTCGCGGAGACGCCGGTTTAGACGGTGTCCGCGCTGCGCACCCTCGATCCGGGCGCGTCCTCCTCGAACAGGTTCGAGTGGCGCTCGCACCACCAGTAGAACGCGGCGCAACCGAGCAGCGACAGCACGATTCCGGTGACCCAGAGTGGAGCGGCGCTTCTGGACCACTGGAGATCGCCCCGAGTGAAGACGAGCGCGAGGGGCACGCCGTCGAGTTCGCGGCAGATCGCCGCGACGGTGCCTGCGTTCTCGGCCGTCAGCTCGAAGTCGGGCTTGACGGCGCGCACGCGCTCGACGAAGAGGGCGACGGAGGGGCTGGCGAGCAGCTCGTCGGCGTCCAGCCGCGACCGCGGCGCGGGGAGCGCGAGCGCGCCGACCTCGTGGGTGTGCTCGCCAGTGGCGCGCAGCAGCGTCCTGCCCGTCACGAGTAGCTCCAGGGTCGGGGCCGCCGTGAGCAAGGCACTGAGCGTGGTGGCGGCGTCGAGCATCTGCTCGAGTTGTCGACCACGATGAGCATCGGCCGCTGCCTCAGCGCCGTGGTGAGCTTCTCCATGAGGGTCTCATCGCCGGTGTCGCGCACCGCCAGGCACACTCTCGTCGAGCAGCTTGGCGACGCAGCATCGCCTGCACGGCGTGCAGCTCCTCGTCCCGCCCGATCAGGGAGGTGAGCGGGGCCGCGCGGGTGTCGGCGTCGGTGACCCGCGGTCGCTCGGGCGCCGGAAGCGGGCGCCGGCTCAGGTCGAATTGTTCTGCGAGGAGAGTCGCGAGGTCGTCCTCGAGCAGCTTGCGCAGCTCCGCCGGGGTCGAGGTGCAGTCGCTCGACCGCGACCCGCGCCGACCTGCGCTTCGGGGCAAGCTCTTTCAGGGTAGAGCTGACGAACACGCGCAGACGCTGGTCGGGCGTGCGGATGCCCCCTGTCGATGGGTTCATGCAGAAAATTCTGCGCCCTCAGACCACCGCGAGTCCACCCGTTTCGCGACGAACGCGACGCGCAGGTCGTCGATCAAGATGAGCCTGAGCTGTGGGGGTCGCGCGCGTCGCGCGCGACCCCCACACTGCGGGCGAGCTCGGTCGGCCCGAACGACACGTTCTGGCTCAGACGCACCGTGATCTCGCCGGCCGAGAACGCCAGCTCGATCAGGAGCGCGATGGGTGTCTCGTAGGCCTGCAGGCGGGCCACAAAGGTCGAGTCGTCCGCCCAGGCGCCGGACGCCGCTACCGCAGCGCGCCGTGTGCGACGAAAGCTCCCCGCCTCGGGAATGGCCGCAGTTCCGGTGATCCACGTGCCGAGCCCGCAGTCGATACGGTGCTCGCCCGCTTCGTCCCGCAGGGTCAGCTCGGCGCGGTCCGCTGCGAACACGACGCGGACCCCATCCAGGTGGGCGACATTGGGCGCGAGGTCGTAGTTTCGTCCGGAGACGGATGCCGCCATCGGCGACATCGTGGAACCGGCGGGATGCGAGATCGCCAGTGCCGCGAGCGCCGCGCCGAGTTCAGCGTGCCCGGCGGGGTCCTCCGGCAGCGGCCCCGGAGTCGAGAGACCCGCGAGCAGATGATCCCACGCTGCGGTGACGACGGCCGCCGTGTTGCTCAGCGCGCTCGTCAGCGCGAGCACGGCATCCTGTTCCGGCATGATGATCGCCAGCTGGCCGAACGCGCCGTCCGCCCGGTATGCGCCGTGTCGGCACAGCCAGAACTGGTAGCCGTAGCCCTGCGTCCAGTCGTCGGCGTCATGAGGATCGCCGTTCGACACCTGGCGCTCGTGCACGGCATCCACCCACTCCGCCGGCACCAGCTGCAAGTCGTTCCACCGGCCGCGCTGCAAGTACAGCTGGCCGAATTTCGCGAGGTCCTCGGTGGTGATCGCGAGGCCCCAACCGCCCACGTCGAAACCGCGCGGGCAGCGCTCCCAGCTGGCACCCTCGATGCCGAGCGGTTGCAGCAGGCGCGGGGTGAGGTAGTCGAGCAGCCGCTGCCCGGTGAGTCGCTGCAGGATCGCCGACAGCAGGTAGGTCGCTCCGGTGTTGTACACGAAGGCTCCGCCCGGCGGGTTCTCGACCGGCCGCCGCAGGATGACGCGCGCCCAGTTGCGCTCGGGCGAGTGCAGTGCCCCGAGGGTGTCCTCGGCGTGCCCGGTGTTCATCGCGAGCAGGTGCCGTACCCGCATCGCCTGGAGGTTCTCGCTCACCTCGGCCGGCGCGTCTCCGGGCAGTAGATCGACGACGCGGTCGTCGAGGCCGAGCAGGCCCTCGTGGATTGCGATGCCGACCGCGGTCGCGGTGACGCTCTTGCTGACCGAGAACAGCTCATGCGGGAGGCTGGGCGCGAACGGTGTCCACCAGCCCTCGGCGATGACATGCCCGTGCCGGAGCAGCATGATGCTGTGTAGCTCCTGACCGCCGGCGGCGACGGCGGAGAGGAATTCGCGGATGGCGCGCGAGGGAACACCTTGCGCCTCGGGGGTGCTGCGGGGGAACAGGGTCGTCGGCATCGGGCTAGGCGAGCGCCGGCATGACGGCGCGCTCGAACAGCTCGATGCCGGAGCGGTCCCAGGCGGCCTCGGGGAAGTAGAAGATGCCGTAGCCGAGGCCGCGGCTCTGCATGTCTCGCAAGCGCTCGACGACCTGTTCCGGCGTGCCGACCGCGAGCGCTCCCGCCGCGTATTCGCCCACGACGGCATCCGCCCGCTCCTCGCCCAAGGAGGGGAGCACCCGCGCGCGCACGGCGGCGATGCGGTCGGCCACCTCCGCCTCGGTGTCGGCGATGATCACGTTGTAATTCGCTGAGCGCACGATCGCGTCGAAGTCGGTGCCCACGTCGGCGCAGTGCTGGCGGAGGATCCCACTCTTGTGGTCAAACTCGGCCGGCGCGCCGGCAAAGTTCGTGTACTGCGCGTACTCCGCAGCGATCTTGAGGGTGACCTTCTCGCCGCCGCCCGCGATCCAGAGCGGGATGCCGCCGGGCTGCAGCGGCAGCGGACGCACGATCGCGCCGTCAACCTGGTAATGCTTGCCGTCGAGCGTCGCCGATCCGGTGGTCCAGGCCTGGCGCATGATGTCGACGCCCTCCCGCAGGCGGCCGAGGCGAGTTCCCGCGCTCGGGAAGCCGTAGCCGTAGGCCTTCCACTCGTGCTCGTACCAACCGCCTCCGATGCCCATCTCGGTGCGCCCGCCCGAGACGATGTCGACCGTCGCGGCGACCTTGGCCAGGTAGGCGGGATTGCGGTAGCTCATGCAGGTGCACATTTGGCCGACCCGCACCCGCGAGGTGGTCGCGGCGAAGGCGGCCATCAGCGTCCACGCCTCGTGAGTAGCCTCCTCCGAGGGCACCGGCACCGTGTGGAAGTGGTCGTAGACCCAGATCGACTCCCAGGCACCGGCGTCGGCGTGCTGGGCGAGGGAGTTCATCACGGTCCACTGCTCGGCGGGATCGATGCCGACGAGGTCGTGCCGCCAGCCCTGGGGAATGAAGAGTCCGAATCGCATTCGGCCAGCTTACGAACCGATCGGCCACGCGGGCGAAACGAGGCGCGGCAGAATGGGGCCATGACGATATCTCCGTACGGGTCCTGGCGCTCGCCGATTTCCGCCCGAGACCTTGCCGCGAGTGGGCATCCGGTCAGCGGAGGGGTGTGGGTCGGCGACGACGTCTGGTGGCTCGAACTGCGCCCAAGCGAGGGCGGCCGGCTTGCCGTGCGCACCACCGGCGACGACGGCGCCCCCGTCGACATGCTGCCGGCGCCGTGGAATGCGCGCACGCGGGTACACGAGTACGGCGGCGGCGCCTGGACGGTGACCGCCGATCGCGCGCTCGTCTTCGCCGAGTTCACCGACCAGCGCCTTTATCGCCTCGACGCGGGGAGCGACGTGCCGGTGCCGCTCACTCCGGAAACGGGAGGCTTCCGCTTTGGCGAGCTCGCTGTCCGTGGTGACGAGATCATCGCGGTGAGGGAGACCCACGGTGAGGGCCTCACCCGGGACATCGTCGCGGTTCCCCTCGACGGCTCGGCGGCGGAGGAAGCCGGGGGCATCCGCTCCATCGTCGCGGGCTCCCACTTCCTCGCCTATCCGCGCTTCTCGCCGGACGGGCGCCGCCTCGCCTTCGTCGCCTGGGACCACCCGCAGATGCCGTGGGACGGCACCGAGCTGCGACTCGCCGACCTCGCCGATGACGGCACGGCGCAGAACGTGCGCACGATCGCCGGATCGGCGACCGAGTCGGTTCTCCAGCCGGAGTGGGTGGACGACGACTCCCTCCTCGTCGTCTCCGATCTGGGCGGCTGGTGGAACCTCGCCACCCTCGCCCTCGACGGCGCCCGCACGGGCGTGCTCACCGAGCGGGCCGAGTACGGCGGCGCCCTCTGGACGCTCGGCCTCCGCTGGTTCGATCTGCACGGCGGTCGCATCCTCGCCGTGCGCACCCGGGGCGACGACAGTCTCGTGCTGATCGACCGTGCCTCGGGCACGATGGAGCGGATCGACACCGGGCTCACGACGATCTCGCTCGGCGCCCGCAACGGCGATCGCGTGCTGCTCGCCGGCGGCAGCTCCGTGCTGCCCACGGGGCTCCGCATCCTCGACCTCGGCACCGGCGCGCTCGAGGACGTGCGGCTCGGGGTCGACGCCCTGCCGGATGCCGCCTACCTTCCTCTCGCCGAGAGCCGCACCTTCACCGCCGCCCGCGACGTGCACACGTTCGTTTACCCGCCCCGCAACCCCGACTTCGAGGCACCGGAAGGAGAGCTGCCGCCCTACATCGCCTTCGTGCACGGCGGTCCGACCTCGCGGGTTTCCGCGGCGGTCTCGTTGACGGTCGCCTACTTCACGAGTCGCGGCATCGGCGTCGTCGACGTCAACTACGGCGGATCGACCGGCTACGGCCGTGACTATCGCGAACGGCTCCGCGGTCAGTGGGGCGTCGTCGACGTCGAAGACACCATCGCGGCGGTGCTTGGCCTTGCGGATGCGGGACTTGCCGACCGTACCCGGCTCGCGATCCGCGGCGGCTCGGCCGGAGGCTGGACGGTGCTCTCCGCGCTCACCCGGTCGGGGGTCTTCGCGGCGGGCGCGTCGTACTATGGCGTCGCTGAGCTCTCGCAGTTCGCGCTCGACACGCACGACTTCGAGTCGCGCTACCTCGACGGGCTGATCGGCACCCTCCCGGGGGCAGCAAAGCTGTACGAATCCCGGGCCCCGCTCAACAACGTGCACCGGCTCTCCACCCCGGTTCTGCTGCTGCAGGGCCTCGACGACCCGATCGTGCCGTCGTCGCAGGCGGAGCTGTTCCGCGACGCCCTCGTGGCGAAGGGCATCCCGCACGCTTATCTCGCCTTCGAGGGGGAGTCGCACGGCTTCCGCCGCGCCTCGACGATCGTCAGCGCAACCGAGGCCGAGCTCTCGTTCTACGGACAGGTGATGCGGTTCGAGCCGGCAGACGTGCCGGTGCTGCCTCTCGACTGATCGCACTCATCATTCAGGAGTGGGAGGCCAGCAGGCCGGTCGGCGGGCTTTCATCATTCAGGAGTGGTGGCGGGGTGGCAGCGTGATGCGGCGAGCCGATGCTGCCAATCGCACGCCACGCCGCCTCCACCGCGCGATTCCCGCGCTCAACGCAACTGTGATGCGTGCACCGTCCACCTGGCGCCGCTTGGCTCCTGAACAATGACAGGAGCTATTGATCGGTAGGCACACAATGACCGGACCTGCTCCTGAATAATGACAGGGTCGGGCTAGTCGGCGAAGGGCGCCAGCACGAAGACCGGGATCTGACGGTCAGTGCCGGCCTGATAGTCCGCGTAATCGGGGAAGGCGGCGACGGCTCGCTCCCACCAGAGCGCCTTCTCCTCACCGGAGACCTCCCTGGCGAGGTAATCCAGCTTGACCGGGCCGTCCTGCAGCTCGACGTGCGGGTGAGCGACGATATTGAAGGACCAGACCGGATGCTTCGGAGCTCCGCCAAGGGACGCGACGACCGCATACTCGCCAGTGTGCTCGACCCGCATCAGCGCGGTCTTGCGCAGCTTGCCCGACTTCGCGCCGACCGTGGTGAGGATGATCACGGGCATACCGCGCATGGTCGTGCCCTCGGTGCCGCCCGAGCGCTCGTAGAGTTCGGCCTGGTTGCGGGCCCAATCAGATGTGCTCGGTTCGTAGACTCCGGAAAGTGGCATGTCAGGTGCAACACGTCAGGGAGCGTCGATTATTTCCTCGCGGTCGGAACACACGAAAAAGGGGCCGGGCACGTGCGCCCGGCCCCTCCTGTACGACTAAGACCGATTACGCCGCGTTGCTCTTGGAGCTGGACTTCGACTTCTTGTCGGCGCGCTTCTCCTTGAGGGATTTCGCAGCAACGGTCTTGCCGCTGCTCTTCTTCGGTGATTTGTCTGCCATAGGGCATCCCTCCCTTGGAAGCACGGACGGCTTCGGTACACGAACACTACGCCTTGTTGGCCGTGAATTCGCTCCGGATTTCGCCAGCGCAAGCCGTTGACCGCCCCCGAGTCAGCCGGGATAGTGTCGGCGGCATGGCGAATCTAGTGGAAAATCTGGCCGAGAAGATGAGTTCGCTCGGGATCAAGGCGAGCTACGGCGATCCGGTGATGATCGGCGGTGTCGAGGTCGTCCCGGTGGCCTGGGTGCAGTTCGGCTTCGGCGGCGGCAGCGACGAGAAGGACAACGCGGGCGGCGGCGGGGGCGGCGTGAGCATCCCGCTCGGCGTCTACCTCAAGGGGCCGGATGGTCCAACCTTCCGTCCCAACGTCATCAGCCTGCTGGTCGTGTTGATTCCGGTGCTCTGGGTCGGCAGTCACGCCTTCGCGCGCATTCTCAAGGTCATCAAGAAATAGCCCGATCGATACGCTGGGGCAATGACATTCCCGGCAGCCTGGAACCTCGCGGGACGAACCGCGCTCGTGAGCGGAGCGGGCAGCCCCAGTGGGATCGGCTTCGCCTCCGCCAGGGCGATCGGCTCGCTCGGCGCCCGCGTCATCATCACCGCGACGACGGCCCGCGTGCACGATCGGGCCGAGGAGCTTCGGAGGCTCGGGATCGACGCGATGGGGTTCGTCGCGCGGCTCGACTCGGAGACCCACACCGCCGCGCTCGCCGAGCGCCTCGCCGCGGCATCCATCGTTCCGGAGATCCTGGTGAACAACGCCGGCATGGTGAGTGTCGGCGATGAGGGCATGCCGTCGGGCGACGCCACGATGCCCGTCGCCGACTGGGACCGAGGCATTGCCGTCAATCTGACGAGTGCGTTCCTGCTGACCCGTGCGCTTGTCCCGGGCATGCGGGCGGCGGGCTGGGGGCGCATGGTCAACGTCTCGAGCGTCACGGGTGCCGTCATGGCGGCCCGCGGAGACGTCGCCTACGCGGCGGCGAAGGCCGGTATCGTCGGCCTCACCCGCGCGCTCGCGGTCGATGAGGCGGCGGTCGGGATCACGGTGAACGCAGTCGCGCCGGGCTGGATCGCCACGGGCTCGCAGCTTGCAAGCGAGGCGGCAGAGGGACTGCGCGTGCCGATCGGGCGCAGCGGCACAGCCGAGGAGGTGGCGGCGACGATTGCGTGGCTCGTGACTCCGGGCGCCTCGTACGTGACCGGGCAGGTCATCGTCGTCGACGGCGGCAACAGTGTGGCCGAGGAGCGCTCGTAGACGGCGCTACTGCTTCTCGAGCAGCTCGGTCAGCCCGTCGAACAGTTGCCGTGCCGATCGGGTCCAGTTCCAGCGTGCCGCCTGGTCGACGCCCGCGGCTGAGAGTTCCGACCACCGCTCCCCGCTCTCGAGGGTGCGCACGGCGGTGACAAAGCCGCCCAGGTCGCGAGGGTCGAAATAGGTCCCGGCCTCCCCGGCCACCTCGCGGAAGATGTCGATGTCGCTCACGATAACCGGGGTTCCGAGCGCCATCGCCTCGACGAGCGGAATGCCGAACCCCTCGTCGAAGGATGCCGTGACGAGCGCGGTCGCGTTGGTGAGCAGGGAGACGTACTCGTCGTCGGAGACCCCCTCGTGGAAGATCAGGGCGGTGCCACTCACGCACAGCTCCTCAAGCCGGTCGCGTATCTCCGGGGCGATCGGACTCAGCAGGTGCAGCCGGTAGCCGGGTAGCTCGTCCATCGCCCGCACGAGCAGCTCGACATTCTTGTACGGCATGAACGAGCCCATGTAGACGAGGTCGCGGGTGCGCTGCGCGTGCGGGATCGGCTCGAACCCGGCCCCGGGCACGAGCGAACTCGCGTTGGGGGCGAGGATGAGCGGGCGCCGCGTCAGGGCGTGTTCCAGTACGAGGGCGCGGGTCGTCTCGGAGACGACGGCGACGGCATCCGCCCGGTTGAGGAGCACCTTCTGCGGCCACCACATCAAATGGTAGGTGCGCCACAGCAGCCGCAGCCACAGCGGCAGGTCCGGCGGGGGAGTGCGGTGGCGGTAGTAGATGAGGTCGTGCACCGTCAGCACCAGCGGGAAGTTGCGCCCGAGCGAGCTCATGGTCTGCATCGGCGAGACGACGACGTCGGGATGCAGACGGTTGAGGTACCTCGCCATCGCGACTTCGCGCAGGTTGGCCGCCGCTGGAACCTTCACCCACGGCAGATCGGGCAGCTGGGTGAGCTGCCTCTCGTCGTTGATCAGCATCGTCACCGCGGTCAGCTTGGCGAGCGCAGTGACAACTCCCACCGAGTAGCGACTCACGCCATCGTGGGTTGACCATCGTACGTATCTGCAATCGAAAAAGACGTTCATCCGACATGAAGCGTATCTGGCGTTCGCGGGAAACCCCTCAGCGAGGCACAGTCCGCTCATCGCCGAGGCACATTCTGCGCGGGGCTAGCGTGGAGCCATGACCTCATCCTCTCGCCCCAGCCTCGTTCCGTCGACGATGTCTCACTCGGGAGGTGCCGTTCTGGCGGCCGGGATCGATGTCGTCCTGGTGCTGGCGTTCGTGTTGATCGGGCGGAGCAGTCACGCCGAGGGCATCACCCTGGCCGGGGTGCTCGGTACCGCCTGGCCGCTCCTGGTTGGTCTCGCGGCGGGCTGGGCGCTGGCCCGCGCGTGGCGCCGACCCTTCGCCGTCGCGCCGGGCCTGACGGTGTGGGCCACGACGGTGATCGTCGGCCTGCTGCTGCGATCGATCGCGGGCGACGGTGTTCAGCCGGGCTTCGTCGCCGTCACGGCCCTGGTTCTCGCGGCGTTCCTGCTTGGCTGGCGCGGAGCCGTCAGCCTGTGGTCTTCGCGACTCCGGCGGTGAACGAGCGCACACGCTCAAGCAGCCCCTCTGCCCGCGCGGCGACCACGGCGGCGGGGTCGGGCTGCACTGCCGACGGCGGCGGCACGATCCGGATGATGAGCGAGCAGGCGAGATCCGCGCAGATGTAGGTACCGACCGTGCTGCCGTCCCGGCCGGCCTGGCCTGCGAGGGGCGCCGTGTACAGCCGCACCTGGTTGGATGGCTGAGCGGTGCGGCACAGCGAGCACATCGCCGAGATACCCGGCGACATCCGCCCGCGTGACGCGAGCAGCACGATTCCGACGGGCCGGTCGCCGACCCAGTGCACGAGGTAGCCGCGGAGCGGGGCCCGCGGGTCGCGCCAGCCGAGATACTCCCGCTGCTCCCACATCACCTCGTGCAGGCCTGGAAGCGGCATCCGCTCGACCTCGCCGCGGGATGCATTGACCATGCACTCGCGGATATCGACTGCGCTGAGCGGCTTCACTGCTCTCCCCTCGACGGGCTGACGGTGTAGAGCCTAGCCGCCGCTTCATGAGATTCTGGAGCCTCGGCAACGAATCGGGAGCACACCATGTTTGATACCATCAGGGCCTACAGCTCGTTCGCCGTCGACGACCTCGCGACAGCACGTCGCTTCTACGGCGAGACGCTCGGACTCGATGTGTCTGACGACTCGACCGGTTTTCTCGAGATTCGCCTCGCCAGCGGTGCAGCAGTTTTCGCCTACGCGAAGCTGAATCACACCCCCGCGTCGTTCACGATCCTGAATTTCCCGGTGGCCGACGTCGATGCGGCGGTCGACGAGCTCGCGGCGCTCGGCGTCGTGACCAAGATCTACTCCGACGACGAGATCCGCACCGACGCCAAGGGCATCATGCGCGGCCACGGTCCCGATATCGCGTGGTTCAAGGACCCCGCAGGCAACGTCATCGCCGTGCACAGCGTGTGACCGGGGCAATGATCGATCCCGTGCTCATCGACCGGCTGCGGGGCGACCTCTCGGCTGCCCGGTTCGGCGACGAGGCCCTTGCGGCCCTATGGGGGACGGATGCCGCGGCGGCGCTCCGCCGCGGGCAGCGCGTTCCGGCCCTCCGCGCCCTCCGCACGGCCGAGCCGCTGAGCGTCCTGGCACGATTCCTCGTGCTGGGCTTCGCCGTGCCGCGCCGCGAGCTCGCCGCCGCCCTCCCATCGCTCGGCGTCGATGGGGCGATCGCGCTCGGACTGGCTCAGGCTCAGGCTCAGCTGGTCCTGCCCCTGCTGGAGCTGCGCCAGCACAGCTTCGTCGACAACCACGGAGTCGGCGCCTGGTGGATCCTCTCCGACCTCGGCGAGACCGCGACCGGCGGCCCGCTGCGCGAGGATCACGTGCTTGGGGTGGGCGGGGCCTCGTCGACCCTCAGCGCGCTGATGATCCCGCTCCCGGTCGACACCGCACTCGACCTCGGCACCGGCTGCGGCATCCAGGCCCTGCACGCATCCCGGCACGCCCGCCGCGTCGTCGCGACCGACATCTCCGCGCGCGCGCTCGACCTCGCGCGTCTCAATGCCGCGCTCAACGGTGTCGCCAACATCGAGTTCCGGCTCGGCAGCCTGTTCGAACCCGTCGCGGGGGAGCGGTTCGACCACATCGTGTCCAACCCTCCGTTCGTAATCACCCCGCGCTCGGGAGACGTGCCCGCCTACGAGTACCGCGACGGCGGAATGGTCGGCGATCAGCTGGTCGAGACGGTCATCCGCGGCGCCGCCGGACACCTCACCGTCGGCGGAGTCGCCCAACTCCTCGGCAACTGGGAGTACCGGGGCGACACCGACGCGTTCGAGCGCATCGCGGGGTGGCTCGACGCGCCCGGTGGCGCCGAACCGCTCGACGCCTGGATCGTCGAACGGGAGGTGCAGGATGCCGCGCTCTACGCGGAAACCTGGATCCGCGACGGCGGCACGACCCCCGGTGGAAAGTTCGACGATCTCCTGGGCGTCTGGCTCGACGACTTCGCCACCCGTGATGTGCGCTCGGTCGGCTTCGGCTACGTGACCCTGCGCCGCCCCGCATCCGCCCCGACCCTCCGCCGGCTCGAACGGCTCTCCGGCCCGCTCGGGCACAACCCGACAGGTCTCGGTGCTCACCTCGCCGACTGCCTCGCAGCGCACGACTGGCAGTCGGCCCTCGCTGTCGACGACCTCGGCCGCGCCCGGCTCGTCGTCGCGGGCGACGTCACCGAGGAGAGGCACTACTGGCCGGGAGCGGAGGACCCGACCGTGATGACCCTTCGCCAAGGCGGCGGGTTCGGCCGCTCGGTGCCGCTCGGCACTGCGCTCGCCGCGTTCGTGGGCGCGTGCGACGGTGACCTGACCGTCGCCGCGATCATCGCCGCGCTCGCCGAGCTTCTGGCCGTTGACGAGCGGGCGCTGCGAACCGAACTCGACCCGCGCATCCGGGAGCTCGTCGCGACCGGGTTTCTTGCGCCGTAGCGCATTAATTCAGCTCGGTGAAGCGCCAGCGCAGCCCCCCGCCGTCATCCAGATCTGCACCGACCGCCAGCGAAGGCCGATGCCGGACTGTCACCGGTAAGCCAGGGGCCCGTACGCGTCACTCCTCGTCGGCCTGCTCCGCGCGCTTCCGCTCGGCCGCCTCCGTGGGATCCTCGTGCCCGGAGGCGCCCTCGCCGATCGCGTCGATGGACCGAATTACGTCGCGCAACTCGGCATCCGCGTCGCTCGTGCCGTCAGCTCTTGTCATGTAGCCACCGTACGCGGCGCAGATCGCCTTGCCCAGTGCAGGCGAGACAGCAACGCGACACGGCACCGCGGTCCAGCGGCTAAACTGGCTACCGGCACCGACCACCAGTCGAACAACAGAGGACCCCAATGAACATCGTCGCCTTCGTGATCGGATTCACCCTTTTCGTCGCCGGCATCGTGCTGATGGGCTACGCCTGGGACGGCACGACCTTCAACTGGATCATGTTCACCGGTGGACTCGGAGCCATCTCCCTCGCCGTGGCCGTTCCCTACCACCTGATCAAGCGCGTCGACGGCTGATCGGTGGCGTCGCTTCTGGCGGCGTGTGTCGTGCATTCGTTGCGCGGCGACGACGGGGCCGTGGGGATCACGGCGATCGACAAGCGTGCCGCCATGGGCGCGGTCAGGGTGCGAGCTCTCGGTCTGTTCGCCGATGTGCAGGCGAATCGCGCGCATCACGGCGGTCTCGACAAAGCCGTCTACGCCTATGGCCAGGAAGATGCCGACTACTGGGAGGGTGAGCTGGGGCGCGCTGTGCCGCCCGGCTGGTTCGGCGAGAATTTTCGCGTTGAGGGCATCGACGTCTCCGGTGCCCGAGTCGGCGACCGCTGGACGATCGGTGACAGCTCACATCATCCGGTTGTCGTCGAGGTGACGATGCCCCGGCAGCCGTGCCAGACCTTCGCCCGCTGGGTCGGCGGCCGGGATGCCCGGGGGTGGGTCAAGCGATTCACCGTCGCGGGCCGTCCGGGAGCCTACCTGCGCGTGATTTCCACCGGGAAGGTGCGTGCGGGCGACCCGATCATCACCACCCTCGGTGCGGGCTCCCCGACCATCGCCGACATCCTCGCTGGCAACCGCGCCTGACCGGCGGGGGCGGGCGCACCCACTCGTTAACGACGAAAGACCCGCTCCACGAGGGGGCGGGTCTTTCGCGTTACATCGCAGCTGGGCTGCGAGTGTGAGATTTAGAGAGCGCGGATGTTCTCAGCCTGAAGACCCTTGGGGCCCTGGGCGACATCGAACTCGACCTTCTGGTTCTCGTCGAGCGACTTGTAGCCGTTGCCCGCGATGGCGGAGAAGTGCGCGAACACGTCGGCGCTTCCGTCGTCGGGAGAGATGAAGCCGAAGCCCTTTTCAGCGTTGAACCATTTCACAGTACCTGTAGTCATTGCAAGCTCCTCCTGGAGTGCTATGCGGGACCCGAACGTCGGGGCCTCGCGCCGAGGAGCCCGCATTCGCTCTCCCTGTGAGACGCTCCGAAAAGCGTTGCGACGTGCGATGCACTTCAACTTCAAACGCAACACTAGCCTCTGAGCCGCGAAACTCTTGCATCGGCGTAAAGGATCGAGAAAGGATTGACATACGGGGTGTCTGCTCGCTAGGAATCAAAGTCGCTATTAACCTCACTGAATGAGCGACGACAGGTATAGCAGCGACGTGTTGGCAGGCTACTCGAAGCGCACGCCCCGACAGGCCGTCCGCGCGGTCGAGGCCGTGCGTGACCTCGTCATCGAGGAGAGCGCCACGGGCTTCTGCGGCGCCGTCCTCCGGGTTGAGGGGCGCCTCGTGCACCTCGAGGACTACCGTGGCGCCGTCCGGGTATTCCCGCTCGGCCCCGGATTCCTGCTCGAGGGCGAACCGGTGCAGCTCACCCTGCCGAGCCGCGCACCGACCGGAACGGCGCGCTCGGCATCCGGCTCGTTCGCCGTCGCCGATGTCAAGGCCAGGGTGGCCCGCGCGAGCCGCATCTTCGTCGAGGGCCGTCACGATGCCGAACTTGTCGAGAAGGTGTGGGGGCACGACCTCCGTGTCGAGGGAGTCGTCGTCGAGTACCTCGAGGGCGTCGACGACCTCGAGGCCATCGTCGCGAGCTTTGCGCCGCGTGCCGACCGCCGCATCGGCGTGCTTGTCGACCACCTCGTTCCCGGCTCGAAGGAAAGCAGAATAGCGGATGCCGTCGCGCGCGGGCCGCACGGATCCCACGTGCTCATCGTCGGGCATCCGTTCGTCGACGTCTGGCAGGCGGTGAAGCCGGCCAGGGTCGGCCTCACCTCGTGGCCGCAGGTTTCCCGGGCAGTCGAGTGGAAGCATGGCATCTGCGAGGCGCTCGGATGGCCGCACGAGGAGCAGGCGGACATCGCCCGCGCCTGGCAGCGGATCCTGGGGAGGGTCTCGACCTTCGCTGACCTCGAACCGGTTCTGCTCGGGCGGGTAGAGCAACTCATCGACTTCGTCACCGACGACGCGACCCGCGGCTGAGGCCGCCGCTGGCCGCCGCAGGTCAGGTGCGCTCGTGCTCGTCGCGCACCTTGCGGTTGCCGAGGCCGTGGAACGAATTGTCGACGGGGCGCATGCCGAGAACGATCTTGCCTCTGGCGTGCCGCTGCTCGAGATCCTCGAAGGCGTCATGCACCCTGTCGAACGGATAGAACCCGGAGATCAGCACGTTGAGCGTGCGATCGGCAGCGAGTCCGGCGAGCTTCGCGAGCACGCGCGTGTGGGCCTCGGACTGCTCAGCGGTGGGCTTCAGCGCCTGCACCTCGATGTCGCGCCGATTCTCGCTCGACCGGAAGCGGGCGGGGGCGACCTCCAGCTCTGCGGCGACCGCGGGATTGTCCTTGCCGAAATTGTCAATGTAGGCGCTGACATTTCCGCGGGCAATCTCGCGGATCCGGCCAGCCAGCCCGTCGCCGTACACGACCGGCTTGACCCCGATCTGTCGGAGGTAGTCGAAGTTGCGCTCGCCGCAGGTGCCGATGACCGTCGCGCCTTTCGCCATCGCGAGGTGCGCCTCCATGCTGCCCACTCCTCCCGCTGCGGCGGAGATCACGACGATGTCGCCTGGAGCCACCCGCACGGCCTCGATGGCGTCGTTAGCGGCGAGCCCGGCCAGGAACAGGCTGCCTGCGACCTCCCACGAGAGGCTCGCCGGCTTGGCGACGAGGCTGGACTGCGGCACGACGATGTAGTTTGCGTGGGATGCCATCACGGCATGACCGAGCACTTCGGAGCTCTTCGCGAAGGACGTGACCCCTTCGCCGATCGCCGTGACAAGGCCGGAGAAATCGGTTCCCTGGTGCTGGGGGAAGGCGACGGGCACGTCCTCGACGAACAGCCCCTGCCGCACGTAGGCCTCGATGTGGTTGATCCCGGCGGCGAGCACCTCGACGACAACCTCGCCAGGCCCTGGCACGGGCGGCGGAGATTCGACGAGCTCGAGCACGTCGACGCCTCCGTGCTTGGTGAAGGTGACTGCTTTGGACGCGCGCTTAGTCGGACTCATGCTCCATCTTGTCGCGGGGTGCCCCGGCGGGGCAGCCACCACGGCAAACGCCCAGCCGACTCCCGGCGTGATTGACTTGGTGAATGTCGACAAGCGCGAGCGCCATCGGAATCGGCGCACAGGTATTCGTCCGCGACGCATCTGAGGCGGAGCGGTCGCCCTGGCCGTCCGAGCCCAGCGGAATCGTCTTTCGATCGGGGGGTTCCGCACTCGCGGGCGTCTGGGGCGCCGCCGGCGGCGGGCAGTGGTGGTGGATCGAGTTCGACGAGCCGCAGCTCCGCTCCGACGGTGAGGGGCCGTTCTCCACCGCCCAGGTGCTCGACAAATTTCTCGAGTTGGCCCCGCCAGTGTGGGATGCCGACAGCGACGACTCCTGACCCCCAGCGCGTCCCCAGCCGGCGCTGCGATCGTTGGCCATCACTTTGTGAAAGGGAGCACGATATGGGATTCCTCGACCGCATTCTCGGCCGCGAGCTGCCGGAACCGGAGCGCCGCACAGCCTTGCAGGGAGAGCCTCAGCGCACCGACGACGAGATAGCCGTCGAACGCTACGAGTACCTACTTCGCACCGCGCCGCCCGAGACGATCGAACAGGTCCACACCGAGGCCTTCGGCAAGCTGACCCCCGAACAGCGCGATCTTCTCTTCTCGCGGCTGAGCGAGAACCCCAACCCCAGCGAGCGCCCCGCGGATGCTGCTCCGGCCACGCTCGCGAAGGCGGCGACGCGCACCGAGATCCAGCAGCCGGGCACGCTGACCCGCACCTTCGGCGGCGCGGGTCAGGGCGGGATGAGTTTCGGCGGCATGGTCGGAAGCTCACTGCTCGGCACCGTGGCCGGCTATGTCATCGGTTCGGCGCTCGTGAGCGCGTTCCTGCCCATGGATGCCGGCGGCGAGGCCTCCGCCGCGGAGTCCGGCGATAGCGGCGGCGACGCTGGCGGCGGAGATACCAGCGGCGACTTCGGCGGCAACTTCGGCGGCGACGGCGGCGGGTTCGGCGACTTCGGCTTCTAATACCACCGGTCACCCGGTGGGGTAACCCACTACAGCTTGAGTACCTAGTGAGGCAGGGTGGGGGAATGGCTACTACTCTTCAACGCCCTAATTCCGGCCGGGTCCTCGCCGGCGTCTGTGCTGCGCTAGCGAAAGGGCTCGGGTGGAATGTCACCACCGTACGGATCGTTTGGATCGTACTGAGCCTGTTTCCCGGCCCGATGTGGGTGGTATACGCGCTGCTCTGGATCGTCATTCCAGCCGAGGGTAGCCCGCGCCGGTAGGGTCGCTATGTGCCTCTAGCCATTCGCAACCTGCTCGACGACGACCTCGCCCGGGTGGCGGAGTTCAACAACGCGGCGGTGCCAGCCGTGCCCTTCACGACGGCGGATGGGCTCGCGGCGCTGATCGCCCTGAGTGACCACGCGTTCGGCGTCGTCGACGAGGAGACCCAGCAACTGCACGGGTTTCTGATCGGATTCGATCCCGGCAGCGAGTACGCGAGCGAGAACTACCGTTTCTTCGAGCAACGCGGCGCGGACTCGCTCTACGTCGATCGCATCGTGATCGACGAGCACCGCCGCGGCCAGCGACTCGGCCGGTTTCTCTATGACCACGCCTTCCGGCTCGCGCGCGCCGCGGGACGTTCCGAGGTCACCTGTGAGGTCAATGTCGAACCGCCCAACCCCCGGTCCCTCGCGTTCCACACCAGGATTGGCTTCGCCGAGGTCGGGCGACAGGGCACCAAGGGTGGCAGCGTCCAGGTGGCTCTTCTCGCCGCCGCTGTCCCGCCCCCGCCGACCAGGGCTACACCTCGATCGAGATCAAGGTGAACTACCTGCGCCCGGTCCACGCCCCCACGGGGCGCCTCACCGCCGTCGGCACGGTTACCAAGCCCGGTCGCCGCGTCGCGTTCGCCGAGGCGACCGGCATCGATGCGCAGGGAAACCTCATCGCGACGGCGAGCAGCACCTGCCTGGTCTTCCCGATCGCCTGACGTGCGGTACCTCGTGACAGGGTTTTGCGGCGCGCCAGCTTAGATTTAGTGCATGGTCCACTCCCGCCGCGCCGCCGTCCAGCTTGAGCCGAGGCAGGACGTCCTCGGGAACGAGCTCGACGCCCTGCACGCCCGGGTGCTCACCACAGGCGAGAGCATTTCGGCGGCAATTGAGCTCGCCGTCGAACTCGGGCCGTCTCTCCCGCTCCCCGGAGCGGGAAAGACTGCGGCGTTGTGGGCGACCCTCGCCACGATTGCCGCCGCCGACGTGTCGGTCGCGCGCGTCGTCGAGCCGCACCTCGACGCCCTCGCCATCCTCGGTCAGTTACCGGTCGCCGCCGACCTTGGCGCCGTCGGAGCGCACGGGCGCAGCGCATGGGGCGTGTTCGCGGCCGAGGGTGCCGGTCAGCGGGTCACCGCCACGAGCCGTGACGAATCGTGGGTGCTCGACGGGGTCAAGCCATGGTGTTCGCTCGCGGGGCGGCTGTCGCACGCGCTCGTCACCGCCCACACCCCGGGCGGCCGGCGGCTGTTCGCAATCGACCTCGCGCACGATGGGGTGCGGCTGAGGCACGGGGGGTGGTCCGCCCGAGGTCTGCCGAGAGTCGAGAGCGGACCGATCGAATTGCGCTCGGTTCCCGCCGTGCCGATTGGTGGCGACGGCTGGTACCTCTCCCGGCCGGGCTTCGCGTGGGGCGGGATCGGCGTCGCCGCCGTCTGGTGGGGCGCGGCGGTCGGAATCGCCCGCACCCTCGACGATGGCGTGCGCGCCAGGGATCCCGACCAGATCGCGCTCATGCACCTCGGAGCGACAGACGTGCAGGTCGAGATCGGCCGACTGGCAGTGTCTGCCGCGGCCGCGAGTGTCGACCGGGGTGAACCGGACCGCGGCGAGACACGGATTCTCGCCGGGCGTACCCGGTCGATCGTCGCCGGTTCGGCGGAGGAGATCATCCGACGATGCGCGCACGCGATGGGGCCCGCACCGCTCGCCCTCGACGCCCGTCACGCCGGCCGCGTCGCTGATTTGGAGCTGTACCTCCGTCAGGACCACGCCGAGCGGGACGAGGCACAACTCGGCCGCGCCCTACTCACGAGAGAGGCACGACCATGGTGAAATTCGATCATCGTCAGATGGGCACACCGGAGGACGAGTGGCTGACAGCTCCCAGGTGGCAGGAGGTGCCGGCGCTCACCCTGTCGGACTTCCGGAGGCTCGTCGTCGTATCGGCACACCCCGATGACGAGTCGCTCGGCGCCGGCGGGCTGATGGCGCACGCGACGCATCTCGGCGTCCCGGTGCACCTCGTCGTCGCGACCAACGGTGAGGCGTCGCACCCCGGGTCGCCGACAATCTCGCCGGAGGAGATCGCACTTCTGCGGCGCAGCGAGGTGCTCAAGGCGGTGCAGATGGTCGCTCCGTTCGCCACGGTCGACTTTCTCGACCTCCCGGACGGTGCGCTGAAAGAGCACGCGAGCGAGCTGGCCGCCCACCTGGAGTCGCTCCAGCTCGCCGAGGGGACCCTCGTCGTCGCCCCGTGGCGCCAGGACCGCCACGGTGACCACGAGGCGGCCGGGGCTGTGGCGGCGCGAGTCGCGCGCACTCGAGGCGCCCAGCTGCTCGAATACCCGGTCTGGATGTGGCACTGGGCCCAGCCGAGCGACGACGACGTGCCGTGGAGCCGTTTCGTCACGCTCGCACTCGAGCGTGACGAACGCAGCGCCAAGGACATGGCGATCTCTGCCCACGAGAGCCAGAACGCGCCGCTCTCCGACGCCGCAGGAGACGAGAGGCTGCTGAGCGAGCAATTCCACGAGTACTTCAGTCGACCGTTTGAGGTCTTCATCACGCCCGTGGGGAGCCGCACGCTCACGCGGGACTTCTTCGACAACTTCTACTCCGGCAGCGAGGATCCCTGGGGCTTCGAGACACGCTGGTACGAGATCCGCAAGCGCGCACTCACCGTTGCATCCTTGCCGCGGCCATTCTTCGCCTCGGCCCTCGAGGTCGGATGCTCGATCGGCGTGCTCACCGCCGAACTCGCTGGGCGTTGCGCCGAGATCGTCGCGACCGATATCGCCGAGCAGCCGCTCAGCCTCGCCCGCAAGCGACTCATTGAGCAGGCGCACGTGACGGTCGTGCGCGCCGACACCCCGCTCGAATGGCCGGAGGGCACCTTCGACCTCGTGGTGCTCTCCGAGGTCGCCTACTACTGGAGCCCAGAGGACCTGCACATCGCGCTCGATCACATCGAGGCGTCGCTCACTGACGACGGGGTGATTGTCGCCTGCCACTGGCGGCATCCGGTGGAGGGCTATCCCGAGACGGGCGACGACGTACACGCGGCCCTTCGGGCGCATCCGGCCTTCGAGGTGCTCTCCGAACACCGCGAAGAGGACTTCCTGCTCGATGTGCTCGTTCGCCCTCCCGCGCGATCCGTCGCCCGCGAGACCGGGTTGCTTGGCCACGACGCGTGAAGCCGGACGAGCCCCTCGACGAGTTCGCGGTCGTGATCCCGGTGAACAACGAGGACCAGCATCTTCCCGCCTGCCTCGCCGCCGTTGACACGGCGGTGCGGCAGCTGAGGCACCCGCTACTGAGACTGCGAGTCGTGGTTGTACTCGACGCCTGCACGGACGGGTCGGCAGCAATCGCCACCAGCTGGCCGGGTGTGGAGACGCTTGAGGTCGAATTCCGCAACGTCGGCGCCGCGCGCGAACACGGGGTCAGGCACGCGATCGAGGGATCGCTGGCGCCTGCCTCCCGGCTCTGGCTCGCAAATACCGACGCGGACTCGACGGTGCCGGGGGAGTGGATCTCACACCACGTCGAGGCCGCCAGGGCGGGAGCGGTCGTCATGCTCGGCGCTATCCGGCCCGACCCGAAGGACCTCTCGCCGTCACAGTACCGCGACTGGCAGCGCCGCCACGCCCAAGCGCCAGCGACCGCACGGGTGCACGGCGCCAACCTGGGGGTGCGGGCGGATGCCTACCTCGAGGCAGGCGGATTCCGCGCCTACCCGGAGCACGAGGACGTGGCGCTCGTCGAGAGCCTCCGCCGGCAGGGGGCGGTCATCCAGTCGAACGCGGCGTGCTGGGTGCAGACCTCCGCCCGCACCACAGGGCGCACTCCCGGCGGATATGCGGCCCACGTGCGCGCCTTCTACTGACGAGCGATCTCAGGAGCCGGTGGCGAGCACGATCGCGCCGTTCGGACGCCAGGTGATCTCGCGGACCAGCGGATATCGGTCGTCGCCGTCGACGAACTCGGTGGCGGTGACGGACAGTCCGTTCTGGGTGAAGGCGCGCACTGCGGAGCAGGTGCTCGAGCTCGACAGGTCGGGGAGCACCGCGACGAGGCAGACGTCGCCGGGATGGGCGAGCACGGCGTAGAGCCCGAATGCGCCCGTTCGCACCTCGGGCGTCAGCCTGCGCACATCACGCAGGTCGTAGGCGATCGGAAGCTGCACCGGGTAGACGTCTCTGATCTCCTGTGCGCGGGTAAAGACATCGAGGGCGGATGCCGAGCTGGTGTCCACCTCCTCAAAACCCGCGCGGGGGTCGGCGATGGCCTGCAGCGCGAACGCATCGAGCCGTCCGGAAACTTGTTGCAGTCGCGTCGCCAGGAAGACGTTCACGGCCAGCAGGGCCACCAGCCCGAGGACAAGCGCAACGCGGAGCCGACGGCGCCATTCGGGCGGCGTCGGCGGCGTCGAGCGGACAAGCGCCGCCATTGGCTGCGCCGGGGCAGTTGATCCCGCGTCAGCGCTCTCGCCCGCGTGGCGGATGCCCGCAGCCTCGCCCGCCGGGAAGTCCGCCCCAAACCTCGCGACGGCCGCGTCGAGGGCACGCGCATCTTCGGCGAGGTGGGCGTCGAGCTCGCGCAAACGGTGCTGGTCCGCCGTCAGACGGATCTCGGCACCGGTGATCGGGTCACGCTGCGCCAGCGTCGGCGCCGTCTCCTCCTCGCGGGAGAACGCCTGCCGCTGGAGGCCGTCGCGATCGACCACCGGATCGGGAACGCCGCGCGGCGACGTCTCGCGCGGGTGAAGCCGCCACCAGAGCGCGTCGAGCGCGTCGTGGCTGCCGGTGTACAGCTCCCTCAACCGGGCGAGGCGCGCCGGATCCTGCTCGACGAGAAAGAGCACGCGCAGGGCCTCGTCGCGGGGAGTGCGGAAGTAGACCGAGAACATCACGGCACCGCGAGCCGGCCGAACCTGAACGGGAGATCGCTCATGGCCCCATGCTAGGCACCCGGCGCCGCCGTGACTACGGGTCGCCGGCTCGATGGGGCCGCCTCAGGCAGCGGCACGCGCGCGGGCGAGTCGCATTCGGTCGCGGACGCCCTTTACGAGCAGGCCGACGCCGGTGCCGATGGTCCACGCGTTCAGCGGATAGACGGCGACCCGTTCGACGGCGCCAATGCCGAGCCCGAGGTCGTTGCCGGCCAGTAGGAACAGGCTGGCGGCGACCCCGACCACGCCGATAGCGACGACGGCGATGCCGTAGCCGCGCCACTCCCGGTCGCCGAGCACGAGAAGCCCGAGCAGCAGGATGCCGATGTTCCCCGCTCCGATGGACAGGAAGGCCGCGAACACATGGAGGCCATTCAGCCCGGCCTCGTAGAGTCCGAGGCTCTGGTGGAAGATGCCGACCAGGAAGGTTCCGGCTCCCGAGACTACGAGCAGAGTGCCAACGAGCACGCGCATCCACTGAGCGGGGAGCATCAGACGCACAACGAGAACACTGCCGATGGTGAAGACCGTGCCCTGAACGAGGAAGCCGGCGTTCATCAGCGGATGCAGCGGCGAGCACAACCGCATCCCGTCGATGACAGCGCAGTCGGCGAAGCCGAGGTCGGAGATGAAGTTTGCCGCCCAGTCGTAGGGCGGATCCACCCACGCCATCGCCGTGATGAACTCGAAGGCAAGGTAGACGAATCCGAACATGAGCACGATGCCCGCGATGCGTTGTCTGCGGGCGGGACTCATGGTCCCAGCGTAGGGCGCAGAAACAACCGCGGCGCCCACCCAGGTAAGGGTGGGCGCCGCGGTTGTCGTCCGTGCGGGTTACGCCTGGAGGGCGACCTGCGCGTCGATGGAGATCGAGACGGTGTCGCCGAGCGTGAGGCCGCCCGCCTCAATGGCGGCGTTCCAGCTCACGCCGAAGTCGTGGCGGTTGATCTTGGTCGAGAACGACGCGCCGGCGACAGTCTGGCCGTAGCCGTTGACGATGATTCCCCCGAACTCGCCCGAGAAGGTGACGGGCTTGGTCACGCCGCGCATGGTCAGGTTGCCGTCGATGTGCAGCACATCGCCATCTTGGCGCACTGCGTTCGAGATGAACTCGATGGTGGGGTGCTCGTCGATCGCGAAGAAATCCCCCGTGCGGAGGTGGTTGTCGCGGTCCTTCTGGCGGGTGTTGACCGAGGCGACGTCGATGGAGGCGGTGAGCTTGGTGTCAAGCGGGTTCTCGCCGGTCTCCACGGTGACGTCGAACGTGTCGAACGATCCCTTCACTTTGGAGATCGCGAGATGGCGAACCGAGAAGGTGATCTCGGAGTGGGTGGGGTCGAGCTTCCAGGTTCCGGCGACGTATCCGGGAATAGTGTCTGCGCTGAGCGTGGTCATGGTTGGTGTCCTTTGGTCGAGCTGACAGGGATGAGCCGGGGCTCGGATGTATGCAAGCGCATTGATCAACCAGTTATTCCCGATCCGGTCATTCGATCGGGTCACCGGAGTCAGGTCTCGCGGGACTTTGGCGACTGCTCGTGCGTCCGAGCTGGGTTGTACTCGGCCAGATGCCCAAGCACGGCGTCGATACGAGACTGAGTCTCCTCAGAAAGGCTCACGCCGGCCGCCTTCGCGTTCGCGGTCACCTGCTCGGGGCGGGAGGCCCCGATGATGGCGGATGCCACGTTCGAGTTGCGCAGCACCCAGGCGATGGCGAGCTGCGCCAGGTTGAGGTCAAGCTCCTTCGCGATGGGCTTCAGCTCCTGAACCGACGCGAGCACCTCGGCCGTCATGAATCGCTCGATCATTTTGGCACCGCCCTTCTCGTCGGTGGCCCGGCTGCCCTTCGGCAGGGCGGCTCCGGGCTTGTACTTGCCGGTGAGCACGCCCTGCGCGATCGGCGACCAGACGATCTGGCTGATGCCGAGTTCGCGTGAGACCGGCTCGACCTCGGCCTCGATGACCCGCCACAGCATGGAGTACTGCGGCTGGTTCGAGATGAGCTGGATGTTCAGGTCCGTGGCGAGCGCGTGGCCGGCGCGAAGCTGGTCGGCCGTCCACTCGGATACCCCGATATAGAGCGCCTTCCCCTGGCGCACGACATCGGCGAACGCCTGCATCGTCTCCTCGAGCGGGGTCTCGACGTCGTAGCGGTGCGCCTGGTACAGGTCGACATAATCGGTCTTCAGACGCTGCAGTGAGCCATCGATCGACTCGAGGATGTGCTTGCGGGAGAGCCCGGAGTCGTTCGGCCCCTTCGGCCCGGTGGGCCCGAAAACCTTGGTGAAGACCTCGAGTGACTCGCGGCGTTGCCCCTTGAGGGCTTTGCCGAGCACCTTCTCGGCAACCGTGTTGGCGTAAACGTCTGCGGTGTCGAAGCTCGTGATCCCCGCGTCGAGGGCTGCCCTCACGCAGCTGATTGCCGTTTCGTTCTCGACCTGCGAACCGTGGGTGAGCCAGTTGCCGTAGGTGATCGCCGAGACTTTGAGCCCGCTGTTTCCGAGATATCTGAATTCCATGATGTCCACGTTACGCGCCCACCGAGGCGCTCTGTCATCCCCGTGTGGGCGCGCGGGAGTCGGGTTTGCGACTCGGTCCCAAGCGGCTTGTGGATGCAGATTAATGCCACACCTATACCGTCCAATTTTGACGCGGTGCCGCTCGGCCCATACCCTAACTAGGTAACGGCCACATTACGGGCAACCCGAAAACCTGCTAATGAGCGCGCGATAGCTGCGCGTCACCGCGTGAAACTCGCGCGCCGAACGTCAGGAACCTTCTCCTCGTGACACCTCAACGAATGTCTCGCGCCCCGCAGACCCGCCGCGGCGGAGTCGCCGCGACGCCCGCATCCGCCCCATTCTCGGTCTCCCCGGCACCGGTCGGGCCGCCGCCGGTCAGGCCACACCGGTCGGCGATGACAGTACTGCGCGGCGGCGGCCGGGTCCTCGCGATGATCGCCGTGGTGTTCGCCTTCACGGCATCCGTCGCCGCCGTCGTGCCCAATGCGCAGGCGTACGAGACGACAGCTATCGACGGTCAGACTAAGCAGGGCGACGTTCAGGCGATGGCCCAGGTCGATGGCGAGGTTGCCGATCCCGCGGTCTCCCGCGACGGCTACACCGTCACGGCCGCCCCGCCCCCGCCGCCTCCGCCGCCTCCGCCGCCAGCGCCGCGCGTCGTCTCGACCTTCGCCTCCCCGATGAAGATGTCACTGACGCCGTCGTCGTCGTCGGCGTCCCTGCAGTGGCCGGTGCCCGCGGGAACACCCATGAGCAGTGCTTTCGGCCCGCGAAGCTGCAGCGGATGCTCGAGCTTCCACCAGGGAGTCGACCTCAATGCCAGCGCCGGCACTCCGATCTGGTCGATGGCGGCCGGAGTGGTGCTGCCGCCCCTCGGCTCGGGCTATTCGTCCTACGGGGTGCATGTGCGCATCCAGAGCGTCGTGAACGGCGAGATGGTCGAGACCCTCTACGCCCACATGCAGTCCGGCTCTGTTCAGGTCGCGGCGGGACAGGCGGTCGTGCCCGGACAGGTAATCGGTGCAATGGGTTGCACAGGCACGTGCTCCGGCACCCACCTGCACTTCGAGATCCAGCCGGGCGGCGGTGCCCCGGTCGACCCCGTGGCATGGATGCGATCCCGACTCGGCTAGTCGACCAGTCGTGCTCCCAGCACTCCGTCATCTCACTCGTGTAGGTTATTCGTTCGATCCGTCCCCGCTCACCGTCGTGCATCCACCCGGGCTCGTTCAGCGAGTCTCACGCCGAGCGCGTGCCGAGAGTCAGAGAACCCCACTTGCCGAAACATCTATTTATCGTCCGCGCCCCCGAGACCGCCGAGGCGCCGACCGTCGCGAACGTCACGACCCCACCCGCCGTCGCGCATTTCCACCGAACGACCAGGCCCGGTCTCGGAGCCGTGCACGCGAGCCGTCGCCTCCTGTCCGGCCTCGCCGGTGCCTTCGCGATCGTCATGTCGGTCGCCTTCGTCATTCCCAGCGCCGCCGCGTTCGACGCGAGCGCCGCAAATGAGCGGTCCAGCCCGGCGCAAACGTTCTCCTCCGCC
>Ga0335397_10000170_pt1 | contig 73996 bp, 53 predicted proteins | sample MAT04_FD_205740 | JGI IMG/M metagenome (GOLD analysis project Ga0335397, IMG submission 205740) | Freshwater microbial communities from Lake Fryxell liftoff mats and glacier meltwater in Antarctica - MAT-04 (spades assembly) (version 2) ...
GTTGATCCCGGAGGGATCGCAGCGATTAGCCCCGGGTTTTCCGTTTGGCACGCGGCCCGTGCGAGCTACAGCCCCAACGGCCCTTGTGACGGGTGCCGCCATGAGTTGATCCCGGAGGGATCGCAGCGATTAGCCCCGGGTTGGCGGCGAAGCCGCTTACCCGGGGTACACGTTCGCCCCTCCTCCCTCCGTTCTCGCAATGCCTCTCGCGTGGTGTCGTCCGGGCGTAAGCCCGCACGACACCACGCGAGAGAGACGAGCGGAGATGTCGCGGGATCCCCGGGTAGGCGGCTGCGCCGCCAACCCGGGGCTAATCGCTGGGATCCCGCCGGGATTCAACTCCCCGCCGAAAAACAAACAACCCAGGGCCGCCGTCGCTCGGCTGCCCTGGGTTGCGTTCTTTTGCTTCCGAAGTCGCCGGCCTACTTCGCCAGCGCACCCTGCATGAACTGCTTGCCCGCCTCGAGCGCCTCGGGGATCTTGCCCGGAATCTTGCCGCCGGCCTGGGCCATGTCGGCACGGCCGCCACCGCCGCCGTCGACAAGCTTGGCCGCATGCTTGACCCAGTCGCTGGCGTTCAGGCCTTTCGACTGCAGCGTCTTCGAGATGGCCGCGATCAACAGCACTTTGTCGTCGGCACGGCTGGCCAGCAGGATCGCTGCCGGATCGGCCTTCTTGCGTACCTGGTCGATCAGCAGCCGCAGGGCATCCTGCGAGCCGCCGGGGATCTCTTCGACCACCAGCTTGGCCCCGCCGACTTCCACGGCGCCGGCAATCAACTGATCGGCCGTGATCGTTACTGCTGCGGCCGGCGCTCCGCCGCCGCTCTTCTTCAACTCGCGGACTTCCTTGGCCAGACCGGCCACGCGCTGCGGTAGTTCGTCGACCGGGGCCTTCAAGGCCTGGGCGGTTTCGCGGAGCAAGGCTTCGCGCTTACGGACGTACTCGAGCGCCCCCTTGCCGGTCAGGGCCGTGATCCGCCGCGTGCCGGCCGAGACGCTCTCTTCGCTTACGATTTTCAGCAGGCCGATCTGTCCAGTGTTGTCGGCGTGCGTGCCGCCGCAAAGTTCCTTGCTGAACTCGCCCATCGAGACCATGCGGACCGGGTCCGGGTACTTCTCGCCAAAGAGCATCATCGCCCCGGCCTTGCGGGCCTCGGCGATCGGCAGCCGCTTCCAATCAATCGGCGCGGCCAGCGTGACCTTCTCATTGGCTTCGTCTTCGATCTTGATCAGCTCTTCCGCACTCACCGCCTTGGGGTTGGTGAAGTCGAAGCGCAGGAAGTCGTCGTCGACCTTCGAGCCCTGCTGCTGAGCGTGGGAGCCCAGGTGCTTCTGCAAAGCATGATGCAGAATGTGTGTGGCCGAGTGGGCCCGGCGGATGCCTTGCCGACGGGCCAGATCGACCTTGGCCTTGACCGTCTGTCCGAGCTTCAACCAGCCGCTGCGCAGATGGCCCTTGTGCAGGATCAGATCGCCGTCGCGCTGGGTGTCGATCACCTCGAACACGGCATTCTCGCCGATCAACTGGCCCTTATCTCCCATCTGGCCGCCGGATTCTCCATAGAACGGAGAGCGATCCAGCACCACAACGATCGAGTCGGCATGGTTCACTTCCTGCAGTTTCTCGCACAGCTCGTCGTGGGCCACGATACCGACGATCTTGGCCTCGGCTTCGACCGACTCGTAGCCCAGGAAGGTGGACTCGTGCACGGCGCGCTTCAGGGCGTCGAGCGGGCCGGACTTGAACAGCTCGCGCTTGTCCGTCGGCCCCGAAATCTCGCCGTGCTTCCCCATGGCTTTGCGGAAGCCTGGCCAATCGAACGTCAGGTTCTTTTCCGAGGCCAGCGTCTCGAATAGCTCGGGCGGAAAGCCGTAAGTCTGGTACATGTCGAAGGCTTCCTGGCCGCCGACCATGACCTGATTGTCGTTCTTCATCTGGTGGAAGATCTTCTCGATCCTCGCCAGGCCGGTGTCGATCGTGCCGAAGAAGTTCTCTTCTTCGCGCTTCATGACATCGGTGACGCGGCTGATCGTCTCGCCCAGCTCGGGGTACGGAGTCTTCATCATCTCGGCCACGATCGGCACCAGCTTGTGCAGGAACGGGTCGGCCATGCCCAACTGGCGGCCATCCAGCACAGCGCGACGCAGCAGCCGGCGGATGACGTACTTCTGCTTATCCGGGCCCGGATAGACGTTCTCGTGAATGGCGAACGTGCAAGCCCGGGCGTGATCGGCCATGCGGCGGAATCGCCGGCCGGCGTCGCTGGCCGGGTCGTACGACATGCCGCAGATCTCGGCGGCCGCGGCCACGATGGGGCGGATCGTGTCGATGTGGTAGTTGGTGTCCACCCCCTGCATGGTGGCGGCGCAGCGCTCCAGGCCCATGCCGGTGTCGATGTTCTTGCTGGGGAGCGGGCGGAGGTTGTCCGGCGGGTTCCCCACGCGATTGAACTGCGTGAAGACCAGGTTCCAGATCTCGACCGAGTTCCCCTTCTCGGGCTTGTAATAGATTTCGCTGCAGGGGCCGCAGACGCCGTCGGGGCCCTGGCTGGGGGCGTTGGCCGGCCAGAAGTTCTCGTCCTCGCCGCAACGGGTGATGCGGTCGCTGGTCAGCCCGATGTCGTTCATCCAGATTCCGGCCGCTTCATCGTCGTCCAGATAGACGGTGACCGACAGGCGGGCGGGATCCATGCCCATCCACGTCTTGCTGGTCAGGAACTCCCAGGCCCAGTTGATCGCTTCGCGCTTGAAGTAGTCGCCGAAGCTGAAGTTGCCGAGCATCTCGAAGAACGTGTGGTGATAGGCGGTCTTGCCCACGTTGTCGATGTCGCCCGTGCGCAGGCACTTCTGGCAGCTGGTGGCCTTGGTGAAATCGAGCTTCACCTTCCCCAGGAAGTGGTCTTTAAAAGGGTTCATGCCGGCCGGGGTGAACAGCACGCTGGGATCCCAGGTGGGGACCAGCACGTCGCTTGCCTGGCGTGAGCAGCCCTTGGAGACGAAGAATTCGAGGTATTTTTCGCGAAGCTCGTCGGTCTTCATGCCGTGTATATCGCCGGAAAAGTCGAGGAAGCGGAGCGAGTCCGCCAGGAAGCGGGCGTAGGGCCCTGCGCAAGCCGTGAGTCTAGCAATTCGCGGGAAAAGCGACCAGCGGCGCAACTAGGAGGGGCGCCCCGCGCGCCGGGTTCGCGACGCTCTGTCTTTCTCCCTCTCCCCGCTGCTGGGGAGAGGGCCGGGGTGAGGGGGCCGGCGTTCTTTCTCACGTTCCCTTCGCCCGTATTTCTCCGCGTCTCCGCGTCTCCGCGTCTCCGCGTCTCCGCGCCTCCGCGTGAAACTCCAGTCCTGCCCGAGGGCGTACATTCCCTGTCTTTCTCCCATTCCCCTGCGTTCTCAAATCTCAAATTTCAAATCTCAAATCTCAGATTCCCTGTCTTCTCCACCCCGGACGGTCAGCTCTCCGCGTCGTACCCGAACTCGCGGAGTTCCTGCGAGCATCTGCAAGCTTGGGCGATCTTCGCGGCCCATCGTACGGCGGCATCGCGCGACGGCAGTTCCAGGACACAAAAGCCGCCATCGAACTCCCTCGTCTGCGGGTAAGTCTCGTTCGTAACGGCGCCGTCGCCGGCGACCATCCGCGGCGCAACGTCCGCGTTGATCCCACCGCCAAACACATAGACGCCGGCCTCCTTCGCCTCGCGAATGACCGCACGTGCCGCTTCGCCGACGGCAGCCATCTCTTCGTCGGCGACGACCATCGCCGCTGCGGGAAAGGAGATCAGGTACTTCGCCATCATTCAGTCCTACGGGTGTGACTTTCGGAACGGTGCCATTTGTAGGTTGGGCTGTCCCCACCATCGCCACTTCGATGGTCTTGCTTCAAGGGATCGTGGGCAATTCTTCGAGAGAATCGCACACTTACCGAACTTCGTAAACGGTCTTGCACTGACTTCCTCCCTCTCCCCGCTGGGGAGAGGGCCAGGGTGAGGGGCCTAGCGTTCTTTCTCACGTTCCCTTCTCCCGTATCTCTCCGCGTCTCCGCGCCTCCGCGTGAAATGGATTTCCCCCTGGCCGCGCCTCGCACGAGAGCTTTCCCGGGGGGCGCAACTCACGACTCAGGTTATTTCTCTCGCCGATTCAACTGCTAAGATGGCCAGACGTTCGCCAAGGGCCCGTGGTCACTCCCTTCTTCTCAAGGAACCCCTGGAAATGCTACGCCTGCTGATCACGTCGATCCTGACCACTGCGATTCTCGCCGGCGCCGCGCAGGCCGACGACAACCTTTGGCTCGCCGTCGGGCATGGCGGCCAGCGGATGCTTTCTTCGGACGGCAAAGAGTGGTCGCAGGTAGGGTCGTGGGGCAAGGCGGGGCACGACCAGAATGACCTCAACGTGGCTGCGAATTTCAAAGGGGCGTTCTTCGCCGGCGGCGGGTTCTTTAGCGGCCGAATGACTGCCACCCGCGACGGCAAGACCTGGTCCGATGGCGTCATCCCCGGCAGTTCGCCGATCTTTGGCCTTGAAGTCCTGGGAGACGCCCTTTACGCCATGGACCTGCGCGGCAAGGTCTTCAAGACCCTGGACGGAGAGCAGTGGGAACTGGCAGCGACCCCGAAGATGCCGCCGCCGAGCGACGAGATGCGCAAACTGGCGCAGGAGCGTGCCAAAGACGGTAAGCCGGTTTCGGACGCCCAGGCCCAGGCCCACTGGATTCGCGGCACGGCCCAAGGCAACGGACTCATCCTCGGATCGGGCGACTACGGCCCCGTCGTCGCCTTCGATCCCAAGACCCACGAGACCTTCGTCACCAAGATGGCGGGCCAGGATACCAAGAACCCCGGCCCGAACCGGGTGGCGTTCGGCAACGGAGCCTTCGTGGTCATCGGCGAGAAAGGCCTCATCGCCCAAACCCAGGATGGGAAGAAGTGGGAGAACAACCGCACGCGCGACGACGTGGGGGACGTGCAGTGCGTCGAATTCAACGGGACGGAATTTCTTCTGACCCACACCGATCCCCAGACGAAGAAATCGCACGTCATGAAATCCAAAGATGGGCTGGCGTGGGAGACGATCGACTGGCCCGTCCCCCGGCAGGTGCGTCGAGTGAACGGGGTTCTGTACAGTTCGAACTACCCGCCGTCGAAAGTGGCCCGCAGCATCGACGGCGGCAAGACGTGGGAGCCCCTTGCGAACGAGGGGGGCTGGCACTTCAAAGCCTACAGCTTCGGCCCCCTGGCCGGTGGCATGCCGCCGAAAGCGCCGACGCTGCTGAAGACGGCCAAATAGCACGCGTGTGGTGAGCGGGACCAAGTCGAAGGAGTGCGCAATGGCGAAGAAAAAGGCCGAGAAGAAAAAGGCCGAGAAGAAGCGCCCCGTGAAGAAGCCTGCAAAGATGAGGGCGAAGCCGTCCAGCGCGGGAAAAGGTGAAAGGGAGATCCTCTCGCGAATCGACGCCTACAACCCAGACAGCGACGATTGGGATCCCTATTGGAAAGCCGCTCCGCCGTACGAAGTTCCCAAGAAACCGTCCAAGACGTTCATGCAGTCCATGACACGGTTACTCGAACGCTGCCCGTGCGACGCAGAGCATCAACATCTTTGGGACTGGTACGCATCGCTGCCGGGTTACGAAGCCTATCTCGTTGAGTCGCTCGAGCGCCAACCTTCTCTGAACGCGGTGACGGTCGCGATGTGGATCGTTCGCGACGCTGCCGACGAGGAGGACGCACCTCGGCTCAAACGCTGGCTCAAGATTCTTCGCCGATGCGTGGACAAGAAGGATACCGATCGTGAGGTTTGCGGCCGGATCATCGAAGAGGTGAACGACGCCACCAGCGCCGGCTGGGAATGGAAAGAGACGCCAAAGCGAGGTGGCAGGAGTACGAGCCTAACGTGCGATGAACTCGCTGGCTTGCTGAATTGCCGGGAAGATGATCCCGCCCTTGATGAAACGCTCGAAAGACTTGGAGCGAGGCCACCCGCCAAAAGGCACCGGGATATCGGGATGAGTTTCTTGGTGTACAACGAGCACCGGATCGAACTGGCGTTCAGCGGAGATGAATCGCGTTTAGGCGGCGTGATTCTCAAAACACCCTTATCCCTCGGCCATTCGCAGTCGTATGCCGGCGAAGTGCCGGGAGGAGTTTCTGTTGAAGATGGACGAAACGAGGTGCGGCAGAAACTCGGCAAGCCATTTCAGTCGAGTGAGAAGCCTTCGCGCCGTGACTCCTACGAGTTCGGCCGCGCGTTGCTGACGTTTCAGTTTCGACGCGGCCTTTCGGATCACATCGATCAGCATGGGGCCCCTTCCAGAGAAGAAGCGGCGCAAGAAATAGTGGGCGCGGTGGCACGGGCAAACGTAGCCTGCTCGATCCAGCGAAGTATCGTCGCCGTGCTTTGGACGTGTGATACGATTCGGCATTCCGAGTGACTGAGGACTCTCGCACTGGAACCCACCAGGGCATGCGACGTGGCAATTCTCGGGGGATCAGCCAGACTAGCGGCGATGGGCCTTGACACCCTCACCAGTGGTTACTTGCCCCCTTCAGCGGGAAACTGTAGGTACCAAGCATGGCCGCCGAACCTCCTCAATCCGAAATCATTCTGTACCAGTCTGAAGACGGCCGCACTCACATTCAATGCCGCTTCGAGAACGAAACGATCTGGCTCACCCAAGCACTGATTGCAGACCTCTTCCAAAAGGACGTCCGCACCATAAGCGAGCATCTCGCCAATATTTACGACGAAGGCGAGTTGGAACGCGAGCCAACTATCCGGAAATTCCGGATAGTTCGATCGGAGGGGAACCGCGAGGTCGCCCGCGAGATCGAGCATTATAGCCTGCCCGCAATTCTGGCCGTGGGCTATCGCGTCCGCTCCCCCCGCGGCACGCAGTTCCGTCAGTGGGCCACCACTCGGCTGGCGGAGTTTCTGGTGAAAGGCTTCGTCATGGACGACGAGCGGCTCAAGAATCCGCCCGGTCCGGACGTGCCCGACTATTTCGACGAGTTGCTGGAACGGATTCGCGACATCCGCGCCAGCGAAAAGCGAATGTACCTTCGTGCCAAGGAGATCCTGGCGCTGGCCGCCGACTACGCCCCGACCGAGCCGGCCACACTGCTGTTCTTCAAGACGATGCAGAACAAGCTCCACTTTGCCGCCACAGGCAAGACCGCCCCCGAACTGATTGCCGAACGGGCCGACTCCACCCAGCCCAACATGGGACTAACGAGTTGGAAGGGAGACGTGGTGCGCAAGGCCGATGTGAACGTCGCCAAGAACTATTTGCGGCAGGACGAGATCGAAGGGCTGAATCGGATCGTCGTCATGTTCCTGGACTTTGCGGAAGATCAGGCAAAACGCAGGAAGCAAGTGTTCTTGAACGATTGGCAGGTGAAGCTCGATGAGTTTCTGCGATTCATTGACCGCAACGTGTTGCCCGACGCAGGCAAGGTTTCGCGCGAAGCGGCCGACGCCCAGGCCGAGCGCGAGTACGCCCAGTTCAGTCAGCGAAGACGGGCCGCAAGCGAAGCGCAAGGCGCGCAGGACGCCCTGCGGGCCTTGGAAGATCAGGTGAAGCAAATAAAAGCGACAACGGACCACGACGGACGGAGTCATCCAGACCAGGATTCAAGGGGGAAGTGATGCCCAAGCATGATGAGCACAAAGCCCGGTTGGCGGGAGACTGGGCGAAGATCTTTCCAACCAAAAAGACACCGCTGGAAGCGGTCGCCAAGAAGCCGCTGCCGGCCAAGAAGACCGCCGTGAAGCCCCCCAGGGAACAGCGGGCGGGGGTGATGGAGAAGCTCAAGGGGCTCAGTCTGCGGCAGCCTTGGGCCGAGGAAGTCATGCGGGGCAACAAGACCGTTGAGTTCCGCCAAACCCCGGTTAAGCACCGCGGGCGGATCTACATCTATGCCAGTCTAGGCCAGTACTCTCCTGAGGAGGAGGCTGAGTATCAAGCCGAAGTCGGCTATGAAATCGGCGACTTGCCGCGCGGCGTGGTCGTGGGGACCGTCGAGATCACGGACTGCGAAGAGGACGGGGACTTTTTCGCCTGGCACTTGGCCAACCCGAAGCGGATCGCTCCGCCCGTGCCGCCGGTCGAACGGCCCCAGCCCATCTGGTTCCATCCGTTCGGCAAACCGCCGATCGAATAGGCCATCTTAGTATCCAATATATCCAATCATTAAAAATTCACCAAAGTCTTAAATCAGATTAAAAACATGCTATACTGGGAGAAGAGGATAAAAGGAGGTCCGTCGACAAGCACCGTTTGTGGTCCCGGTTTCGAGCCTTTGCGGGTACATCCCATCTGGGGAAGCCGCTGGCGGTACGCTTGCAGTGCGGAGTAGCCGATGGGAGGCGACGCTCGCAACTCTTGCGACCCGGCACCAACCCGCAAAGTTACACTGCCCCCGCAGCGCCGACGTCCCGCGGGACTTCAGTGTCCCAACCCGCAAAGTTACACCGCTCCCGCAGCGCAGGCGTCCCGCGGGACTTCGGTGTCCCAACCCGAAAAGTTGACGAACGGCACGAGCTTGATCCTGACAACCCGAAAAGTTAGGCGATTCCCCGAGCGCGGGCGCTTACCCCAGCGCGCTCAACTCGAAAAGTTACGTGCCCGCCCGCCTGCGCCGACCGAAAAATTTGAACCGACTCTTCTTCCTCCGTGTCCCCGCGGAGGACCAGGAGCCTCCCAACCCTCCCGTAACGCGAGGCCCTCTCAAATTTGAAATTTGAAATCCCCGTCGCACCCCGCCCTATTCCTTCACTCGTAGCGCCTCCCACCAATCCGTCCGATTGATCTTCCACTGCAAGATCGCGTGCGAGGTCAGACTAAACACCACCCCCAGCACCGCCGTCTTGATCCACACCTCCGGCGGACTGAGCACCGGAATGCGAAACATCTCGCTGTTGTAAACCGAGGCCATCAAGATCGTCAGCAGATACCCCAGCGGCATCCCCAAGAACGTCCCGACGGTATTCACCAGCAACGCTTCTCGCAAAAACAGCCCGCCGACCGCATGCGGTTGGTAGCCAACGACCAGCAGGGTGGCCACTTCGCGCTGCCGCTCGGCCAGTCCAATCAAGGCCGCATTCAACGTGCTGCCGAAAAAGATCACGCCCGAGAACGCCACCAGAATGCCCACAAAGACGCGGTTCGTGTCGACAAACGTGACAATCAGATTCTCGATGGCGTCGATCCGCGCACTGTACGACCCGAGCGACGGCAGTTCCTTCAGTTCGCGAAACAGTTGCTGCTTCACCTTGGGGTCGGGGTTGATCATGATCTGCGCCCCACTGATGGCGAACTCCTCGTGCACCAGTCGGCTGAGGAAATCGAGATCGGCATAAACCGCCGTGCCGATATAGCTGTCGGTCACGGCGACCACCTGCACGCTTCGCTCTTCGCGCAGCCCCTTCGTGGGGCGGACGACCACGGAATCGCCCGGCGAAACGTGCAGCATGTCGGCCAGCGTGCGGCTCATCACCAGACCGGTGGTCGGCACGCGAACCGGTCGCCCCTGATCGTCGCGCGGCACCGTGAGCCGCGCCGTCGGGATCAATCCGGTGATTCCCGCCCTGCGTTCGTAAGGACCATGAATGAACGTGCAGCCGACCGACAGAAAGGGCTCGGCATAATCGACGCCGGGGAGTCGCTCGACTTCGCGCAGCGCGTCGATCCCGCGCTCGGACTCAAATGACAGATCGATGTCGCTCCGCCAGATCTCCTGGAACTGGAAGTCCACGAGGTAGCGCACCGCCACCAGCGCGATCAAGGCATACGAAAGCAGCCCCGCCCCCATCGCCGAAGCGAATACTCCCACCAGCGTCCGCACACGGTTGCGGACCACATTCCGCAGCGTCATCCGCCAGGGCGTTCCCAGTCGCGACCAGAACCAGCCGACCCGTTCCAGCAGAATCCGTCCCCCTTGCCGAGGCGGCTTGGGCCGCATCGCCTCGGCCGGCTCCAGCCGCAGCACCATGCGAACTCCCTGCGCAGTTCCGGCGGCGGCACAAGCCAGACTCACCAGCAGGCCCGAGAGATAGACCCACGGATACGCGCGATTTTCGAGCTCGGGGAACTCGAAGAAGGTCCGATAGACCTGGGTCATCCAGCCGGCCAAGGTGTGCCCGCCCAGACTCCCCACGATCCCGCCGAAGATGCCGACTGTCAGGCCGAACTTCAGATAATGGACCAGCATCCGCAGGTCGCTGTAGCCCAGCGCCTTCAGCGTGCCGATCACCGTCCGCTGATTCTCGATCAGCCGGCTCAGCAGCACATTCAGCACCAGCGCGGCCACCACCAGAAAGATGGTCGGCATCGCCACGGCAAACGTCCGCAGCCCTTGGATCTCGTTCGAGAGGAACCGATGCGACGACTGATCCTTGCGCGGAATGGTCGTGAAAACTCCGAACGACGCCAGCAGGTCTTCGCAGCGCCGCAGAATCGGATCGGGCTTCTCGCGCACATCCGGGGCCAGCAGTCCGATGATCTGGTTGCAGGCTCCTTGAAAGCCGAACACGTCCTCCATGTAGCTGCGCTTCAGATAGAAGACGCCGAAGTGTTCGGGGTCGGGAATGATGCTCCCCTTGCCGACCGCGTACACGAACTCGCTGGAGATCGCCGTGCCGACCACGAACAGCTCTTGCCGGCGGTTGTTCAGAATCAGATGCAGATGATCGCCCGGGTGGATGTCGTGCTTCGCCGCGAAGGCATCATTCACGATCACCTCTTCCGCCCGGTGGTCGGTGAAGTAACTGCCGCGGGTCAGCACGATGTCATTGATGGTCGGCTCGCGCCGCTCGGGAAGGGACAGCACCAGCCCGCTCAGCGGTTCCTCGACCTGTTCCAGATCGACCGTCACAAAGAACTGAATGCGCGGCCGAACCTCGGTCACTCCGGGCAGGGCGGCAATCAAGTCGATCTCCGACAGCGGGACCTTCTTCAACTCGATCGAGAAGTCGGCCATGCGGCACTGCGCGTAGTACCGCGTCTGCGCGTCGGCCAGGTTTCGATGGGCGCTCCCCAACGCGACGAAGCAGGCCACGCCGATCGTCATGATCGCCGCAATGGCGGCCAGCAGGCCCTTGGCCCCGGCCAGGTCACGCCCCAGCTTGCGATCGAGCACACTCACCAGGTGATCTCCTCGGGCGAGAGAGGCGCCTCATTGGTGCGCGACTCCACGATCTCCCCCGAACGCATCCGCACCACATGGTGCGCCATGTGGCTGATGGCGATGTTGTGCGTGATCAGCAGGACCGTCTTCCGCATCTCCGAGGCGACCTGCTGCAGCAGCCCCAGAACAAGCTTGCCCGTCTCAAAGTCGAGCGCGCCCGTTGGTTCGTCGCACAACAGCAGCTCGGGGTTTTTGGCCAGCGCCCGGGCGATGGCCACCCGCTGTTGCTCTCCGCCCGAGAGTTGCGAGGGGAAGTGGTCGCGGCGCTCGGCCAGCCCCACGCGGGCCAACGTTTCATCCACGTCCAGCGGGCGGTCGCTCACTTCGGTGGCCACCTGCACGTTCTCGCGGGCGGTCAGCGTAGGGATCAGATTATAGAACTGAAACACGAATCCGACCGATTGCCGGCGGTACTCCGTCAGTTCGCGCGGGGTCTTCTTGGAGAGCTCCTGCCCTTGGAACCAGACCTTGCCGACGGTCGGCTGATCGAGCCCGCCCATCAGATTGAGAAGCGTGGTCTTTCCCGAACCGCTGGGCCCGACGATGACCATCATGTCGCCGACCGGCAGCACCAAGTTTACCTTGCGGAGCACCTCGACCGAGACCTCGCCCATGTGGTACGTCTTGCCGACGTCGGTCAGGCGGACCAGGGGTTGTTCGGTAAAGCTAGGTTGCGACATGGCGGGCACGAGAGCGGATGCGACGGTCGAGGCGGTCATGGCCTCACTCGCTATCTTAGTTCGGCGTGAACGCGCGAGTAGCCCTGCGAGGGAGGTTTGCAAAGGATGCGTCAAAGTAGCAGGCACACTCCGTGTGCCGTCCGCCCGTGCTCTCTCCACCTACCGCCCATCGGCACGTAAGCGAGTGTCAGCGGACGGCACACGGAGTGTGCCTGCTACTTAGGCGACTACCGCAGTTTGTGCCCCAGGAACTTCACAAACTCGTTCGGCGCCGGCGACTCAAAGCCCATGTCCTGGCGAGTGCCCGGATGATGAAAACCCAGCACCTGCGCATGCAGGGCGATGCGGCGGCCGTTCCAATCGGGATGCTCGGCCAGTTTGGGCTGATAGCGCGGATCGCCGAGCACGGGATGCCCGCACTCGGCAAAGTGGACGCGGATCTGGTTTCGCCGGCCGGTCTCCAGCTTCACGCGGACCAGCGTTGCTCCGCGGGCGGTCTCGATCGTGCGAAAATGCGTAACGGCCGACTCCCCTTCCTCGGGGTTGTTGGTCGAGTAGCGCCGCAGATCCTTGCCTGTGGTCAGCTTGCTGCGGAAGGTCCCGACCGGTTCGGTAATCATCCCGGCCACAATGGCCACGTACTCGCGCAGCGGAGTATGCGCGGCGAACTGCTCTTCCAGAAACTTGGCCGTCCGCATGTTCTTGGCGAAGACCAACAGGCCGGAGACATCGCGATCGAGCCGATGCACAATCTCCACCCGCAAGGTGCGGCGCTGGCCCCGGCTGAGGTACGTCGACAGGGCATGAACCAGCGTCTGCTTGTCCCCTGCCACGGCCGGAACGGTCAGCACGCCGGCCGACTTGTCGATGACAATAAGGTCCTCGTCTTCGTGCACGATGCGGAACATTCGCCCGGCGGCCGGGGCGTCGTCGCGAGACTTCTCGTGATACCGGCGGTGCGAGTCGTACTTCACGACCACCTCGTCCCCCTCGCTCACGGTCTCGCCGGGGAGCTCGCACAACTCGTCATTCAGCGTGACGCAGCCATGGTCGAACAGCCCACGGACTTCGGCCCGGGTCTTGCCGGTCAATTCCTGCACAATGCGATCGATCCGCCCGGCCGACGTGGAGGGGACTTCGAGAATCTTCGAGACGTGGGGCAACGGGGGGCTCCGACAGAACGTGGTGCACGAAACTTGGGCGAACAACCGCTGTATCTTAGCATCTTTCGTTCGCAGCCGAAGGTGGGTGCCCCTGTGGTGCAGGCGTCCCGCCTGCCTGCGCTGCCAATCGGTGTTGCAAAAGGTCTCGAGCAGCGCAGGCAGGTGGGACGCCTGCACCACAAGGGTCCGCGGGTGGACAAGTAGCTGTCCGGCCTGGACCAGGGATGAACTTGCCTTCCCGCTTATGGCCCGTACGATGGGAAGCGACGTCTCTTCTCGTCCGCCCCCCCGCTGTTCCCTCGAGGATGCCCCGAGCGATGAATCGTCTCGCCCTGGCGCTGGCCGAGGTCTGCCGCGAAAGGTTGCTGGCCGAGAAATGGCTAGTCGCCCCCACGCTCCGCATCGGCCGGCAATGGCTCGACGCGGTGACACGCTCTGGCCAACCGGTGGTGAATGTCCGGCCTACCACGCTCCTCTCGCTCGCAATCGATCAGGCCGCTGCCGACATGACCTCGCACGGGCTGACCTTTCTGCCGACCTCGGGCGGAGAGATGCTGGTCGAGCGCGTCCTGGCCGCGCAGCGAAAACTGGGGCTTGAATACCTGGGCCAGCTGGAGCCGAGCGCGGGACTCTCGCGAGCGGTCTATCAGGCGATTCAGTCGGTGCAACTCGCCGGATTGACCGCCGACGATTTGGCCGCCGGATGTTTCGAGGTTGCCGAGAAAGGACGCGATCTGCGGCGGATCTTGCGAGACTATCAGAGCCAACTGGCCGCCGGAAAATGGATCGACTACCCCGGCGTGCTGGAACTGGCCACCGCACGCGTTGCTGCCGGGCGCACGACCTATCCGCCTGGCAGCGTGCTGCTCCTTCCCGAAGGAGTAGGCGAGCATGAACTGGAACGGCGCTTCCTGGCGGCTTTTCCGGCGGAGACCCGCGTCGCATTGCCCGTGGATGAACCCGTGGCGCATGACACGCCGGAGCCAACGGTCGCGACGAGCGATCTTGAATCGCTCCGGTGGATCCATTTCCCTCACCAGGCGCCGGCCCCGCGCGGCGACGACACCGCGCGCATCACGCGGGCCGTGGGCGAGGTGAACGAAGTGCGCGGCGTGCTGCGTTCGTGCATCGCCCAGGGCATCCCGTGGGACGAGGTCGAACTGCTGCACACCGACGCCGGCGCGTATGTGCCTTTGGTCTTTGAAGTTCTGAGCTCACTGACCGCTGACAACGCTCAGGAAAACCTCGACGCACTCCCCCCGGTGACTTTTGCCGAGGGCATCCCGGTCCGCTACTCGCGCCCCGGTCGCGCGCTGGCCCTGTGGGTGGCCTGGATCCGCGACGACTTCCCGCAGGACACGCTCCTCAAAATGCTTCGCGAGGGACTGCTCGAGATTCCCGCCTCACCATCCGGCGAAGCCCCCAGCCTAAGTCGTCTGGCCCGCTTGCTCCGTCGGGCTGGGATCGGGTTTGGCCGCGGACGTTACTTGCCGCATTTGAACGAGCGGATGAAGCAGATCGAGCACAAACTCGATCAACCGCAGCAATCGGACGACGAGGGGGAAGGAGTCGACACGGATCACCGGCCGGGGCTCGAACGGCACCTTGCCGATCTCCGCGTGCTGCACCAGCTTTGTCACCGCCTGCTCGATCTGGCGCCGCATCTCACGGCCGCCCCGCGCGACGTGCTGTCCGCGGCCCGGCAATTCCTCCACGGAACCGCCCGCAAGGTGACGCAGCTCGATCAATTCGCGCGTTGGCGACTGGTCGAGCAGATCGAAGACCTGGACCGCTGGCTTCCGCAGGAGACTGCCGACACCAGTATTGATGTCTGGAAGTGGCTGGCCGTGCTGCCGGGCGAGTCCCGCGTGTTGGGCAGTGGACCACGCCCCGGCTCGTTGCACGTGGCCCATCTGCTGGGCGGAGGTCACAGCGGTCGGCCACACACCTTTATCGTGGGACTGGATGATGCCCGCTTCCCCGGCGGCGGGCTTGAAGATCCGCTCCTGTTGGATCAGGAACGTGCTAAGCTTTCCCCCGTCCTGCGGACCGGCGCCATGGCGATGGAAGAGCGATCGCGCGAGATGGGGCGACTGCTGGCCCGGCTGCGCGGCCGCGTGACCCTGAGCTTCGCTTCGGAGAGCGTGACCGCCGACCGCGAGATGTTTCCCAGCCCCGTGGTCATCTCGGCCTATCGCATTCTTTCCGGACAGCACGACGGAGAACCCTCGGGCCTGGGGCGATGGCTATCTCGTCAAGCGCCCCCGCATGCCTTCGCCCCGCATCATCCGCAGGAAGCTTTGGGCGAAGCGGAGTGGTGGATCGGCCGCCTTTGCGGCGATGACCAAGTCGTCGCCCGTCGGGCGTTGGTCGAGGCCCGCTTCCCGCACCTGGCTGCCGGAAGAAGGGCCGTCGAAAGCCGCCTGAGCAGCGACCTGACGGAGTTCGACGGACTGGTTCCTGCGGCCGGCATCGCGCTCGATCCCACTCGCGAGCTCTCGCCCGGCGTGGGGGAACACGTGATGTCGGCTCACCGGCTCACCACGATCGGCCGTTGCCCGCTGGCTTTTTTCTTTCAGCGCGGGCTGAAAATCGAGCTCCCCGAGCCCGTCAGCATCGATCTCAACGTCTGGCTCGATTCCGCAACGTTTGGGCTGTTGCTGCACGAGTTGTTCGAGCAGTTCCTGCGAGAACTGGTGGCGCGCGATGAGACGCCGGACTTCGCCCGCGATCGCCCACGGCTGCTGGAGTTGCTGAATCAGCATATCGAAATCTACCGCGGCAATATTCCTCCTCCACGGCCCAGCGCCTTCCGTAAACAGTGCGAGATGCTGCGCGAGACGGCCGAGACCTTTCTGCGCGAAGAGCAGGCCTATTGCGAGGCGCAGCACGCGCGGCCGATCTACCTGGAGGCTTCGCTGGGCATGGAGTCGGGGGACGAGCACCAGACTCCGCTCGATAGCGCGACTCCTCTGCCAGTCGTGCTCCCCAGCGGCAAAGCGATCTGGGTTCGCGGCCGGGTTGACCGCATCGACGAGTTGCCGGCCTTGGGCGGTGTTCGCACGTTTGCCATCTGGGACTACAAGACCGGCAGCACCTGGGGTTACGATCAGGCCAATCCTTTCCGCCAAGGAAGGATGCTGCAGCCGTATCTGTACGTGACATTGGTCGCTCATCGACTGCGCGAGGCCCTGGGCCCGTCGACGCGGGTGGGCCAGTTCGGATTCTTCTTCCCGGCTCGGCGTGCGGCCGGCGACCGGATCTACTGGACGCCGGGCGAGTTGAAAGACGGAGGCCGCATCATCGAGTTGCTGTCGCAAGTCGTCGCCGGCGGGGCCTTTCTGGCCACCGACAATCACGAGGCCGACTGCACGTTCTGCGACTTCCGCGGCATCTGTGGCGATGTCAAAGCGCTCTCCGCGGCCAGTCGGGCGAAGCTCTCGACCGGCCATCCGCAGCTTGCACCCCATCGGGAGCTGCGCCTTCGATGAGTTCTCCTTCGCCAACTCTTCCGCCCGATCAAGCCGAGCGCGATCGGATCGTCGCTGAACTCGATCGCACGCTGCTCGTCGAAGCGGCGGCCGGCACCGGCAAGACGACCAGCATGATCGCCCGCATGGTGGCCCTGCTGGCCGCCGGCAAATGCCCGATCGAAACGCTGGCGGCCGTGACCTTCACCCGCAAGAGCGCCGCCGAACTACGGGCACGCTTTCAAGTAGAGCTCGAACGGGCCTGTCGCGCCGTCGAGGAGCCCGAACTGCGTGCCCGATTGACTCAGGCGCTTTCACAGATCGAACGCTGCTTTATTGGCACCATTCATTCCTTCTGTGGGCGATTGCTCCGCGAACGCCCCGTGGAAGCCGGTGTGGAGCTGAACTTTGAAGAGCTCGACGAGCAGGTCGACGCTCGGCTGCGGCGCGAAGCCTGGCAGGACTACGTCGCCTATCTATTCGCCAGCGACGACCCCCGCCTGGCCGAACTCGACGCCTTGGGGATCACGGGACTGATCACTCGCCGCGAGGAAGTGCTAGCCGAGTTGAACGAGCTGGGGCTGGATATCGACGATCTGGCGTCGCTGTTTCAGGAGTACGTCAAGTATCCCGACGTCGAAGAGTGGCCGGCTGAAAAGGTGGAGCTGCCCGATCTCGCCCCCACGCTTGCGGCCCTGGCCGACTACGTGACCCACATGGAGTCCCTCATCCCCACGTTCCCCCAGGCCAAGGGGAGCGACAAGCTGATGGAGGCCTACGAGCGCGTGGTCCGGCTCTATCGCAAGGTGAATCTGACTCGGACCGCCGAAGTCATGGGCTTGCTGGCCCAGTTCCGCACGCAGAAGCCGACGCAGAAGATGTGGCCTGGCAAGCGGGATCAGGCCAAGAAAGAAGAGGCCCGCTGGCTGGAATTTCAAGCAGTGCATGCCCAGCCGCTGGTCAATTGCTGGCTCGAGAAGCGCTACGAGGCAATCCTGCGGACCGTGCGCCCGGCAATGGCTGTGTACGATCGGCTTCGTCGTCTGGCGGGAGGGCTGAACTTTCAAGACCTGCTGATCGAAGCAGCGCGGCTCTTGCGCGACAAGCCGGCCGTGCGACGCTACTTTCGCCGGCGGTACTCGCACGTGTTGGTCGATGAATTTCAGGACACCGACCCGGTGCAGGCCGAGATGCTGCTGTTGCTGGCCGCCGACAACCCCGCCGAACAGAACTGGCGAGACTGCCGGCCGGTACCCGGATCGCTGTTCGTGGTCGGCGATCCCAAGCAATCGATCTATCGTTTTCGTCGGGCCGACATTGTGACCTATAGCCAGGTTCGCGACATCATTGTGCAAAGCGGCGGCGATGTGATCCCGCTCACCGCCAACTTTCGCACGCTCGCCCCGCTGGTCGAGTGGGTCAACGGAGTCTTCACGCAGGTCTTTCCGGCAACGGCCACGCAATATGCGCCGGCCAACACGCCGATGCAGGTGGGACGACCGGTGGGCACGCCCGGCGAACTGGCCGGACTGAAGATACTGCCGGCGATCGATGCCAACATCGAAGCCATCGCCCAGGACGAAGCTCAGCGGATCGCCCGCGCGATTCGCTTTGCGCTCGACACGGGCCAAACGATCCCCCGTTCGCCGCGCGAGGTGAACCGCGGCTTGGGGCGGGCCGAGCCGGGAGATTTCCTCATCTTGACCCGCAAGCGGAAGCACCTGGCCCTGTATGCGCAGGCGTTGGCCGAGTTGGGCATCCCGCACGAAGTGACCGGTGGCTACGCGCTGTCGCAGTTGAACGAGGTCGCTTCGCTGGCCAAGTATCTATCTGCGATCGTCGAGCCCGAGAACTCGGTGGCGCTGGTCGCCGTGCTGCGCGGCGAGTTGTTCGGCGTCTCCGATCCGGCGCTGTACGCGTTCCGCCAGCAAAAGGGCGCGTTCGACTACCGCGTCGACCCGCCGGCCGACTTGTCCGCCGAAGCCGCCGCGATCGCGCCGGCGCTGGCGATGCTCAAGCGTCATGCCAGTTGGCTGCGGCAGTTGCCGCCGGTGTCGGCCTTTGAACGGATGTCGGCCGACCTGGGCCTAGTGATGCAGGCGGCGGCAGAAGGGGGAAGCCTGCGTGCGGGAAGCATGGCTAAAGTCTTCGAGCAACTGCGGCTGGTCGAGCAGGAGCTGGTCTCGACCGCCGATCTGGTCGACTATCTGCGGGACTTGCTCGACAAAAACAGCGAGTTCGACGGCATCCCCGCCCGGCCTCATCCCGGCACGGCCGTGCGTCTGATGAACCTGCACAAGGCCAAGGGGCTCGAGGCGCCCGTCGTCTTTCTGTCGGACGTAAGCTCTTCTTCCGACCGCGGCCCCCGCATCCACATCGATCGCACGGGGGACAAGCCCCGCGGTTACGCGGCCATTCAAGGACCCAGCAAGGACTTTCGCCCGGGCCCGTTGTTGGCGCGGCCCAAGGGTTGGGAGCACTGGGCCGCAGTTGAAGTGCAGTTTCTTGACGCCGAAGAGAAGCGACTGATGTACGTGGCCGCAACCCGGGCGGGGACCCAACTGACGATCGTTCAACGGCCCGGCGGAAAACACCCGTGGCAGCTCTTCACCCCTTTTCTCGCATCGGCCGTGCCGCTGGAAGATCCAGGTCCGCAGACCGCGCCGGCCGGACCCGAGACTACCATCCTGCCCGAAGAAGCCGACCAGGCGAGAAGCCAGTGGCAGACGCGCTATGCCCATGCCAGGACGCCGACCTTCAGCACGATGGCCGCCAAGCGGTTCGGGATCTCGACGGCAGGCAAGCCCTCGCCCGACACGGCGAAGGGAAGCGGCAAGGAGCCTGCGGATGTTTCGGTTGAGGTTTCGCTCGAGGACGCCGCTCGGCAGCCTTCGTCCGAACATGGGACCGAGTGGGGGACCGTGATCCATCTGCTCCTCGAAGCGGCGCAGCGCGATCCGCAGGCCGATCTGGCCCCACTTGCGCGGCAGCGATTGGAAGACGAAGGGCTCGCCCCAAAATGGGCCGACCTGGCGATGGCCGCCGTGCGCGCGGTGATGAACTCTCAGATTTGGAAGCGAAGCCTGACCAGCCCCCAGCGTCTGGCCGAGGTCCCCTTCCAGACCCTGGTAAAAGTCGATGAACTCCCCACGGTGCTGCGCGGGGTGATCGATCTGATCTTCCGCGAGGCCGACGGATGGGTGCTGGTCGACTACAAAACCGACGCGGCGGCGAAGGAGTCGACGACGAAGCTCGTAGCCCACTACCGCGGCCAACTGGAAGGCTACGCCCGGGTGTGGGAAGAGATCACCGGCGAGAAGGTGAAAGAACGCGGGCTCTACTTCACGGCCATTGACCGCTACGTGACGCTGTAGAACGTGACGCTCTCCTACGTGAAGCGGTGAAGACGGGCCTACTCGGCCTTCTTTTTCTTCTCCAGCTTCTTCTCCAATCCTTTTCCCTTTCCCTTTTCGGCCATCGCGGCCAGGCGACGGACGATTTCTTCCTTCTGAAGGTAGCCGTCTTTATCGGCGTCGATCTTCTCGAATTGCTGCCGCATCCGCTCGGGGGCCTCTTCCTTCGAGAGCTTGCCGTCGCCGTTCTTGTCCCCCTCCATGATCTTCTTCAGCATCTCGCCGCCGGGCCGGCCTCCCATGCTCATGCCGGACATCATCTCTTTGAACTCCGTCAGGCTCAGCGACTTGTCGCTGTCCTTGTCGAAGCGGGCCATGCCCCGTTCAAAGATTTCCTTCCGTTCCGCGGGGACTTCGTCGAGCGTGACCTTGCTATCTTTGTTGGCGTCGAGCCGCTTGAACATCATTTCGGGGTCGGGCATCATGCCCCCCGCACCGCCGGGGCTCGCGCCACCCGTCACGGGAGCGGGGGTCTCCTTCTGGGTCAGTCCCCCCACGAACTCCTCGCGGCTCAGCTTGCCATCTTTATTCTTGTCCCCCAACCGCAGCAGGCGATTGAAGAGGGTCTCGTTGTCGGTGCCGGCCTCGGTCGCGGTGACCGTGCCATCCTTGTCGGCATCAAGCCGAGTGAACAGCGCGGCCGGATCGGGCCCCGCAGGAACATCCGGCTTGGGCTCGCTCTTGGGATCCGCCGCGCCGACGGTGCAGGCCCAGGCCCCCAGCAGCATCGCCGCGGAGGCGAACAGAATGCGAGAAGACCTGGCCGTTTGAGTCAGCAGCGTGCGGCGTTTCATGGGAGCGTCCGAAAGGAGAACGAGGAAGTGGCTTTAAGTTCAACCCCGAGGGGCTCATTTGGTTCCGAGTGGGCGGGTTACTTTTCGGCAGGCGGCAGGTGCGGAAGCGCATTCAGGGAAGCGACTTACCACACGCAAGTCTTCTCAGTCACGCAAGCAGTACTTCTTGTTCTAGTCTGGAAAGTTTGCACGCATCGCCCCGAAGGGGCCCAACATATCAGCCCAGGCAACGCCCTGGGTCCCGAGTCCTTGTCACGCCCTTTCCGGGCTTCGACTCTTCGTTGCCCACGCGACCTGGGGCGGTGCCCCAGGCTGATATGTTGGGCCCCTTCGGGGCAGACTCGATTGCCAGCCGAGGATCTGCATTGTCACCCAGCCATTTGCTCATACACCGCAAAATCTACACTCAGGTTCGAACGATGTGTGGGTTTCTCATATGTCCTTGTCCTTATCAGGGATTTGAGATTACGGAGCCCCACGCTCAACCTGGACATGGAATCTCCCTGATCAAACGCTTCTTCTCATCGTAGATCTCGAAATGGTGTTCGATTTCTGCATCAGACAATGCGCGCGAGAGCCCGGCAACAAAGGCAACGACTTTATCGATCGTGCCCGCGACGCCACCGTTGAGCATTTGCCTTCCAGGTTCCAGCGGCTCCGACCTGAAGTCGATCAATTCGCTCGAAAGTATCAGCGATTCAGATTCGTCGAAGCCCGAGAGATAGATCGACGCTTTGCCAACCCCTTGGACGTCGCGCACTGCATGCAAAACAGGTGCGAGCCCATCTGGAATGAGGATATGGCCGTAGACGTTATTGCCGTCAAGGAAAATGTCCATGGTTACGTTATTCCCCAATCACCTTCACCAGCACTCGCTTCGGCCTTCTTCCATCAAACTCGCCATAAAAAATCTGCTCCCACGGGCCGAAGTCGAGCTTCCCCTTCGTGATCGCCACCACCACTTCGCGCCCCATGATCTGCCGCTTGTGATGCGCGTCTCCGTTGTCCTCGCCGGTGCGGTTGTGGTGATAGACCTTGGGGGAGGGGTCGAACGGGGCCAGCTTTTCGAGCCAGCGTTTGTAGTCCTCGTGCAGTCCAGGCTCGTCGTCGTTGATAAAGACGCTGGCCGTGATGTGCATGGCATTGCACAGCATCAGGCCCTCCTGCACTCCGCTCTTGGCCACGACCTCTTCTACCTGCGGAGTGATGTTCAGAAACTCCATCCGCGCGGGAAGGTTGAAGGCCAGGTATTCGGTCTGAGATTTCATTCAGGGCTCCGCGAGCAGCTACTTGCAGTTTACTCGAATTTCAGATTGTTCGGCGTCACGTCTGACAAAAAGATGCGGTAGCTTTCCAGCTCGCGCAGCACGCTTTGCACTTCGCGCCAGCGAGGGCCGAACTGCTCGCGTTTTTCCGCTTCCCAGGCTTCCATGATCTCTGGCGAATAGTCGGGCGGGAAGTCGAGATGACAGCCGGCGAAGTCGAGCAGGTAAGGAGGTCGCACGATTTCGATCTCTAAGATCAGCAGGTCGTCGTCGAAACGAATCAAGGTCGGAATGCTGAGCCCTTGCATGCTGTCGATTTCGTACTCGCTCAGCCGGAAGTAGACGTCGCGCTCCATCTCGTAGGCAGGGAGCTGTTCGTGGACTTTAATGGCGCGATCTGCAATGTCCGATTCTTGACCTTTGCGGGCGGCAGCCCAAACGATACCATGGACCCCGAAGCCAAGTTCTGAGACAAACTGCAGGGAATGCCGATCGGCAAAGGCCCCGGCCCGCTGTTCAAGTTCCGCACGGATGACTGCCATGATCGCCCCCAAGACTGGCCACTCTTCTGATGTGATCCTGCGGCTCGTCGTGAGTCAACAGACTTTGGAAGTCGAGCGCATCGGCCCGGATGCCTTGACCCTCCGCACGCCGATCGATCATGCCCCGTGCCGGGCGGAGTTCATCCTGAGCGTCGATGGCCGCGAGCATCGCTGGCCGATCGATCTGCCTGAAGGATTGTCGGCCAGTCAGCGCAAAGTGCGGCTGAACTGATTCTTGTGGTGCAGGCGTCCGCCTGCCTGGAACTCAGAATCCGCTTCAAGCAGGCGAGACGCCTGCACCATAATCAAACAGGCGGGACGCCTGCATCGCAATCAATCCAACAGCAGCGTATCGGCCGCGGCATCGGCTTGGCCGCGTAGCCGTTTGGCCAGCACCTGGCAGAACGCCCACAGCAGCTTGGTGGCCATCACCGGCCGTTCGATGAGCAGCAGATAGAAGGACTCGCGGCGGATCGCCAGGACGACGGCCGGTTCCATGACCATCACGTTCGCGCTGCGGGTGGTGCGGCTGATCAGGGCCATCTCGCCAAAGAAATCGCCGGCCTTCAGTTCGGCCACTAACTGCCCGTCGCGGCGCACTTCAAAACGGCCGCGCACGCTGACGTAGACCTCTTCGCCCGTCTCCCCTTCGTTGACCACGGTCTGACCGGTCTCGAACGTCTTGAGCTCCACGATATTCAAGACGCACATCAACTCCTTGAAGGTCAGGTGCTCAAACAGCGGCAACCTGCGAAGCACCTCCATCTTGGAGAAGGCGTTGAAGGCTTCGGGCTCGGGCTCTCCTTCGATGCGGACCACGATGGCGCTGATGTTGTCCTTGCCGCCGCAGCCGTTGGCGAACTCGATCATTTCGCCAGCAATCTGTTCCGGCGTGTGATCGCAGCGATCCAGAAATTCCTGTCCGTTGTGCATGTAATCGGAGAGGCCATCGGAGCAGAGCAGGAATTTATCGCCCGGCATTAGCTCGAAGTGCAGGCTCTCGACCTGCACCGATTCCTGCCGGCCCACGGAACGCGTGATGGCGCTCTTCAGCCTGCCGCTGGCGGCCTGCTCAGGAGTGACGATGCCAAGCCGCACTTTCTCGGTCAGCAGCGAGTGGTCGTCGGTGATCTGATGGACCTGACCGCGACGGGCGAGATAGACCCGCGAATCGCCTACGTGGGCCACAATGGCGTGCTCGCCCAGGAGGATCAGCATGGCCACCGTGCAGGCCATGCCCCGCTTCTCGGGATTGGCTTCGGATTCGCGAAAAACTTCGCGGCAGGCTTCCTCCACGGCGACTTCAATCAAACGCGTCGCGGCAGCGCGCGTCTGGATATGCGGCTCGCGAATGTAGGCGTCGAGCGCAGCCCGGCCCTCTTTCATCACACGGCCGATCGTCTCGCAGGCCAACTGGCTGGCCAGTTCACCCGCGGCATAGCCCCCCAAACCGTCGGCCACCAGGTAGAGCCCCAGCTCGTTGTCGAGCAGTAATGTGTCTTCGTTTTGGCTTCGCTTCTTGCCGACGTCGGACTTGCCGCTGGCTTGATGTTTCATGGGACGTAGAGGCTGGCGAAGTAGGTTGCGAAACGGGAATCTTCGGCGAAACAAGGTGACAACGAAACTCAGCCCATGACGGGAGGATGCCCCAACGCCCGGCGAGTCATCGAGAGCTGCCCGGAATGCATCCCCTCGTGCCAGGTGGCCATCTCAAACACCGAGGAGAAGTCGGTGAAGAACTCGGGCGATCCGGCCGGCAGCTTCGAGGCCAGTTGCCCGTTCGACATCGCAAGGATTTGTTCGGCCAGCGCCTTGCGACGTTCGCGCATGAAGGCCAGCACCACTTCCACCGGCGGGTAGTCCGCCAGGTTCGGCGAAGGGACCGAGCCCATGCCGAAGAGGGCCTGATAACCCTCGGGAATGTTCGAGGTACCGGGCGAGACGGTGTTGAGAAAGAAGTCGTCGGTCACGCCCATGTGTCCTGCGAACCACAGGGCATGGTTGGCGCCGGGAAACAACTGATGGGTCCATTCAGCGGGACTCTTGAACGACGCCAGCAGGGACTCGCTGAAGCTGCGGGCCCCGTTGATCATGGTGGTAAGTCGCTCGCGAAGTTGCATTCCGGAGGCTCCAGGACAGGCGTAATTTGAAGAATCGAGAACGACAAGCTTAGCGGAGCCATGGACGGGGGGCCATGGTCAAGATCAAGAACCTGGCGTCCTGGCGTTTGATGCACCCGAAGTGCGCTTCGACGTGGTATGTGAGCGGCAAGGCGCTAGCCGCCGGTGAGTTTGCGATGGAACCAGGGGCCACATGGCGGCTAGCGCCCTGCCGCTCAGTTTGCCCGTGGGACGGGCAGGACCGCCTTAGTGTTTGATGCCGCCAAAGGCTGCGAAGCAACTGTTCTTGTGGAGCAGCTCGATGCCCGAGAAGCCGACTGTGCGGAGCAACTCGAGCTGGAAGGGGACCGAGCGGGGCGTGTCTTCGGCCGCGACATAGGTAAAGACCTTCTCGCGATAGGCATCGCCCCCCAGCCCGGCCAGGTACTCGCCGTAGCGCTGCCACATCAGGGCCTGCACGTGCGGATCGTCGTGCTCGATGAGATCCGAGATCCAGAATGAGCCCCTCGGCCTCAAGCTGCGATAGACGCCGGCAAAGACGCCGCGCCACTCGTCGTCAGTCCGTAGGTGGTGCAGCGTGGCCGCGGCCATGACCACGTCGAACTGCCCGGCCAGCTTGTCCCAGGGGAGATCGCGGATGTCGGACTGGATCGCTTCGACGGGTGCTTGGGCGACGGCTCCCACACGTTCCAGCGCGCGGTCGAGCATGTTGCGGCTCAAGTCGACCAGGGTCACGCCCACGCGAGGGAGTTTCTCGATCAGCTTGAGGGAGTAGTTCCCGGCTCCGCATCCCAGATCGAGCACACGCTGGGCACTGGGCGTGACTTGCGCGGCGGCCGACGAGATGAGTGCCAGCGCCAGCGGGGCGTCGATCGTGGCCGACTGGCCGGTTTCAAGGTTCGAGAAGCGTTCGACCTCGGCATCAAAACGCTGGCGGATCTCTTCGACCGTGGACTTGGTTGGCGACATGAATTGAATGCGCGAGACGCGAAAGGAAGTAGGGGCACAGACAGACAGCGTAGGGAGAGTCGCCGTCCACGCAACCGAGGATGCCGCTATTCGCCGGGCTTCTGGCAGTCCAAGGCCTGTTCCAGAAAAGTCACGTTGGCCTGGATGTTCTCGAGCCCCGGGTTCAGCTCCAGCGCCTTGCGGAAGGCCAACAGCGCCGCGCGGTAGTCGCCCATGTAGAGCTCGCACTGGCCGATGCCGGCTGCGGCGCCGAAGTGATAGGGATTCAACTCCAGCGCCTCGATACAGTCGGCGATAGCGTCTTGATAGCGCTCCAGTCGATACCAGGCGATCGCCCGCTGGTTCCAGCACTCGGCGAACTCAGGGGCTTCTTCGATCAGGATGGTGGCCTGGGTGGCCGCTTCTTCAAAGCGATCGGCTGCGATCAGTTCCACCAGTTGCGTCAGCCGGCGATTCTGGTCGTCGGTCCCGGCACGATGCCAGACATGGCGGATGCTGTTCTCTGCCAGCACGCGGACCCCTTTGTCGGAGTCGTTCATGGCGCGGCCCAGCACCGTATTCGAAGAGAAATTTCCCAGGTAACCCAAGGCCAGGGCCGCGGCGCGACGCGCCTCGCGAACTCCCGCGGCCAGCAGCCGATCGAGTGTGGCCGCTGTGTAGTGCCTGGCCACTTCATCGACAAAGATCTTGGTATCGCGCGACTCGAGCAGCTTCTTGTAGATCTCAACCAGGCGGGGGGCAGTGCGGGCGATGCTCACGACAGGATCCTCTCAGCCGCCTCGGGGGGCCCCAGCACTCAAACGCCGGCGACCCGTGTGCGATGGTGCATTTTATACCGCGCCCCGGCGCTGGACTACCCAGCAGATTACACGGTCCGTGAACACGGCAGCTCCGACAAGATAAACAATTGTGGATCGATGGCAGTCTGGCACCTTTACAGCGACGTGATCGCAAGTCATTAATCGCAAGGTACATACACGAGTTAAAATCAAGATCCTTTGATGCAAAGGCTCTCAAAAACATTACGCCGAAACTCATTGTTCCATATCGCGAATCTTGCGAAGAAGGAAAGATCCGATTCCCCAGGAGCAACGACCATGCTTGCTATTCGTCAGGCCGCTTTGGGCTTCGCGTTGTTTCTGCTGGCCGGCTGTGGCCAATCGGGGCCGAGCTATCCGGCCGCCAAGCTCGAAGGGAACATCACCATCGACAAACAGCCGGTTGCCAGCGGCACCGTGCAGTTCATGCCCGACCAAGCCGCGGCCGGCAGCGTCGCGCAGCCCGTCTCGGCGCCGATCCAAGATGGCCGGTATCTGGCCCCCGCCGTTCCCAAGGGAAAGGTCCGGGTATTGTTCACCGCCAACCGTGCCACAGGCAAGGTCATTACCGAGTATAGCACACCTTACGAAGAGGTCGTGAGCATCATCCCCAAGAAGTACCAGGAAGGGATCCCGCTGGAAGTCGCGGGCGATATGCCCGACCAGAACTTTGAGTTGACCAGCCGTTAGTGGTTTGTGGTGCAGACATCCCGCCTGTCTGCACTACCACTCGCCCCAGGTTTTCTGGGTGGCGCAAGCAGACGGGACGCCTGCACCACAATCGCCTCGCCCTTCCCGCCCTCCGTCCCCGCCCGCCGATTGGAAAGAACCGCCATGCACTCCTCCCCGCGACGTGGCTTCACGCTGATCGAACTGCTGGTGGTCATCACCATCATCGGCATCCTGGTGGCCCTGCTGTTGCCGGCGGTGCAGTCCGCGCGGCAGGCGGCGCAGCGGATTCAGTGCACCAACCAGTTGAAGCAGATTTCGCTGGCCATGCTGAACTACGAGTCGCAAGCCAAGGCCTTGCCTTTCGGCTCGATCCTGGGCCTGGGAGATACGATCCGCTCGCAGCCCGGGCCGAACAATCGCTGGTACGACGACTTCACCTGGCAGTCGCAGATCGGCGGTTTCATCGAGCAGCAAGCCTGGTTCAACAGCTTCAACTTCAAGAACAGCGCCAGCCACGAATCGAACTTTACGGGACGCAGTGCGCGGATCGGCTTGTTCGCCTGTCCGACCGACGGGCTGGTCGATAACGAAAAGGGGGCGCTCAACTGGGCGCGCGTCCGCTCGAACTACGTGGTGAATTGGGGCAACACGGGCTACGCCCAGGGGACGCAGGCGGGTGTGGTATTTGGCGGCGCGCCGTTCACGTTTCGCAAGTGCGTGAAGGTGAGCGGCATTCCCGACGGAATGTCGAACACGATGATGCTCTCGGAAAGTCTGACGCCTAAGGGAACCGGCTGGGAAGGCCCGTTGGGGGAGACGATCATTGCCACCGGCGGACAGACCTACGACGCCTGGGTAACGCCGAACTCTTCCGTCCCCGACGTGGTGAATCGCAAATGCCCCACCATGCCGGCCAAGAAGAACTTGAATCTCTGCTCGGTGATGCCGGGGGACATTGGCAGCGCCATCGATCCCAGCCATCACACGGCCGCTCGTAGCAACCACATGGGCGGAGTGAACGTGGCGATGTGCGATGGCTCGGTAAAGTACGTGAGCGACCAGGTGAGCCTGTTCACCTGGCGAGCGATGAGCACGGCCAAGGGGATGGATCCGTATTCGTCGGATTTCTAGAGCGTAAAGTAGCAGGCACACTCCGTGTGCCCTGGTCTTTTCAACGGCGAGGGAGCAAACGCCAGCGGCTCCGGAACTGAGCGGCAAGGCGCTAGCCGCCGGTAGTACACGATTCGAGCACCCCTTGGGCCTTCGTTGTCATCGGCGGCGGTCTCGAACGTCCAACTCGCGTGTGATTGGGGGAGTGAAACTAGGGGCCACCGGCGGCTAGCGCCGTGCCGCTCAGTTTGCGTCGCTGACGGTTGGAGAGGCTCCAGCGGACGGCAGACGGAGAGGCTGTGATTTTTGTGGTGCGGGCGTCCCGCCTGCTGGAACATCGGTCCCACTTCAAGGCAGGCGGGACGCCTGCACCACAATAAGGCGGACGGCACACGGAGTGTGCCTGCTACTTTACGCCAGCATCACAAGGCCCCCTCCCGTCACGTCGAACTTCCGCTATCTTGAATGGAATGCCCATCCGGCTTTCCAATATCCGTCTCGGAGTCGATGAGAGCGAGCAGGCCCTGGCCGACGAGCTCGCTCGAGCGATGAAGGTCCGCCCTGGCGAAATCACCCGCTTTCGCATCCTGCGCAAGAGCCTGGATGTGCGCGACAAGCGCGATGTAGCCTTCGTCTACTCGGCCGAACTGGTGATGCAGGAAGACGAGGCCGCACTGGTCGCCCGGGCCAAGCAGGGCCCCTCGCCGGTTCAGGCAGAACTGTATAGCGAGCCGCCGTTCGAGATGCCGCCGCCGGGCGACGCCCCGCTCAGCCAGCGGCCCATCGTCATCGGCAGCGGGCCGGCCGGGCTGGCCGCCGCGGTCTATCTGGCCGAGCAGGGCTATCAACCGCTGGTGCTGGAACGAGGCCGCGCCGTGCGCGAGCGGATTCAAGACGTCAAGAATCTGGAGGCTGGCGGTCCGATCCCCGTCGAAAGCAACTACCTGTTCGGCGAAGGAGGAGCCGGTACCTTCAGCGACGGTAAGCTGACCTGCCGACTCTCCGGGCCCGATGTCCGTAAGATCCTGGAGCTGTTCGCCGAGTCCAAGGGGAAGCCCTCGATCCTGTACGAACATCGCCCGCATCTGGGGAGCAACCGCTTGCCGGCCGTGGTCAAATCGCTGCGGCAGCGGATCCAGCGGTTGGGGGGAGAAGTCCGCTTCGATTGCCGTGTTGAGGATCTCGATCTGGTCGACGGCCGGCTGCGCGGGCTGCACACCTCGGGCGGGTATATGCCCTGCGAAGTCGCGGTGCTGGCGGCCGGGCATAGCGCTCGCGATACGTACGAGATGCTGCTTGCCCGCGGCGTGCCGATGACCCCCAAGCCGTTCCAGTTGGGCGTGCGGATCGAGCAGCCGCAGGACCAGGTGAACCGCGTGCAGTACGGCCGGAAGAAGCTTGAAGACAAACTCGGCGCGGCCGACTATACGCTGGTCGCTCACGGCCGGCATGATCTGTTCACGTTCTGCATGTGCGCCGGCGGGCAGGTGATTCCCAGCGTCTCCGAGCCCAACTACTTCGCCACGAATGGCATGAGCCTCTCGAAGCGAGGCAGCCCGTGGGCCAACAGCGGGCTGATGGTCACGATCGGCCTCGAGCACTTCGGTGCGCGCGACGTGCTGGCCGGCATGCGTCTGCAGCGCGACTTCGAGGCCAAGGCCTTCGCCGTCGGACGGGGGGAGTATCTCTGCCCGATTCAACGGGCCGGCGACTTTCTGGCTCGCAAAAAGAGCAAGGGAAAGATTGAGTCGAGCTACATGCGGGGCGTGGTCTCGACCGAACTGGCCGGCGTCATCCCGGTGATGGTGGCTGGCGCCTTGCGCGATGGACTGCCGATGCTCGATCGCCGGTGGCAGGGCAAGTTCCTGGAGAACGCCACGCTGGTTGGGCCGGAATCGCGGGGCAGCTCGCCCGTGCGGATCGACCGCGATCGAGAGACCTTTGAAAGCACCGGCGTGGTCGGGCTCTATCCGTCAGGCGAAGGAGCGGGCTATGCCGGGGGCATCGTGAGCGCCGCCGTGGATGGGCTGCGCGTCGCCAAGGCGATCATCCGCAAGTACGCGCGGATCCAGAGCCGTTAATCGCGCTGCCCCACCAGCACCATGTTGGTCGGTGGGTAATCGATCTTCGCCAGGCCGGCCGGCGTTTGCTCGAAGAGCTCGGCCTTGCCGCGAAAGCGATTCTCGACGATCCAGGGATTCACATAGGCCCGCGATCCGCCGGCTGGATCGGCAGGAGTTTCGATCACCTTGAAGCCGATCCGCGTCAGCTCGGCCTTCCACTCGCTGAAGCTCCAGAAGGTGAACTCCTCGTGCATCTCGCTGTGCCAGTTGTCGGCATAGTCCTTCTTGCTCAGGAACTCGGCAGCGTCCTTCAGACGAAGAACGAAGTACGTGCGATCCCCCACGGTCTCCTGGCGGAAAGCGATCGCCGACTCTGCGCCGCGCTTGTTGCTGGCTCGTTCGGCCGCCAGAAAGTCCTGCGCGAAGCGCCGGAAGCGAGCCGCTGTTGAAAGCCTTTCCAAGTGCTTCACCAGTTCGTTACCGTCCGCGATCTCGCGCAGCGGGTCTTCGTTCGAGCCGTCGGCGGCGCTGCACCACAGATAGACTTCGCGATCCTTCTGCTCCGGCCCCAGCACATCGCGAATGACCAGCCGTCCGCCGGCGCGGGTCTGCGCGAACTTCCTCTCCAGATAAGGGCGAAGGGTGGCAACTCCATCGCCGTAACTCCACAGTTCGTGCGTGGTGGAGTTGCAGAGCGTAGTGTCGATCGAACGCAGCTCGAAGATCACATCCTGCAGGTTCCGCTGATGAAAGTGGACGAACGAGCCGCCGAAGTCCCCGCGCCGCTGACGTTCGTGGCACTGCGCCAGAAACTCGCCCGTGATCTCGATGCCGATCAGGTCCGAGTCGGGGCAGTCCCGCGCGATGGGGATCAACAGCGCCCCGTCGGCGCAGCCTTCATCCACGATCTTCCCTTCGACCAGACACTCGGCCACGTCGCGATACTTGAACTCGATGACTTTGGGGTCGCTCATCGCGCGACCGTAGCTGGCGTAGTCGCGCGTGGCGGTCAGGTCCCCCTGTTCGGTCAGCAGCGGATCACGGAACAGCCGGGCGACACGGTGCGGCACCTGGGGAAAATCGTGCCACAGACTCAACGTCGCCGGAGAGAGAATGCGTCGCAGGTCCGGATCCTTCGACCAGTCGCCATCGAGCGCGGCAATCCGCTGCACGATCTCAAACGGCATCGGCGGGCGGCGATCCTCCGGTTCGCCCAACTCGGCAGGCAGCACCGAGTAGCCCAACGCGGCAAACTGCGCAATGACCGCCGGCGTGGAACAGAGGACCACCGTGTTGTCGGGCGTCAGATCCAGCTCCCCTTCGGTCTGCTCCTGGACATCGCGCAGCACATGGTGCGCGAAGCGCGGAGTGGGCGGAAAATGAGGGATCCCCAGAATGCGATGCGAGATGTCTAACGCGTCGGCCAGCCCACGGGCCATGCGGTCGACCCCGATCGCACGAATGTGAAACGGCACCGGGTTGTAGCGCGAGTTCTGCCGATTGGCGCTGGTCACCGCGAAGACGACGGTGTTCACCTCGCCCGACCAGCGGGGGGCGGTCCCGGCAAACGCGAGCCGCGACAGGGGGACGCCCAGCACGCGCAGCAGGTACTCCTCTTGAAAGCGGGTGTTCACCACATGGCGACCGGGAAAGAAGAGATAGGCCACGCAAGCCTCGCGAACGGTTTCGGGATGAGTAGAAACTGCCAGCAGGCCCTCCCCTGGCAGGTGTAATTCAGCTAAAGACTTCGGCTTGAAGTTGACATCTGAGTTTTAAATCGAAACAATCAAAGAGTCCCGAGTTTCCCTCAACTCGATTTGGAAATAGGCCGTTCCCTCTGAATGGGTCTGTTTCCCCGGGACCGATGAGTTCCGCATTGCGGAAATTGCCTTCTCTATTCTATCGCTGTCTTTTCAGGGACGATGCTATGCGGGCGCGTTGGGCTATGCTCGTGGCTGCGTGGATCGCACTGGGTCTGATTCTACCGGTGTACGGCGCGGATTCAGCGCCGGCCGGCGAGAAAAGCGACTCCTCTGAAAAGTCGGTACCTGGGAAGAGCGAATCGACGAAGTCCGAAGCAGGCAAGTCCGAGGCAGGTAAGACCGAGCCGGCCGGCAAGAAGGAGCCGGCCAAGAAGTCCGAAGAGCCCGTTCTGCCCGAATTGCCCGACGAGCTGACTCCGGTCAAGCTGGCCAGCGCCGGGACTTACATCCACGTACGAAACGGGACGCGCCGCGCGCTCGATTTCACCTTGTACGTCGAGTGCAACAAAGGGGGGACGGGCAAGTTCGACCGGCACATCCAGGTGGCCCCCGGCGATACCGCGATCTGGCGGTTGGGGGCGGAGCACAAAGTCCTGATGACCCAGGTTAAGGGGACCTCGTACTATCGCGTCGGCCTGGTGGGCAAAGATGCGGCCAATGGCAAAGAATACCGTTGGGGCCTGGTGGGCGGACCTGGCATGTACGGCAAAGAACGCCAAGTGGCCGACGCGAAGGGGGCCAGCTTCCAGCGTCACATCCACGTGCAACCAATCGGCGAGTAGCTCGCCGACTCGGATGTAACTTTGCGGGTTGGCGCGCTCCGCGTCGCGCGAGAGCGAAGTCTGCGATGTAACTTTGCGGGTTGCTGGTCGTCGGGCAACCAGCGCCGGGCTTACTCAGATGTAACTTTGCGGGTTGGCGCGCTCCGCGTCGCGTGGGAGCGAAGTCTGCGATGTAACTTTGCGGGTTGCTGGTCGTCAGGCAACCAGCGCCGGGCTTACTCAAATGTAACTTTGCGGGTTGGCGCGCTCCGCGTGGCGCGGGAGCGAAGCCTGAAATGTAGCTTTGCGGCCGTCGGAAACTTACCGGCTAGCCATCGCGCTGCAGCGTGGCATGGGCGCCTGCCAACGAATGCGCAGCCCAAGCCGTCTCCCTTCCTGGGATCAGCTTCGGATCTCTTGCCGTGAAAACAGTGCTTGTCGATGGACCTCTCTTTCCTCCAGTCCTCATTGTAGCATGTTATTAGTCTGATGTGAATCTTTTAATTCATGTATTTTGACGTTTTTAAACCAAGCGGAACGGACCTTCACTGTCTTGGCCAGGGTAGGCGACACGCGCATGCCACCCCGGGGAGGGCTGCACATTCGGCACGTTACGCGACGCCAACAGACGAGCGCTCAGTCCCCGGCGTGAACTAGCGCTCCCCTCTCAAATCTCAGATTTCGAATTTGAGATCTGAGTTGGCAGCCCGCGCTACCCGCCGCAGATCTTCGCCAGAATGTTGAGCGCGGTATCGATCTCCTCGGCGGTCACGCACAGCGCCGGGCAGAAGCGGATCCCCGATCGCCCACAGCCCAACAGCAGCAGCCCCTGGTGAAACGCCGCGTGGACCAGCACATTGCGTCGCTCGGGATCGGGGACGCTGCCGCGGTTCACGTCGATGGCCGTCATCAGTCCCAGGCCGCGAACTCCGCCCAGGAAGTCAAACTGCGAGGCCAGCCGCGAAAGACCCGCGCGGAGTTGCTCGCCCCGCTCGCGGGCGTTGGCCATGTACTCGCGCTCGATCAGGTCGATCGAGGCCAGAGCCGCCCGGCAACTGACCGGGTTGCCGCCAAACGTCGAAGCGTGGCTCCCTGGCGGCCAGTCCATCACCTCGGCCTTGGCCACCACCGCCCCCAGGGGCATCCCGCTGGCGATCCCCTTGGCCAGACAGACCATATCGGGGACCACGCCGAAATGTTCGCAGGCGAACCACTTGCCGGTGCGGCCCATGCCGGCCTGCACTTCGTCGGCCACCAGCAGGATACCGTTGGTGTCGCATATCTCGCGCAGCATCGGCAGGAAGCCGGCATCGGGGACCAGATAGCCCCCCTCGCCTTGCACCGGCTCGACAAAGATGGCCGCCACTTCACTGGGCGGAGCCACGCGATCAAACAGTTCTTGAATTGCCGCCCGCGAGCAGTTGTAGGCCACACGATGAATGCCCGACAGCAGCGGGCCAAAGCCCTGATGATGAACCCGCTTCGATCCGTTGAGGGACAACGCCCCGTACGTCCGCCCGTGAAAGGCCCCGAAGAACGAAACGACCTGCTGTCGGCCCGTATGGTAGCGGGCCAGCTTCAGGGCCGCTTCGATGCTCTCGGCCCCGGAGTTCGTAAAGAAGACCCGCTTGGCCATCTTGCCGGGAGCGATCTGGGCCAGCTTCTCAGCCAACTCAATCTCGGGCTCGTAGTAAAAATCGGTCCCCGACATGTGCAGGAACTTGGTGGCCTGATCGATGATGGCCGCGACCACCTCGGGGTGCGAATGCCCCGTCGAGTTGACGGCAATGCCGGCCGTGAAGTCGAGAAACAGGTTGCCATCCACATCCTCAACCGTGCAGCCCAGACCGCGGGCGATCACCAGCGGGTAGTCGCGGGTGTACGAGGGTGACAGCACCTGGTCATCGCGGGCGATCAGCGCCGCGGCGCGGGGGCCGGGCAGGCTGGTCACCAGATGGGGCACCGTGCGATGGGCCAGCGGGGCCGCGAGCGTCGGGGTGTTCTTCATGGTGGTCTCCATCCAGGTCGAAGAGAGGGTGCCAGGATGTGGGGAAAAGGCGCGTCTTCCGTCGGCGTCTCTAAGGAATTGAGCCCTTCGCGGGTCGAAACGTCAAGGTCAATCGGAATGGAGCGATGCGCGACGACGCGTGTCGGGCATTGCCGCGCCATAGGTTGCGAGGACTGCAGGCCGCGCGGATTCGACCCGAAGGACGACCACCGGAAATCTGGGCAATGAGACCCGGATCAGGAAATGGGCGAAAAAACTAGACAGGCGCGTGCGCCCAAGGTTTATACTCAAAAGGTTGCCACAGAGTTCGCATGGCGGACGCATTTCTTTGGGCGGCTCATTTCTTGAAGGGGGGAAGTCATGGCAATCTTCGTCTACTGCGTCGTGATGTTCGGGTTTGCGGGCCTGCTGTGGGCCCTGGCGAATCGTCCCGGCTGGGGCATTGCACTGTGCGCACCCTTCCTTTTTGTCGCCTGCAGCGGCGCCTTTGGGTTTAGCGCTTTCGCGATGGGCGGGATGGTGTTGATGACCTGGGGCATCAGCAGGCTCGCCGGTACCGAGTCCCCTCGCGTCTATCGCGGGCTGGCGCTGGCCGCCCTGCTGATTTCGATCACTCCGCCCCTCGCGAGTACGATCGGCGGAGGGCTTGAAACGATCGCGCTGCGGAGAGAGTTTCCGGTGGAGTCGCTCGAGGCGCGTCTGGCGTACGAACCGCGGCTCCCTTCGACCGATGTCCCTTTGCCCCCTTTGGTGTCGGCAAATCTGAACGACGAGGAGGTCCGTCGCAACGAGCAGTTTGACTTCGTGCCGAGCTCCCCCGTCGGGTTCGGCCGCAATTCGTCGCTTCAACAACTGCACGAGCAAGAGTCCTTCGCATTCGAGCAGGAAACCGGCTTTGGCGTCGGCCGCGTGATCCGAAGGGCCCGGCCCAATCGCAGGTCGGTTACGATCCCCGATCGGCCGCTGACGCCGTTACCGGAGTATATTCCGGAACCGGAATCGACCGAGCCATTCGCGGGGCCGTTCACGCAGGACGGATTGCCCGCGCAAGCGGTGGCGGCTGCAGACATCCTGGCGGGCGAAGCTAACCCACCGCCGCTCGGCCTGAAAGCGGATCTGTTTGCCGCTCATCAAGCCAGTTTGACGGACTTTGTGCCCGAGGAGAGCTTGGGTTGGATTCCCCGCCCTCGTGAAGCGGCCGGCTTCGAGCCGCACGGCATGTCGCAATGGCGCGAGCAAGACAAGGTGAAGCAGATCGAGTCGCAGTTCCACGTCGTCCGTCTGGAACTGGTCAGCCTGTTGAAGCACGAGACCCCCAAGATCTATGTCTCGAAGAATCTGCCGCAGATGGACGAACTGAAAGGCGTCCCCACCCGCGACCTGGACGACTTCGAGACGCGGGCCCTGAGTCAACTCTCTCAACAGGATCTCGTGGTTGAATCGAATGGTTTCCAGGTGCGGATGCTGGGATCGATCCGAGCGATCAAGCAATGCACCGAGTGCCATCACGTTCGGCGCGGCGAACTACTGGGGGCGTTCTCGTACGAACTACGTGCGAAGAAGCCCACCCCGACGCGCAATGCCGAGCCGACCCCGCGCACCTGACGTCCATCGAGCCTTGTGTACTAACGAAAACCGGGGCGTGAGTTCAGCCTCCGCCCCGGCTTGTTTCGTTGACTTGCCCGCTCGGCGTCTAAGGAATTGCCACGTTCAGGATGTTCTCCCCCGGCTTCACCGGCGCCCGCAAGATCGACTTTCGATTGAACTCCTTCGGGATCGGGTTCGGCGGCATGGGCGCGCCGCCGCGTTTGGCGAAGGCCTCTTCGTCGTCGAGTTCAAAGCCCAGGTCGGGCGCGCCATCGACCTCGATGCGACTCTCGCCGACGACTAACCGTTCCGAGAGCGGGATCGAATACTCACCGTCTCGGATCACCGCCGAGACGGTTGCACCCGTCGACGGGCCTACCGGCAAGAAGAGGATGCGGCCGCGCGCCAAGGGCTTATCCCCCACGGTCACTCTTCCCTTGACCGCGCCGAACTCCGGCTCTCGGCTCCCACACCCCGACGTTGCGGTCAGCGTGATGGCCAGGAAACATCCCAGGCAAACCTGTGCGCGGGCACTCGCGCGAATAGCAAGGGTCGAAGGCATCTCTACCATCCTCTGGGCTGGAACTTCGGGCACGCTCTACTCGAAAGTCACCGTTTCGCCCCCTTCGCGCGTCGCGGCGGCATCGAGCACGACGTGGCTTACATTCTCGGACCAGAAGCGGACCGAACCGTCGGCGAGCGCCATGTTGACTCCGGTCGGATGGTCGCTGCGAAAGTTCATAAGACGCTTCGAATCGCCCGCCATTGATTTGGGATTGAAGGGGCCCTGCGTGGTGAAGGCCGTGGCGAGCGGATAGGGCGAAGACCAGTAGCTGAAGCCGCCGCGCACCTGACCGGTGCACGCTCCGCTGGTGAACAGATAGTCCTTGAAGCCCCAGTGCGACTCACCGACCATCAGGGTGTTCGACGTCCCATCGGTGATCGACATCAAGCTCGTTTGCGATGTCGCGGCCGTGGCAATAGCGCCGTTGTTCTCGCCATACGGATCGAGGGTCCCCGTCGAGAAAGCATAGGTGCCCGGCGCCCGGTTGTTGGCATCGCAGGTCGCGAGCGGAACCTTGCGAAGGAATTGGACCGACGGACAGATATAGCTGGCGATGCGCTGAGCGACCACGACTTGATTGACCGGGTCGGAATTTCCCTTGGTAAAGTCGTACAGCGTGTAGGAATGGTTCTGCTCCATGTAGGGCAGGATGGCGGCAAAGCCACTGCTTCCGGCAAGGTTCGACGCGGTGGAAGCCGGGGGCAGCTTGCTATACACGTTGTGGTAGTTATGCGCCGCCAACGCGATTTGACGGAGGTTGTTGCTGCACGACGCCCGGCGTCCCGATTCGCGGGCGACTTGAACCGCAGGCATCAACATGGCGATCAGAATGCCAATCACGGCCACGACCACCAGCAGCTCGATCAGGGTAAAGCCCGGTCGGCGCCGAGATGTTTTGCGAGCGATCGGTTTTCGACACGAAGGGTGACGGCTCAACGGGCGCGCAGCAAGAGGGGTGGAAGCCAAGGGATGCTCCTCGCCAAAGGCACTGTCCGGAATTTGGCCGGGCGAACGATTCGCTCGGGCACCGTAGGAGTGTGGCTGGCGTGGCGTGGCGTCGGAGGGGGCCGATCGCCAAAGTCCGGCTGGCAGGACGTAGCGGTCTTCGGGGAGCGGCCCCAAAGGCCATGTTGCTACTGAGTCTCAATATATAGACAGAAGGCGGTACGTCAAGGGGTGCGAAAATTCGTTGTAACGAGCTACTGAAATTCGCTCGCGTCCTTCTTGCACTATTTCATAATTCATCCTAATTAACATTTAATATAAGTCCCATCTTGCATGCTTGGTGAACTTCTCATGGTAGTGCGCTACCTGAAGGGGGAAGGAGAATAGAACATCGCTCGCCCCGCGTGCCTCCGCTCGGGCTCAGCAAAAGGGGCCGCCCCCTCCCCCTTCACCATCGCATCGGCCCCAAGCCGCTTCGCGGTCGGCGCGAGGGGCCGATGCGACGGTGAAGGCGGAAGGGGCTCACCGGAGCCAATTCGAAAGGGGCGCCACTCAAGCGACTCTTTTGAAGAGGCACCGTGCCGATGTCGCCCAACGGCCGTCCCTGATGGCGCTGCGATCCCTAGGAACTCAGCCAAAGCGAGCGTCCCGCAAAGGGCAGCACTGTGGGCGCAAGTCGTGTTCCGCATTCCTGTGAATGAGGTTCCCGCGAGCCCCTTCCTCCTTCGCCGTCGCATTGGCCCCTCGTGAGCGACCGCGAAGCGGCTTGGGGGCCGATGCGGCAAGAGGGAGGACAGGGGCGGCCCCCTTTCTTCGAGCCCGAGCCGAGGTCTTTGCGTTGTGCGCATGCCCGCGATTCTGGAACGATCGGGGGAACCAAGGATTTGCGATTTGAGAGGCGAGAGCGAGGTGAGCGGCCGCGACGGTCGCGTGTCGCCGTCTCCCCTCTGTATCCTCGTCGGCCGTCAGTCTTCGCGATAGCCTGAAGCCCATTCGGTGAAAGCGTGAACCGCGGATCCGTACCAGATCATGAAGCCCCCGCGCAAAAAGACGGTCCCTGCCAGGATGCCATAGATCACGGCTTTGGCCTCGGTTCTAATCTCCCGGTTTGACCGGGCTGCCATCTCCGAAAGTTGCGAATAATTGCTCCACACCACACCGAACGTCAACACAATGTTCAGGCCGGTGCAGGCCACTGCCAGATAGCCGAATATCGCGGCCCATTTCTGATGGGCCAGCATTAAGCTGTTGCCCACAATCGAGAAAACCATCGCGCCGAGCATTGAATAGACCATCAGTTTGAACTGAATCGGCACCGCCCCCCATTGCGCCGTGCTAAGGAGCGATAGTTCGTCGTAGTTCTTGGCAACGCGAAAAAGACCTAGTGCCAAATCGACTCCCAGCGCGACCGTGATCCAGACCGGCAGTCCGCTGCCTTTCGATCTGGAGGAACTCGTTGTGCTTTCAGAACTGGACGAGGCCGACTTCTTTTTCTTCTTCGGCCGGACCCCATGCGCGTCTGCGGGGATCTCGCGCGGCTTCATCGACTTCTTCTTCACCACGTTGTAGCCGCACTCAACGCAGATGATGTCCTCCGGATTCATCGGCTGACCACATTCGGGGCATGAAGCGCCCAGCCTGGCTTTACCGCCGGTCGCTTTTCCCTGAGAGCTGGAGATCGAATCGTCCAACAGGTCGTCGAGCGGCTGCGGGACAAAGGCCGCCGGCGCGGCCGCGGCAGGAGCAGCAGCAGGACGGGAAGGCGGCTGCGGAGACGCGGGTCTGGGGGCCGCTGTCTTAGGGGGCGCTGTACCAGAGGCCGTGGGTCTAGGGGCGGCCGTCGGCCGGGCGGGAGGTTTGGGAGGAGCGGCCGCAGGCGGTGCGTCGTCGAGCAGTTCGAGTTCGCCCGCCGGAACGGTCAGCACGGTGCCGCAGGCTTTACACTTCATCCGCTGGCCAGCAAACTTATCCGGCGCCTCGTAATGCGCATTGCAGCCGGGACAATCCAACGGAATCGACATCTCGGGCACCTGGTCATTCGCGAAGTGAGTATTGATTACGCAGCATGCCGCAGCACGTAATCCGAAGCCATCCTAGTCTGCCCGCCGAACGCCTGCGAATCAAGTGATTCACAGGGAATGCCCATACGCTCCCAGCTCCCATGCGGAAGGATTACATCGCTTACCACACGCCCGCGAACCAGCGCATTTCCTCGGCGATGCCGGCAGCCAGATCGGCCTGACGAAGTTCCGGCGGCAGCACGCCCCAGGCATAGGTCTCCACTTCAAAGTGGTCCGTCGTGGGATGCTGGGCGCACTCCGCCAGGCAGGCCAAGATTTCAGGCCGGGCGGTGTCGATCCGGCCGAATCGCTCCAGGTAGATCGGCACGTGGAAGTGGACGCGCCACTCGCCGCGCAGGTTCGCAGGGTCCGAGCCCGCCTGAGCCAGGGCCAGATGCAGGTCCTCGTAAAAGACGGGCGTGCTGTCCGGTGTCTGGCGAATGACCGTTTGGTGCAGATAGCGCGGCTCGTTGAAGCCGGCCAGTTGCGCCAAGGCCGCGGGGCGATCGCTCGCCGGCAAGTCGTCCAGGCGAAGCGCTACTGCCGAAGAAACCTGGATCTTCCCCACGCCGATGCCGGCCGCGCGGAAGCGGGCCAGCACATCGGCCTGCTCTTCGAACATCACCGAGGCATGGCAGATGTCGTGACAAACGGTGATGTACCGCCGCAGAACGTCCTCGTCCCGATTGGGGAGCAGGTGCTGCTCGAAGAAGCGGACCACGTCTTCGCTTCGCTGCAAGACGCAGCCGGGCTCGGGCTCGATCGCCAGCGTGATCCGCCGGCCGGTCTCGTCCTCAAGCGACGCCAGGTGCTCGGCGATCTGCTCCAGTTGCCACGCGTCCTGCTCGAAGTCCTCGGCCGTCGACGCCGGCTGGCCCCACGCCAGGGGAAGTGTCGAGATACTGCCGGACATTCCCTCGGGGAGCAGTTGATGCTGGATCTCGATCAGGTCGCGCGTGTAGTCCAAGCGGTCCAGGTCGCGCCAGGTCGGCTCGTAGACACGGTGCTTGACGACGGCCTGATGGAAGTCGCCATGCGGAAAGCCGTTGAAGGTGAAGGGGACCAGCCCTTTCTCTTCCAACCATTCGCGGAAGCTCTCGATGGCCAGCGCGTCGTCGACCAGCAGCGAACGGGCGGCCGGTGCAGCCAGCCACAAGCCCACGCCCATCGGCACGTCGGGAGAGAACCGCTGCTTGACGGCCAGCGCGTAGCGTTCCAGGTTCTGGCGGGTCTGCTCGAGATCAGGGCCGGCGTGCACATTTGTGCAATAGCCAAGACGGCGTTCCATGCGTCCTCTGCGAGAGGGGAGCGCCAGGGCGTTCCCTACAGTTTGAGATGAGCTTCTACGTGAAGATGCCGCGGGGGAGTTCGCGGACTCCCTTCAACGTGACCCGCGCCACCGTGTCCCAAGCGACCGAGACCATGGTGTGTGCGCCGTCGAGCGTCTTGATGGCAAACACGCCGTGCGTGAGCTGCGAAAGGCTAGGGGCGTAACTCTCGGGGGCGATCTTCTCGCCGTCCTTGGTCTGCATCTCCAGGCTCGCGCCGCGCTGTTTCTGCTCCCACAGGGTGGCGAACAGCAGGGCCATGGGGTGGACGGTATACGTCGCGACTCCCTGGGCCGGCATGGACGCGCCGTTGGACGGACCAGGGGGCATCAGCGGCGGGGCCTTCGGCGGCGGCTCTTCGATGACCACGTCGGCCTCGATGATTTCATCGCGCTGGGACGGCGGCGGGGGCGCCTTGCCCAGCCCCGAGCGGCGGTCCTCGCGCCGATCGAGAATGTCGGAATCGACGATCTGCTCCATCTCGTCGATGCCATCGCCCCGGTCGAGAATATCGGAATCGACCACCCGCTCGGCGGCGTCCTCGGCCAGGATGTCGGAGTCTTCAATCGACTCGGCGGAGTCCGGTGATGTTTTGTCGTTCTTTTTGGGAACGGGCACCTTGAACTTGGACTGGCAGTGGGGACACTTCCCCAGCTTGCCAGCAAAGGTATCCGGGCAGTTGAGTTTCTCGTTGCAGGTGGGGCAGAGAAGCTGAATCATGGCTGCGAATCACAGGGAGGGCGCACGGGGCGGGTCCGAGGCTCCATAGTAACTCGCCGGAATGGGGCAAACAATCGGCCGTCAGGTGCAGGAAACGGGATCCGAGAATACCGCGGGAGCTTCTCTAGCGCACCCGCTGCCGTTCCTTGCGGGCTTCGACCTGGGCCAGCCACGACCGTCGCATCAGCAAGAAGACTGGGGTCGAGAGCCCCAGCGTGAAGAAGGCTGCGATGGCCCAGCCCAGCGGATAGATCTTGGCCCCCAGAAACTGCAGACGATTCCCTTCGCGAAGCGTCAACACGGCCGCGAAGACGCCAATCCCGGTCAGGATGGTCTTGATGGCGTTGGCGCTCAACTGGGTCGGATCCATCGCACGGTCCTTGCGTACAAAAAGAGAGGATGCTACTTGGCCCGGGCGGCCGCGGCCTTTTTCATCTGCTCTACGTGCTCTGGCTTGGCCTCGACGTACTCAATCTTGGTCGAGGGGAGCGCGGCCTTAAGCTTCTCCAGGTCTTCGGGAGCGATGAACCCCTGGTCGAACTTCACACGCTTCAGCTCCTTGCGAGCGGCCAAGTGCTTCAGGCCTCCTTCCCAGGTGGCAATCGCCTCGTTGAAGTCCAGTTCTTCCAACTTGCCCAAGGTGGCCACGTCGGCCAGCGAGCGCTCGCTGATCTTCTCGGAGTACTGCGGGCCGATCACCAGACGCGTCAGGTTCTGATTCCCTTTCAGGGCCTTCACCCCTTCGTCGGTTACGCGGCAGTGATAGGCCTGCAACTCGCGCAGCTTGGGCAACTGGTTCGCGGCGGCCATCCCTTCGTCGTTGAACCACGAGCCGCCAAAGTTTACGGCCTCCAGCGGAAGTCCTTTCAGGTGGACCAGCCCCGCGCCGGAGTAGGGAGTCTTGTCGGCCTCTTTGACCCAACCGTTGTGCCACGCGGTCAGGATCTTCAGCTTCTTGAGCGGGGCCAACTTGGCCAGGTCGTCGTTGGAGAAATGGGCCGCGTTGAAGGTCAGCTTGACCACATAGCCCTCGGGGTCCAGATCGAGACTGCCGGCGTAGTAGTCGCCGCGCTTCTTCTCGGCGTCGTAGAAGCCGACCCATTTGACCTTCCCTTTATTGTCTTTTTCGATGTGCTCCTGGCGGCCCGCTCGTTCGAGCAGCCACTTCCAGACGGCTGCTTCGGCCGGATCGGCAAAGGGAGACGCGGCGGCTTCTCCATCCGCAGCTTCCTTCACGACACGAAAGCCCGCGTAGCAAAAGGCATCGCCCGCCTCGCCATAGGCGCGCGACACGCTGCGGCTGGCCATCGGGCCTGAGCACCAGGATCCTCCGCGCATCGAGCGCCAGTCGCCATGCTTGTGCTGCGGGGTGGTCTCAGGCCCTTGCGGGTCGACGGTCACCAAAGGCTTGGCGTACGAGCCCTTCTCGCGGGCGGTCTTGAGCAGCTCGTCGTAGTAGCGATCGTAGTAGCGGTCCGAGCACCACTCCCACACGTTGCCATGCGTGTCGAACAGGCCCCAGGCGTTCGGTTTGAACTTGCCGACCGGCGCGGTATAGACCACTCCGTCTCCTTCGCCCGGCTGCAATCGAATGGACTGCTGCCGCTTCACCATGCCTGGCAGGGCCTGCTCCAGCGCGGCGTCGGCCACGTTGCCATAGGCATAGATCGTCTCGGGCAGATCGCCGCCCAGGTAGATGGTGTTCGTGCCGGCGCGGGCGGCGTATTCCCACTCGGCCTCGGTTGGCAAACGGTACTTGGCCTTTTCCTTCTTGCCGAGCCACTCGCAGAAGGCGACCGCGTCCTTCCAACTGACGCAGGTCACTGGATGGTCGTCGGTCTGATCGAAGCCCGGGCTGCGCCAGGTGCAGGCCGGATCGGCCACAAAGCGGTCGATCGATTCCTTGTCGGGCGGGTTGAGCCGCAAGGCTCCCTTGCCGCTGGCTTCGGCGTCGGTGCGGTGCTTGTTCTCTTCGACGAAGATCTTGAAGTCGCGGACGGTGACCTCGCGGGTGGCAATCCAGAAGCCTCGCGAAATCTTAACGGGATGCGACGGCCGCTCGTCGACCAGATCCGGACCCAACAGCATCGTGTTGCGATGCGAGGCATTCAGCTTGTGAGAGTCGGTCATGCCTCGATCGAACTCGCCGGCGGGGACGAGCACCAACTCGCAGCCCAGCGAGTTCTTTTCGCGGGGGAGCTCGGCGGCATCCAGTGAAAGCGTCGAAAGCAGAAACAGCGGGACCAAGGCCAGCGGAGAGCGTCGCATCGGAAAGTCCGAGAGGGGCAGGAGGGAGATAAAGGCAATATCGTGTACCAGGCCAAGTCAGGCAAGGATGAAATACCTTGTAACTTCCGTCGCTTTTCGCAAGAGCCCTTTCTAGAATGCGATCCCGGCGACTCTGCAACAGGGTCCGAAGTTTCTTGGAAAGGGGATCGAGGAATCCATGTCGTTCGAAATGTTTCGAGACCTGGTGAAGCAGCGGCTCGCGGCAGGGGCCACTCCGGCGGCGATACGGAGCGAACTGGCCGGGATGGGAGTGCGTGACTCGGACGTCGACGTGCTGTTGAGTCACGCCAAGAAGCCGGTGGACGAGCTTCAGGGCCGAGAAGCCGTGTCGATGTGGGACTTTCTGCCGCTGGTCCCCATTTGGCTGGGGCCGATCGTGATCATCATCATGGCCGCCTTCCTGGACAACCCCAAGCTGGCCGTCGGGATCATCGTGGTCGGCATGATCGTGCACCTGATCGGGAAGATCAGCATCGTGATCCTGGCCTTTAGTGAAGGAATCGGCTGGGGGATCGCCTGGTTCTTCTTTCAGTGCTTGATCGAATTGATGCTGCTGGTGGTGCAGCCCAAGAAGTTCTGGAAGGCGTTCCTGTGCGAGTTGGTCGGCGTCGCGATGATAACCCTGGCCTTCTTCGTCGATGCCCAAGCGGCCGCCGCTTTCCTGGAGATCAAGCTTCCGCCTCCATGATGTCCGAGCTTCCTTTCCCGTGGGGGTAGGATGCAGCCAAGGGGCAGCCCTGCTGATCTCGCTTTGTGCCGGCTGGCGGGACAAAACTCCAGTTCCGGCTAGCCACTGGACGAAGCCTGAGCTATGCGCCCCGGCAGAATCGCTGCCGATGGCGCATACCGACCCGTTCGAGGGGCGAAATCGCCGTCTTTTGCCGGAGTTTTTTGACAAGGCTCGCCAGACGAAACATACTACCTAAGTTAACACAGTTGCTCACGGACGGCTTTATTGTGGTGCAGGCGTCCCGCCGGCTTGCCCTGCTCGCTCGCCATTCAGCAGGCGGGACGCCTGCACCACAAGGGTTGTCGCCGGAACGTATCTCCGGCGAATCGCATCGCCATGGCCCGTCCGAAGTCCGCTTGTTTTCGAGGGAAGCTCCCCATGCAGTTCAACTGGTCCCGCCTTTTGGCTTGCCTAACTCTCGGCCTGAGCGTTGCTTGTGCGGGCGTGGCCATGCACCCGGCCCTCGCGCAGCAGACGCAGACCAAGTACATCGAGGTCGAAGGGGCCGACGAAGAGGACACCAAGCCGGCCAAGGGAGAGAAGGAAGCGGTCGACCCGGCCGCTCCGGTCCCCGACGCGCCGGGCAAGAAGCTTCCCGGACCGCCGGCCGATCCGTTCCTGGACATACTCGATCCGCGCACCTATCGCCTGAAGATCATCCACAAGATCGAGGCGGTCGACGGCCCCTGCGACAACGTGATGGTCATCGGCCCGATCCCGATGGATTGGCCCGAGCAAAAGGTGAAGCTGCTCTCCGAGAAGATGACCGAAGAGGGCAAGGCCACCGAGCAGGTCTTCCGCGGCCAGGCCGCGATGCTCAAGTTCCAGATCAACGCGATCCCCAAGGGGGGCTCGGCCTATATCGAGCGGCTGTACGAAATCACCCGCTACCGAACGCAGTTCAAGATGCCTCCTTCGGAACTGAAGTACGCCAAGCGGGCCCCTAGCGAGCTGCGCGATCAGTTGGCTGGCCCCGCCCCGGGCATGGAGACCAAGCATCCCAAAATGCAGGAGCTGCATCAGGAACTGAGCAAAGAAGAACTGGCCGCCTGGAACCAGGTAAAGAACTACTGGAGCTGGACGCGCGACAATGTGAAGTTCCAGAACGGCGACTACCGCGGCGCCTTGTTCGCCATCGAGAACAAGTGCGGCGACTGCGAAGAGATGAGCGCCCTGTTCGTGGGGCTTTGCCGGCTGTCGAACATCCCCGCCCGCACGGTGTGGGTCGAAGGGCACGACTACCCCGAGTTCTATCTGACCGACAAGAAGGGGGCGGGGCATTGGATCCCGGCGCAGGTGGTCGGCCCGCCGTGGTTTGGCGAGATCATTGAGTACCGCCCGATCTTCCAGAAGGGGGACCGCTTTTACGATCCTTTCCAGAAGACCTATGTGCGGTATGTGCCCCACACGGTGAAGGCCAACGGCTCGGCCCCCAAGCTGACGGTGAAGCACGACATCATTGCGGATTCGGACATCAACGGACCGAGCTACAACAACCCGAAGTAGGGTGGGCTGTGCCCACCAGCGTGATGCGCGACGAGGTAGCCGGCCCGAAGAGTGTCCATGAGCGTTGAGAGCGACAACCCGTACAAGCCTCCGACTTCAAGCGATACGTCGACGAACAGTGGTTCCGCAACGAAATGGGTCCTGTTGAGGGACTTCTTCTTTGCGACGCTGGTGCAGTTGGTTTTGGCTGTGCTGCTGGCGCCTGGCGATGGAGGTAAATGGGTGAGCCGCGCCATTCCCTTCCTCTTGGTCGGGAATCTCTTGTTGGGCTGTGTGTATGTCCTTCTCTGGGGACGAGCCAGCGAGAATCCGAACGGCGTGCCGATGTGGATGCTGGTGCTCAGCGGTGTGCTCTTGTTTGTTCTGTTGGTGTGGTTTGCCTGAATCTTCGACGCTCGATGAGGAAGGATTCTCCTGCGATGCGGCGGTTTGTTGTACTACTGCTGCTATCTCTTCTAGCCGGCGCACCTTCGTTCGCCCTCGCAGCCGATAGCGAGACGCAGCTCATCGAACGTCGCACGTCGCGCCTGGGGCAGCTTCCCCCCGCGCCGACTCCGCCGACCGTCGCCGGGCCCACCAACAATCCGATCGACCAGTTCATCCTCGACGCCTGGCAGAAGGCCGGCCTTCCCGAGGCCAAGAAACCGCCGGAGCTGTGCGACGACGCCACCTTCGCCCGCCGCGTGTACCTCGATCTGCTGGGGGTGATTCCCAGCTACATCGAGCTGAATCGCTTTCTGGCCGACTCCTCCAAGAACAAACGCGAGAAGCTGATCGAGCTGCTGCTGGCCCGCAAGAGCGAGTATGCCGCGCACTGGGCCCCGTTCTGGGAAGACGCCTTGGCGAGCCAGAACGTGCTGACCCAGGGGGGCATTATCACCCGCGGCAACTACCGCGACTGGATCGTGCAGAGCTTTGAAAAGAACCGCCCGTACGATGTGATGTTCGCCGAGCTGATCGATCCCACCATGCCCGGCCGACAAGGGGCCAAGACGCAAGATGTCTTGGGCGTGCAGTACAAGATCGAGTACGTGCGGAATGAGGACCACGCGCTGACCCTGCAGACCGCCTCGAACGTGGGGCAGGTGTTTCTGGGGACCGGCATGAAGTGCGCCGGCTGCCACGACCACTTTGAGAACAAAGAGTGGACGCAGGATCGCTTTCTGGGCTTTGCGGGGTTGTTCGCCGCCAAGGATCTGGAGCATATCCGCTGCGACGTGAAGAGCGGACGTCTGGTCCCCGCCAAGTTTCCCTTTCAGTTCGCAGGCGCGACCGAAGAGCCCCCGACTGACCTGAACGGCCGGCTCCACCTGGCCGCGATGCTGATTACCGATCCGGCCAACCCGCGCTTCGCTGAGACGATCGTGAATCGCCTATGGAAACGCTACCTGGGGACGGGACTGTACGAACCGGTCGACGACTACCGCGCCGACGTGCCGGCCAGTCATCCGGAACTGCTCGCCTGGCTAGCGCGGGATTTTCTCGCCCACGGCTGCGATCTGCAGCACACGATCCGGCTGATTGTCTCGAGCCGTACGTATCAACTGCGGTACGACGCCAAGCTGGCGGATACGGTTTCGATGGACGGCAAGGGGCCGCGGTATTTTCGTTCACCCGCCTTGCGCCGCATGACGGCCGAGCAGTTCATCGACAGCGTCCGCATGGCGACCTTCGGCCAGATCACGCCGGGAGAGCGCAACTATCTGGACATTCGCTCAACCGCGCTCACGCGGGCGTTGGGGCGGCCCGCCAGCCGGAACGAGATCAGCACTTCGCGCCCCGACGACGTGGCCGTAGTGCAATCGCTGGAGCTGCTCAACGGCAAGGAACTGCACGAGATGATTTACGAGAGCCCGCTGGTCGGCAAACCGCTCCCCAAGCAGGACCTTCGTCCGGCCGTCGATCGAATTTATCGCACGGTCCTCAGTCGTCCCGCGACGGCCGACGAGCGCCGCATCGGCCGCGATTTCTTGCAAACGGCCTCCACGCCGGGCGAAGGAGTGGGCGACTTGCTGTGGGCGTTGTTCGCGGGGCCGGAGTTTCAGTATGTGAGGTAGGGAGTGGCGAGTGGTTAGTGGCGAGCGGTTGGTGGCGAGTGGTTGGTAAGAAGAAGTCGAAGTAGGGAATCTCAAATCTCAAATCTCAAATTTGAAATTTGAAATCTGAAATCTGCGATGGAAGAGAAGCAAAGAGTATGAGACGGGACGGATGACATGACGCTTAATCGCCGAACGTTCTTGGCCGCCAGTGCCGCCGGGCTTGCCGCCCCGTGGTTGGCCGGCGATCGCGCGCTGGCTCAGGCGCAAGCTCAGGCCGCCGGTGTCGCGGCCAAGGCCGACTCCGTCATCTTCATCTGGCTCCCCGGCGGCATCGCGCAGCAAGATACCTTCGATATCAAGCAGCACACTCCGTTCACGGCCGGCATGAAGGGGAGCGAATTGCTGGGGACATGCCCGGCCATTCCGACTGCCGTCGACGGCCTGCAATTCGGGGCTGGCCTGGAGCAGCTCGCCAGCGTGATGGACAAGGGGACGCTCCTCAAGACTCTCTGTCACGAGACCAGGTTCGGCGCCGTCCACCTGAAGGCACAGTACGTAATGATGACCGGGTACCTGTTCCCGGTCGGCGTGAAGGCCCCCAGCGTCGGCGCGGTCGTCGGCAGGGCGCTGGGCCGAAAGCATCCGCATATCCCGCCGTACATCTATATCGGCCGCGACATCGACACCAGCGACACCGAGAAGCAGTTCATCAACGAGTACATCGGCCCGGGCTTCTACGGAGTGCAGCACGCCCCGTTCATGATCCCCGATCCGACGCAGGGACTGGGCACGCTCACGGCAGCGGCCGGCATGACACAGGAGCGGCTCGATCGCCGGCTCAAGCTCCTGCAGACCGCATCCGGACTCTCCGACGAAGGCTTGCAGAAGGCCGTGCAGGTCGAGAACTATCTGAAGACCATGGAAGCAGCCAGGGCGATGATGGATTCGCCGGTGAAGAAGGCCTTCAACTACCTGAAGGAAGAGAAGCCCGACACGATCGCCGCCTACGAGCCCAAGATCGCGCAAGGGGACCTGATCGACAAGAACTACTACTTTGGCAAGCGGTTCGGCCATGGGTTACTGCTGGCCCGGCGGCTGGTCGAATCGGGCGCGCGATTCGTGCAGGTCGAGTATCAGTACGGCCCGTTCCGCGGCTTCGACATGCACGATCAGGGTTCCGCCCGCATGATCGAAATGAAGAAGCAGGTCGACGGTCCGATCGCGCAGCTCATCCGCGATCTGGACCAGCGCAAGTTGCTGGGCCGTACGCTGGTGGTGGTGGCGACTGAGTTCGGCCGCACGATCGCCAACCAGCCGACCGCGGGGATCGAGCCGGTCGGCTTCGCCGAGCAGCAGTCGGGCGAACAGTTGGTGATCGCCAGCGAGAAGATGTACGGCTTTCACGGCCACTTCTCGAGTGCAGCCAGCCTGCTGTTCTTCGGCGGCGGTTTCAAGCAAGGCTACGTCCACGGCAAGACGGCCGAGCGCCACCCCATGCTCCCCGTGGAAGGGGCCGTGTCGGTGACGGACCTGCATGCCACGCTCTACAAAGCGCTCGGCATCCCGGTCGATCACCACTACGTGACCGAAGGCCGGCCGTTCTTTGCGACGAAGGACGGCAAGGGGCGCGCGGTCGACGCGCTGCTGGCGTAGCAACGCCGTTTTTTTGCCTCGCGAGAACGCTTTTGTAGGGAACGCCCTTGAGGGCGTTCTCTACAGTTTGCGGAACGCCATTGAGACGTTCGTTGCTGATTAGCACATTGATTCCCTGCGCTAACCCTTCTTCTCCGCCCCGTTGCGATAGAACGCCAGGATTCGCGACAGCTCATCCGGCTTCAGCGGTTTCACCAGGTGCGCATCAAAACCCGCCTCGGAAACCGCCTGTCGGTCTTCCGCCCGGCCGTAGCCGGTCAGCGCGATCAGGCGGATCTTGTCGCCCGTCTCTTCGCGGACTTTTCGGCAAACCTGATAGCCGTCGAGACCGGGCAGGCCGATGTCGATCAGCGCCACGTCGGGCTTCTCGGCCAGGATCGTCTCGAGCCCTTCGCAGCCGTCTTTGGCGGCTCGGACTTTGTAACCGTCGAGCCGCAGGAAGGCTTCCAGCATTTTGCGGCTGTCGGCGTTATCCTCTACGATCACGATTCTCGTGTCGGTCGAGTTGCTCTTGGACGGCCCCTTGCTCTTCTTCTCTTCCAAGGTCGGCTGCCTCATCGAAAGCGGCAGGCGGACCACAAACTCGCTCCCGCGATTCAGACCACCACTGTGGGCGGTCACGGTGCCACCGTGCAGTTCCACCAAGGTCCGGACCAGCGTCAGGCCGACGCCCATTCCGCCATCGGAACGATCAAGGGTGGCCTCGGACTGCACGAACAGCTCAAAGATCGTCTCCAGCATGTCGTGCGGGATCCCCTTGCCCGAGTCCCTTACCCGCAGTACGGCCTCGCTCTCTTCTCGCCGGACCGAGAGCAGAATCTTGCCCCCAGGCGGAGTGTACTTGGCCGCATTCGTCAGCAGGTTCTGCTGGATCTGCTGCAGCCGCGAGGCATCCCCTTCCACATAGAGCGGGCCCTGCTCGATCATCAGCGACAGGGCGTGGCCGCGTGATTCGATCAGCGGCTGGACCGCCTGCACGGCGTCTTCCACCAGCGTTCCCAGATCGACCACCTCTTTGCGAATCTCGATCTTGCCTTGCGTCACGCGCGAGACATCCAGCAAATCGTCGAGTAAGCGGGCCATCTGCAGGGCCTGCCGCTGGATGATGCCCGTCGCTTCTTCGAGCAGAGGAGGGACGTTCTGGTTGCGATCGAACAGGTAGGTGGCGTTCAGCACCGCGCCTAGCGGGTTTCGCAGTTCGTGCGAGAGCATGGCCAGCAACTGGTCGCGGCGCCTCACGGCTTCGTTCGCTTTATTCTCGGCCTTCTTCAGCGCCGAGATGTCCTTGGCAATGCTGGCGATGGCCTTCGGCACGCCATGTTCATCGCACAACAGCGACAGAGTAAGCAGGAACGGCTTGGGTCGCCCATCCTTGCCGACCTTCAGCGTCTCGCTGTTTCGAATCCCGCCGCACCGGATGCATTCCTGCCGCATCTCGGCGTTATGGGCCCGCTCGTCAGGCGGGACCAGCATCTCGACGTTGCGGCCGATCATCTCCTCCCGAGCCCAGCCATAGACGCGCTGCGCCTCGGCGTTCATGTCGACGATGATCCCTTCCAGACTCTCGATCACGATCGGATCGGCGCCGTCGTGGAACACCTTCGACATCAACTGCAGCTTGTGTTCGGCGCGCTTGATCGCCGAGATGTCGATCAGCGTCAGCACAACCCCGTCGATGCGGCGCATGGTGCGATAGGGCAGAATGCGAAGGAAGAACGCCTTGCCGGCGCGGTCGAAGACTTCAGCTTCGATCGGCTCGCCGGACTGCAGCACCCGCGCGACATCCTCGTGCAGTTGGGGCCGGTCGATGTTGTGCGAGAAGCTGTCGATCTTCCGCCCGATATCCTGCGACAGCAGATGAAACGTCTGCGCGATACGCGGCGTGAACCGCCGGATGCACAGGTCGAGATCCAGAAAGATCACGCCGACATCCGTGCTCTGCAGCAGGTTGTCCATGTCGGCGGTCAGTTCCGTCAGTTCATTGATCTTCTTCTGATACTCGGCGTTGACCGTGTACAGCTCCTCGTTCACGCTGTGCAGTTCTTCGTTTGTGCTCTGCAGCTCTTCGTTCGAGGCCACGAGTTCCTCGTTGGTAGCCTGTAGTTCCTCATTACTGGTCTCCAGTTCTTCGATGGTGGCCTGCAGATTTTCCTTGGTGTAACGCAGTTCCAACTCCAGCGCCATTAAATGATCGCGCGAGGCCTGCTCGACATCCCACGACCCGTATTCCTCGACATGGGGCTTGGGACTTTCGAGCTGCTCAAAAGTCACCAGCAGATAGTGCGTGGCCGCGTGGCGATCTGGCAGCGGTTTGACGGTAAGCTTCAGGCGGTTCTCGCCCTGCGCCACGCCGCTCAATGCCACGGCCGCCTTCTTGGCGACGGCCTGTTGCAAAGCGGTCGAGAGGGGCATACGCAGCGCGGGATCGACCAGTTCCAGCACGTCGGTCGTCATGCGACCGTCGCGCAGGCTCAGATACTTGGTGGCGCCGCCAAAGGACTGCACCATTTCGCGCCGATCGTTCACCAGCAAACTCGTGGGGGCGTGATCGGCCAGCAGCGCATCGTAGGCTCGCAGCAGCGCGCCATCGGGCGGGGCCGTATACGTCGGGGCGATGGCCATCCCCCCGGTCGGTATCCGCGAGGGCCCCGGCGACAGCGGCAGCCGCATGTCGACTGGCAGTCGCTTCTCGCGGCGCTTGCGATAAATCTTCCAGTGAGCGTCGAGCACCTCGAACTCTTCGGCCAGGTCGCCGGGGCTTTCGCTGGGCCCCAGCATCAGCACGCCGCCCGTGTTCAAGCCAAAATGGAACAGCGAGATCGCCTTTTTCTGCGCCAATGTCTCCAGATAGATCAGCAGGTTCCGGCAAGTGACCAGATCAAGCTTGGTGAACGGAGCGTCCTTGATGATGTTGTGCGGCGCAAAGACGATCATCTGCCGCAGGTCCTGCGACACCTGATAGTCCGCCCCGACTGGCTTGAAGTAACGGGCCATGCGCTCGGGCGTCACCTCGGACAGACTGGCCTCGCTGTAGATTCCGGTGCTGGCCGTCTCGAGCGACGTGGGATGCACGTCGGTCGCGAAGATCTTCACGTTGAGCTGCTTCTTGTGCTTCTCGAGCAACTCGTGCACCAGAATGGCCAGCGAATAGGGCTCCTCGCCCGTGGCGCAACCGGCCACCCAGATCCGCAGTTCGGCCTGGTCGCGCCCCGCAATGAGCTTGGGCAGAATGTCTTCCTCGAGCCGCGCAAACGCGTCTCGATCGCGAAAGAACTTGGTCACGCCGATCAGCAGATCCTTGTACAGCGAGTTTAGCTCGCCCGGATCATTGCGAAGCTGGGCAACATACTCTTCCAGATCCGTGATCTGATTCATCGCAAGTCGACGTTGCACGCGCCGCGAAACCGTCGACCGCTTGTAATGCGAAAAATCGATGTCGTAGTCTTTACGCAGTAGATTGAAGATGGCGTCCATGCCTACCAGTGTTGCGGGGTCATTGACCAGGGTATGGGCCGGCTCGCCCGAGACATACGCGATCAGGGCGTCGGGAATGGCTGCCGGTGGAAGTACGGCATCGACCACGCCCGTCTCGACGGCGCTCTTGGGCATGCCGTCGAACTTCGAGGACTCCTCGCTTTGGGCGATCACCAGCCCGCCCGACTCGTGCACATCGCAGATGCCGCGCGAGCCGTCGCTGCCGGTGCCCGAAAGGACCACACCGATGGCCCGCGGTCCGACATCTTGCGCCAGCGAACGAAAGAAGATGTCGATCGGCAGGTTCAAGCCGGGGCCGGCGTCTTTGTCGCTCAGCAGCAGCTTGCCGCCGGAGATGATCATCTCCTTCTTGGGCGGAATCAGGTAGATAGCGTTCGGCTCGACCTTCATGCCGTTCTCGACCCGGAAGATCGGGATCGAAGTATGCCGGGCGAGCAGCTCGTCCATCATGCTGCGAAAGTCGGGGGACAGATGCTGAATGACAATGAACGCCATGCCGGTCGAGGGGGGCATGTGGGCGAAGAACGCCTCGAGGGCTTCCAATCCGCCTGCCGAGGCCCCGATGCCGACGACGGGAAACATGTTGTTGGTCGTCGAGGAGTTGTCTGCCTGTCCGTCTGCCGAAGGGATTCTATCTGCCAGTCTGTCTGCCGAAGGGATTTCGGTGGCGACTCCATCCTTTGCCCCATCGGGCGAATCCAGCGGTTTCGTGGGCGTTTCCATGATCCCCCTCACTCTCTCGCGAACACGCGTTAAGCCGTTGCCGTGCTTTCTCGAACGGCAGCGGAAGTTTCCGGGAATGAATCTCTGGGGCCGCATGCATGGCATTTGGCGCGCCAATTCGCTCGCGAAGTTGCAAGCCAAAACGGCGCAGAATCTTGCGGCGACATGCGGAGTCGAAAGAGGACTCGCCGCGCGACGTGATCGGTTTTTCGGCAATCACATTGATCGCCCGATGACCAGCATGCTGGCACATGAAACGCGTGGGCGGTTGAAAAGCCAGCGTCGCGCGATGGGCTAGCGATCAAGCCCCAGGTCGGACGCCCGCAGATGCTCGCGCAGGATATGCCGGATCTCGTCATGCGTGTCCGGGTGACGCAGGATCGTCGTGTGGGTTGCGTTTACATACCGCTCGCTTACCACGCCTGCTTGCCGGGCGGCCGTGACGGCGACGACTCCGTCCCCCGGGCCATTGGCCAGCGTCGGCCGCGCCGTGCCGATAATCGAGTGCATCGTCACCCGTTTGTGGATGCGAAGTCTGTCGATCGCCTGCAACGTGTCATTGTTCGGCTCCAGCATCTCGATGCTGGTCGGAATGCCCCGCTCGAAGGTGGGGGAGAACGCGCCGGGATTGTTCGTCACCAGTTCGTCGTGCAGCGCCTCCATCTGCGGAGACGGCTCCACCAGCGCCGACGAAATCTTTCCCACACCGCGCGCGGCCCACGAAGAGCCCCGATGCGGCGTGGCGATAAAGACCACGCGCGTCACAAAGGGTTGGGGGTCGAAGAAGCAGCGCTCGGCCAACTCGCTGCGGATTATGCCACTCGCCCGCACCTGCTCCAGCGGGATGCTGGCGAACGAGTCCCAGACTCGGTTCTCACTGTGGGTGATCTGCAGCTTCGAGACCAGCCCGCCCATGCTGTGCCCCACCAGCACCATTTGCTGGAGCGCAGGGTCCTGACATTCGGGATCGAGCAGCGCCACGGCCTGGCGGCATTGCTCGCGGAATCGGGCCGCTGAAGTCAGGAACGGCTTGCCCGTGGGGTAGCTGAATCCCCAGATCTGGTAGTGCTGGTTGAACCAGGCCTGTGTCCGCAGGTCGTTGGCCGCATCGAACCAGGTGGAAGGGTCCGAGAGAAGCCCGTGGATGAAGACCACGGGGATCTTGCCCGGCTGATAAGGTTCGAGAAAACGCAGCCCTTCGGCGACTTCTGTCTGGCCTGGATCGAGAAAGCCAAGCAGGCCATCGTGGTCGTCGTTCTTTAAGCGATAGTCGAACGGCGCGCTGATGTCGCGCGCCAGGGTAACGGACTCGCCATAGACCTCTGCCTGGGAGATGTTCAGGGGGCCGTAGAATTCCAGCACGCCCCCTTCGCGTGACGAGTCGTCGCCTGCAGGGCGCAGGACCACCGTGGCCGCGAAGGCGCCCTGCGCCGGATAGAACTGTTCGATGCCCGTCGCGGACTTGCCGGCGAACCGCAGCGCGATCACCGGCACGCCGAAGCCGTCTTGCGCGTGGTACTTCGACAACTGACTCTTGCGGGGGAGTTCGGCCAGTTTGATCGCATGGACATCCGACGGTTGCCAGGGTAATCCCAGGCAGGCGACCGGAATGACCAGTTGCTTGCCGAACGAACGCACCGACAGCTCGCCGCATTTGAATCGCTGCCGCTGCTGTCCTTCGCGAATCAACCCCGAGAGGCTGGCATGATAGAGCTGCCAGGGGGTGCGCGGGACCAGGGTGCAGGAAGCGGGCGGTTCCAGATCGCCGCACAGCGCCCGCCAGCTGAGGATCGCCGCCTCGTAGTAGTAGTCCGGCGTGCGCGGATCGTCGTCGCGCTGAGCATCGCAAGCCCGATCATAGGCGTCCTGAGCCGCTTCGAGCCGCGAAGAGTCGACCGGCTTTTGGCAGACCGCATCCCAGGCGGGCGTGAAGGCCCCGCACGCGATCGCCCCGCGCGGTGATTGGCAACCGACCGTGCCAAGCAGGCACGCCAGCACGCAACAGGCGGCAACGGGGCGCAGGAAGACAGGAGAGAAGGGCACGCGATAGTCCAGGAGCGGGCGCGAGACCGGCTGCCATGCCGGGTGACGCCCTCCTGGCGACGAACCTCATGGGCTGTTCATCGGCGAAAGCCGCCGCGAGAAGTTCGACTTTCATCGCAGATTCGTACTGTTCCGATCGGGTAAAGCTTGTGGTGCCGGCGCATTGGCTCATTTGGAGAAAGAAATGCATTCCCCGGGGCACTGAAGCAATGTGCCGGCTGGAAGGGGACGCGCCAACTCGCCAAGCTGCACGCTGACGGGCAGACTTGATGCGCCACGAACTCACTTGGCAAAGCCAGGAAAGATCTGGAATGGCCGGGTGCGTGATTCTATAGTGGCGAAATCTCTTCAGGAGCCCCTCGCATGACCATTGCCGTCCGCTGTCCTCAGTGCTCGAAACGCTTGGGTGCACCCGACGAAGCTCAGGGACGCGAGATCCTGTGTCCCCAGTGTCAGACGACATTTAGGGCGGTCGCCGAGGGACCCGTTTCGAACAGCCCCGCGTCGCCCGCCCCGGCGTCCCCACGAACCGCCTCGGCAGCCAAACCCGCTGCGCCGCGGCCTGCGGAGGCACGCCCTGCCGCTCCACGCTCTGCGGCACCGCGACCCGCGGTCCGTCGGCCTCCGGTCGTTCAGGCGCAGACCGGCGAACCGCCGGGCGCTGCTTTCAGGCTCGACATCACGCCGAAGGCCCGCGTCGAAGGGGTCGAGATGCACAGTGACGAGGGAGTCTGGACCGCCCGCGTCCCGGGCGAGCTGCTGGCCACATGCCCTGGCATCTACCTGGCCGGTCTGGCGCTGGCTTACGGACTGATCTCGTTGGTTGGTCTGGGGCCTCCTTCGATCAACCTGCTGCTGCTCGCCATCATGGGATTGCTCGCCCTGGCCGGTTGGAAGATCTCGCACTACTACTATTTCACTCGCTGGACCGACTTAGCCGTGAGCGGTCTGCCGAAGGAACAAACTCCGCAACCCTGGTGGCTGCGCGGGTGCATGATTGCCCCTGGACTGACCGTGGCCATTGCGATCGCGCTAGCGATGAGGGGGCAAATGAGCAAAGAGACCCGCGAGGAAGCCTATCAGCGCTACGCTTCGCGGGCCGATGCCAAGACGGTGAAAGAGGCCGTGGACCGCAATCACGACGAGTGCTTCGAGGATGCGCACGTTCGCATCATCCGCAAGAGGCACTTCAGCAAGACCCGCTATTTTGAGCTGATGGACGAGCGGATGGAGACGACCTTCGCCCTCCACGAGAGAGTCCGGCAGATCATCGAACCGCCGCCCGAGGTCCCCGCCAGTCAAGATCCCCCTGACCCGCCGAACGTACACCCCGCGGACCTGATCAATCCCGCTCGCAAAAGGCCCCCCATCGAGCCGGCGCCCGCTGTGTCGCCGACGCCGACTCCCCAAGTCGATCCGGCGCCCAAGGTCGAACCGACTCCCAGGAAACCGGTCGCTCCCGCCGCCAAGAAGCCGGACACCGTGGAGGAGGCCATGGCCGACCTCGCGTCGGGCGAAAACCGGAAGATCGATTTGGCGCTCTTGACGCTCGGTACGCCCCACATCCCGGTCGTCGACGAGCAACGATCACCGGTGTCGAAGAAGCTGCTGGCCGTGCTCGACGAGGGGAGTCAGTCGGATTCTTCGGTGCTCAGCGCTCTGGAGCGATGGAAGGCCGATAGCACGCCGGTGGAGTTGGCCTCGAGGCTGGCGAAGACCCCTGAGCGCGACCGGTATGCGCTGTTTGATACGCTGAAAAAATGGAAGGACCCCCGCACGGTCGACGCGCTCGTCGCCATGATGACGACGGACGAGAGAGCCCTTGGAACGCTTCAAGAATTCAACGCCGATTGCGAGGACCCGCTGATCGTGCACCTGAAGGAGCATCCCGATCTCAAGGTCCGACTGACGATCTGCGCGCTGCTGAGCAAACACGGCGGCGAGAAATCTCTGGCCGCCCTGCGCGAAGTCTACAAGGAACGCCCGATGCAGAAGGCAGCGACTGAGTCGATTCGCACGATCCAACGCCGGCCGAAGGCAAAGTGACGGCCTCTGACTTCAATGGGCAGTTGCCCCCGAGTACGCAATGCCCCGTCTGTTTGTCCTTCTGACGCTGGTTCTGATGTCAGGCTGTTCGCCCACAGCCCCTGAACCCACGCGGCCCGAGATCGAACTTTGGAATACGGGAATTGCCGGGATCCATCAGCGGGACCCTGATCGTGTGCTTCAGAACTACGGCAGCCATGTCTTGCTGGTCAAGCAAGCGCCCGTGAAGCTGCGGATGTACATGATCCAGAACGGCTCGAAGAAGCAGGTTGCTTCGCTTCTCATTGACCCGGCGATACATCCCTTGGCGGCGATTACCCCCGCGCTTCGCACCACGGAAGCGGCCGTCGAGATTAGCGCGCCCCGCGTGATCCGCACCCATAGCGGATACTCGCAAACCGTGGACCTGAAGGAGGCGACATTCGCCACTCCTCACAAGTTCGGCTGCAATCTGCATTCGACTAAGTCCAAGCCGATGGCGGAAGAAGAGCTACTGCACTATTGGATCGCCCAAACTTCCGAGGCTGAAGTCATGGCACAAGATACGTTGTCCGAGGACGCCATGCTGAAGCGATCGTCGCAGGGTGATGTGTCGTTTGTGCGGATCACGGTTGCTCCGTGAATGACTCGAGCCCGCGCGTTCCCGGCACGCGGTGTCACCGTCTAGGAGACGGCAGGTTGATCGCTGGCCCCGGAGAGATCACTGTCGGACTGGTCGCCGGCAGCGATTTCACGGACGGCATCTTCTCGATCGTGATCTTGCCGACGATATCCTTCACCTGGCGGTCGCGCAGGAACTTGCGCCCCTCTTCATCCGTGTGATAGTAGTAGGGAGCCTTCCGGCCGCTGATCGTGTTTACCAGCCCGTCGAGTACCGGAGTCGGATCCATCAGATCGCTGCGCCGATAGTACGGGGCGTTCCGCGGGTTGTTCTTGTCGGTCGAAAGATTCCCGGTCGCATGGCCGCTGAACAGCTCGAGATGGAGCATATCGGCCCCCGGCTGATTGCCGACCGTGGCGATCACCTGGCCTTCGACAACCCGTTGACCCACCCGCACGTTCACGTTGGAAGTGATTTCGCAGTAGCGGGCGATGAACTGGCTGTGCTGGACTTCGATCGCCCAAGTGCCCAGAAAGAACGCATAGCCCGAACGGATGACGATGCCATCCTCCATGGCCAGAACCGGCGTGCCATTGGGGACGATCAGGTCACAGGCCCCGTGCCGGAGCTTTCCACCGGGGATCTTGAGCAAGGCGGCCACCGCGGAACGATCGGCGCCAAAGCCGCGACCCCCGCGCCAATCGTAGTCGGGCTTAAAAGGTACCGGGAAAATCATGACACTCGCTCCGAACCGTGAAGACCGTGTGAAAAGGGATCTTCAGAGGGAACGGCGAACATCTCTCCGCGGGTCTTCAGTTTTCGGAACTTTTTGCAAGATTTTGCAAAAACCGGCCCGCGGAGATGCCCTGCGAGCTTTACCGCGACCTACTGATTGCGGATCTTGTTCAAATAGTCGCGGGCGTGATCCTTGTACTGCCGCGACATCCGCTGGTCGGTCAGCGGATCGGGGTCGGATTTGATGGCCGATTCGATCTGCACCTTGATCTGCTTGTCGAAGTCTCCCTTCAGATTCGGGCCGTTGACCTCGCCGGTGACGATGGCCGCCCCCTTGTTCACCTTGGCCTTGACCTGAGTGTCGTAGGTGCTGGTGGCTTCTTCATCGTCAGGGCTGTCCCCTTCCCGATGTCCCTTGCCGATGCCGTTCCCCGGCTGATTGCCGAGTTTCTTGTTCGCCATGCCCTGCTGCATGCCATCCTTGCATTGGGCAAGCTGATCCATGGCATCCTTCAGGGCCTGCTTCTCGGCTTCGTTCTGGGCCATCTTCTCCAGGTCCTGCTGCAGCATCTCCATCTGCTGCATGGCTTCTTGCATGTTGCCCTCTTTCATGCACTTCTCGCACTGCCCCAGTTTCTGGGCCATGTCCTGCATCTTCTGCATCTGGGCATTCTGCTGCTTCATCTGCTTGAGCTGGTCCATCATCTTCTGGGCCTGATCGTTCTGACCATTCTTGCGGGCCTCGTCGATCTGCTTCTGCAGATTCTCCTGACTCTTCTTGTGCGAGTCGGCCAACTGCTGGATCTTCTCCTGCATCTGATTCATCTGCTTTGCCATATCCTGCTTGGCTTTGTCGTCGAGCTTGCCGTCCTTGATCTGCTGCTTGAGCTTGCCCAGCTCCTTCAGCGCTTTGTCGAAATCCCCCTTGCCGAGCGACTCAGCCAGCTTGTCGGCGGGACCCTTCTCCAGGTCCTTCAGGCGGTCGCTCAACTGCTGTTTCAGTTTGTCGTCGCCGCCGAGTTCCTGCCGCCGCTTCTCCAGCTCGTCTGCCATCTTGTTCAACTCTTTGAGCGCTTCGGTCCGCGTAGTCGTGTCCTTCTTTTCGTCCAGGTCTTTGGCCTTCTGCTCCAGCTTGGACATCCACTCGGGCTGTTCCTTCAAACCGTTCTCTTCCAGCTTCTTCTTCTGCTCCTCGAACTTACGGATGAGCTTGCCGATCGGCTTCTTGGGGGCGAGCGTGGCAAGCGGATCGGTCCCCTTCGCCAGCGCGTCGGGGGTGGAGACATGCGGCAAGAAGGCCAGCCCCAGCGCCAGCGCGGCCGAAGCCAGCGGCAGCAGCGCCACCGGGCGGAGCTTCAACTGAAAGCGATCGCGCACCTCGACCTTGCTCACGCGCTTCTGGGCGTCTTCGAGCAGCGCCTTTCCGGCCGGAGTGTCGAGATCTTCCGGAGCCAAGGTGAGCGCGCTCGAGACCCGCTCTTTGAGCGCGAAGCGTTTGTCGAGTTCGATGGCGGCTTCGATCGTCCGCGGCCGGGTGAACCAACTCCAGACGCTTGCGGTCAGCAGGCCTGCGACCAATCCGCCGCCGGCAAAGAACCAGGCGTTGGCCACTTCGGTGTGGAAGGCGCCCCAGGGGGTCCAGCGGGCGTCGATGCCGACCAGGATCGCCGCCAGCAACAGGCCGCCGAACCAGCACCAGCTCAACGCCTGCAAGAATCGCTGACCGGTCAGGCGTTGCTGTGCTCGCTGGACCTGTTTGCGCAAGTCGTTCATCGAAAAACCCTCGATCAAATGAGTGCCGGCGCGGCATCTGGGGAATACATCATATTCGCCCGAGTCGTCGCTTTATTGTACCGCCCCGGGCCAGGGGCAAGCGAGGGGAATCCGCAGGTGGTGCGGGCGTCTCCGAATGACCTGCGTAAGCACACTCCGTGTGCCTACTACTCTACGCGCCTACGCCAACAGGCTACTTCGATTCGCTGACCAAACCGAACTGGCGATCATGCGGCGCTTCGCGGTGGCAGGCCATGCACGAGGCGACTTTGCCCGCCGACGTGACCCGTTTGCCATCGGCCGTTACCGTGCCGTAGACCCAGCCTTGGTCGGTCTCAGGGGTCGCGGGATCGAGCTTCACCATCATGAACAGGGCGTGCTTCTCGTGGGCGTGATAGAGCTTCCCTTCGCGCAGGGCATAAGGGTCCATCGCATCGCTGGCACCCATGGTTTTCTGCGAATCGGTGGGGGCCTTGATCGGCTTGACCACGATCCGTTGACGCTTGGGAAGATCCTTTTCTTTGTCGGTCACGTCGCGGGGAATCCAGGACTCTTTCACAATCACCTGCCCCACGGGAGCGACGTGTGCGACCGGCGGTGCCGAGGTGGCGGCCGGGTTCTTCACGCTCTGGTCCGCGCTCAATTTCAGATAAGCGTCTCGCTCTTTGGCGAACAGGAAGTAGAGCTTCCGCCCGTGAGTGGCCACCTCGGTGCTGGCACTGAAGCGGGCCACGCTGGGCTGTGGGACCGCGCGGCACATTCCGGGCGCCCAGCGATATTGGTCATCTACCCGGCCCAAGTTTTCGTAGTCGCGAGCGATCTCTAGGAGTCGGTGATGAAACCGCTCAGAATTCACAGGTGCTTCATCCGAATCTTGCGTTCTGTGCGATACGCTAGCGTCCTTGGCCGGCTTGGGAGCAGGTTCAGCGGCCCTTACCGCTACTACAGCTACCGCACCGATCAAACTCGCCAACACGGAATGACTTAGACGCATAATCCGCCTCCGATTCTTGATGGGGAACTTCAACCGCAGACACGCTGGCGATTTTACCGTGGTCGAAGTGCTGGCAGAGTAACCGCCTTGTAACCAACGAAAATCGCGGTTTTTCCCGCGATTTTCCGGCGAAACTGCTTGCCAGCCCGGGTCGCGAATCGCTACGATCTCTAGGTTAGTTCACCGGTAGAAGGAGATACCGTTGTATGGTCACTTACTTTGTTCAAGAATGCCCCACGTGCGGACGGAGCCTTGAAGTGAAGGTCGAGTATCTGGGAAAGAAACTCGCTTGTCTTCACTGCCGCGGGACGTTTATCGCCAAAGATCCCTCGAACGAAATGCGGGACACCCCCATTTTGCGCAGGGCGGATCGTTTGTTGATGCTGACGGCCCACACCAAGCCCCACGAGCATGCTGTGGCCTGTGGTGCACCCGAAGTGCCCCACTAGTTCGCTCGTCGTCGGATAGATCGTCTGGCCGCCATGGACTGAGGCTGGCCGTTTCGATCGCCCTGTGGCTTTGGTTGACTCACTTCCGCTCGTTCGACTGCGTCTCGCCATTCCGTTCCGATACGGACACTATCCGCTGTAGATTTCGCCCGCGATAACGTTGCGCGCCTGTGAAGCACGCAGCGTGCTGGGATGGGACTCGCCGAGCAGGGCAAGCAGGCGGGACGCCTGCACCACCAAAGAGAAAAGCCCGCAACGTGCGGGCTTATCGTCTCTGATTTTCGGCGCGCTGCGTTTTTCGCAACTCAGCGAATCGGCAACGGGGAAGGGATGGGGATCGGAAGCGACTCGTCGTCCATGCCCCCCAGATTGCGTTCGCTCGAACGGTTCAGCTCCCACTTCCACATCTCGCCAGTCGACATGGTCATGCCCCCGGTGAGTTGTGTCTTGGCCGTGTTGAACCGCAGATAGACGACGCCCCGGTCGGTATCCAGGAAGGTAACCTTCAGCCGAGTCGTGTCCTCCAAATCCCAAGTGGCCACGACCCGACCTTCTTCGGTCGCCTGCTTGGTGGCCAACAGCTCCCACTGTGCCGTCTTGCGCTGCTGGGTTTTCTTCTCGATGGCCACCAGGTCGTAGCGGCCCAGTAGTTTGCGCGCCAGCGGCGGGAGCGAATCAGGCGAGGCCGGTTCGACGACCGTCGCTACGCCTTCACCTGCTGCGTCGGCCACCTGCTTCAGCCGGAACTCGACCTGAAACTTCGCCAGGCTGTCGAGTTTGCCAACGGCTTGCTCGTACCAATGGCAGGCCCGTTGGCGGTACTGGCCGCGGGTTCCTTCGTCGGCCCCTTCGCCCAGGTCCCACCAGGCATCGCCGATGCCTCGCTGCTCGACCGCAACGGTCGGCTTGGCCAGGTCGCGGGCGGCCAGCCCGGCCAGCTTCACGTCCGTTCCCTTGGCCAGATAGGGCAGGGCTTCGGTCCAGTCGCCGGCACGGCTCAGATAGCGTCCCAGCGTCAGGTTCGCTTCGGCATCTTCGGGGGTCTTGGCCAGCGTGGCTCGGGCGGTCTCGGCTTGCTGGAACTGCTCGGTGACGCTCTTCAGCTCGCCACGCAGTTCGCTGGCCAACTTGACCAGCTTGCCATCTTTGGCCGTGCGGGCCGAAGAGAGGCCGAGTTCCAGCAGGCGATTGGCCGAATCAAAGTCGTTGGCCACGATGGCGGTCTCGATCATCGCCAGGGCGTTGGTTGAGATCGAACGCTGGGCGACGTTGGTCTTGGCCGAGCCCGCCCCACGGGAGAGCGTGCTGTACTTCATGCCGACCGGATCAATGGCATACATCCGCGACAAGGTGTCGACCATCTGCATCGAGAGGGCCGGGCTGCTGCCATCGATGGCCAGATCGCGGGCCTCCGCCAGGTAAACGAAGCGCGAGGTCGCGTCGTCGATCGAACGGGCGGCTTCGCTCAGCAGCGTGCGGGCCAGCGTCACCTTGGCGGCCGGTTGGACAGCGCTCTGATAGTCCTTGCGGAAGGTCGCCCGAATCGCGTTCAGGGCCTTCGACTGTTCGCTGGCGCCCGGGACCGGCAACTTCTGCTTGAGGAGCGGGAACATCTCGGGGTCGACGATCTTCGCGGCCGCTTCGGGATCGGAAGCACCGGCGGCAGCGACCAGCGAGCTCAGATCGAATCGGCCGCCAAAGGAACGAGGCCGGCGAATGATCGCCGGATCGTCGAACTCGCCCGGGTCACGCGACGGGGGATTGTTCACCACCACAGGCGGAGGGGTGACAGGCGCTACCACTTCGACCGGAGTCGTCTTGACGGGAGTCTTGGTCGTTACGACCGGCGCGGTCTTGACTGGCGTTTTAGTGATCGTCTTGGTCGGCTCCTTCACGGGTTCGACCACAGGGACCTTGGCCTTGCTCTCGACCACCGGAGTCGCGGTCGTCACTTCGGGAATCACCTTGGCGATCGGCGGCTTCTGATGCTGAGCATAGAAGTAACCGCCGACGCCTGCCGCGGCGGCCAGGGCCAGGCCGGCAAAGATCCCCACGCCCGAGCCACTGCGCGGACGAGGGCGATAGCTGGAAGGACCCGTTTGAATGCCGAAGGCCGGCGCTTCGGGCTCGCATTGCCAGACCGGGGCCGGCGTAGGTTGCACGGCGATGGCGATCGGCCGTGGTGCTCGCACGGCAGGCTTCGCGGCGGGCATAGCTACGGCAGGCATTCCGGTAGATGGAGCGGGGCGGACCATCGCAGGCGGCGCCGAGGCGGCGGTCAAGCCGCGATCGTACACGGCCTTCTGCTGCGGGTCGCTCAGGCACTGACGCGCGGCAGCCAGCTCCGCCAGCACTTGGCGACCCTGCACGGCCTGCGGTCCTGCCGCCCGGGCCCGCACGTAGGCCATCTTGCGTTCGGCCGCGGCGTGAATAACCTGTGGGTCCGATTCGAACAGCCGCACTCCGAGCATGCGGTAGTAGTTGGCAGGCTGTTCTTCGCGTGTAATTCCAAGCCACTGTTGATAGGGATCGAACGCGAGGGTCATGGCGGGGGTTCCTTGCGGTGGGTCCCGAAGCGGGCGGGCTGATCGCGGCAGGTGGGTTAGTCTACCGGGCCGGGGAGGCCTGTTCGGTAACCTGTCAGTAACGGCCCGCGTGGCAGGTCGTTGCGGAATAGACGACCGTTCCCGGCAAATCGTTCCCGATCCTGAGGCGAAAATGCGGGGAGCGTGCGCAACTTCGGCTTGGATCGAGGCTTAGCGCGGCGAAATTTCCCGGACAGCGTACAGTAGCAGGCACACTCCGTGTGCCGTCCGCCCATTGTGGTGCAGGCGTCCCGCCTGCCTTGCGGGGTTGCCGATGTTCCAGCAGGCGGGACGCCTGCGCCACAAAAGGGGCGGACGGCACGCGGAGTGTGTCTGCTACTATGCTCGCCAGCACGTCGGCGGCGTCCCGTGGTTCACTCCCTGGCCTCTCGCGTTTCGGCTAGTTACAGTAGCACGCACTCCGCTTCCGCTTTCCCACTGAACTCTCCCACAAGATCCATCCACGATGAGCGTCTTCCTCGGCATCGATATCGGCACCTCCGGCACCAAGACTCTGGCCATCAATGCCAAGGGCAAGATCCTGGCCGCGGCGACGGCCGAGTATCCGCTGTATAACCCCAAGCCGCTATGGAGCGAGCAGGACCCCGAGGACTGGTGGAAGGCGACCGTCAAAACGGTTCGCGCCGTGGTCAAGCAAGCCAAGCTCAAAGCGGCCGACGTGAAGGCCATCGGCCTCTCGGGTCAGATGCACGGCTCGGTGTTTCTCGATGCCAAAAACAAAGTCATCCGCCGGGCACTGCTGTGGAACGACCAGCGGACCTCGGTCGAGTGCGAAGAAATCGAGCGCCGCGCCGGTGGCCGGCATCGGTTGATTCAGTGGGTCGCTAACCCGGCGCTGACCGGCTTTACCGCCCCCAAGATTCTGTGGCTGCGCAATCATGAGCCGGCGAACTTCGACAAGCTGAAGAAGGTGCTGCTGCCCAAGGACGACATCCGCCGACGTCTGACCGGCGAGTACGCCACGGAAGTCAGCGACGCCAGCGGCATGCTGCTTTTGGATGTGACCAAGCGGGCCTGGTCGAACGAGCTGCTCTCGGCTCTGGAACTGGATGAGTCGCTGTTGGGCACTTGCTACGAGTCCGAGGACGTGACTGGCCGGCTAACTTCGGCGGCTGCCAAGGAACTGGGCCTCTCAACCGATTGCGTCGTAGTGGGCGGGGCCGGCGACTGTGCAGCAGGCGCGGTGGGCAATGGCATAGTGAAGCGCGGCGTGCTGTCGACCTCGCTGGGCACTTCGGGCGTGGTCTTTGTGCATAGCGACACGCCCGAAGTCGATCCTGAAGGGCGGCTGCACACGTTCTGTCATGCGGTCCGCGGCAAATGGCACATGATGGGGGTTAATCTTTCCTCGGGCGGATCGCTGCAGTGGTTCCGCAATCAACTGTGCAAGGCCGAGATCGCTCAGGCCAAGCGGACGAAGATTGACCCGTACGAGATTCTGACCAAGGAGGCCAGCGAAGCTGCGGTCGGCAGCCAGGGGCTGTTCTTCCTGCCATATCTCTCCGGCGAGCGGACCCCGCATGCCGATCCGCTGGCCCGGGCCTGCTTTATCGGACTCACCTTGTCGCACGGCCGGGGCGAGATGACCCGAGCGGTGCTAGAGGGGGTGACCTATGCCCTGCGCGACAGCCTGGAGATCATCCGCAAGATGGGCGTGCCGGTCGATCAGATCCGAGCCTCAGGCGGCGGAGCCCGCAGCAAGCTCTGGCGTCAGATCCAGGCCGACTGCTTTGGTCAGAGCGTGGTGACGACCAAGGCCGAAGAAGGCCCGGCCTATGGCGTGGCGCTGCTGGCCGCCGTCGGTGCCGGGGCGTTCAAGAGCATCGAGGAAGCCTGCGAGGCGACGATCAAGTTGAACAAAGAGACCAAGCCCGTTGCGTCGGCCGTGAAGACGTACGATCGCAGCTTCCCCGTCTATCAGCAGCTCTATCGCTCGCTGAAGGACGACTTCCGCAAGATCGCGGAGCTGTAGTGTAAAGTAGCAGGCACACTCCGTGTGCCGTCCGCCCGTTCTTCTTCCCTCTTCCCTTTGGGGAGAGGGCCGGGGTGAGGGGTCGGGGTCGGAGTTCATTCACGCTCTCAATCTTACCTCGCCTCTCCCTATGCCGACCGCCCGTTGTGGTGCAGGCGTCCCGCCTGCTTGAGGCGATTTAGCGGTTGCCAGCCCAACCCGACGCGTGAGCGAGGCGGAGGTGCGCGCCAGCTTCCTCCTCGCTTACGCGTTGGGTTGGAATGGAATGTCCTTCGTCGTGCAAGCAGGCGAGACGCCTGCACCACAAGATGCGCTACTCGCGCCGCACGCGCTGCAATCCCAACTCGTACGCCAGCAGCGCCAGCGCGTGGGCTGGCGCACAACGGGTCACATCCGCTCCCAGGTTCTCGGCCAGCGAGACAATCCGCGGGGCCATTGCCAGCTGCGCGAGAACCCGGCGGGCCAGAAACTCGCCATGCCCCGATAGAACCACGGCGTTGGGGGGATAGGACATCCGCTCGATGACGGACCGAACCGCGGCCGTCAGATGCAACATCTGCGAGGCCGAGATCGCGCCGGCCACCCGCTCGGCGTCGTCTTCGCTGAACATGTCGCGGTCCGCACAAATCGTGCGAGCCAGCCGGTCACGGGCGTGATCGCGCGTCGCCGGCTTGCCATCGGCCGTGTCATTGTTCTGCGGGTTCTCAGGCAAATCGCCCAGGGTCAGGTAGACATCCAGCGTGGTGGCGAACAGCTCCTGGGCCACGCTGCACATTCTTCCCCGCCAAGGGACGGAAGGGCGAATGGCGCAGACCGGGCTGCGAATCACGCCGGTGTAGACCAGCTCCTGGTTCGTCATGCGTTCGGGATCGTTGCGGCCTTGCGCGGCGGGTTGGCCGTCGACCAGGGGAATCAAATCGGTCGTCGTCGAGCCAATGTCAATCAGCAGCCCGTTGCCTGCCGGACAAAACCGACCGGCCAGACGGGCCAGCGCGTGCCAGTTGGAAGCGGCCGCCAGCATCGGATGCTGCCGCGCCACCTCGGGTGAGACCAGCGAGCCATCCGTCAGATAGACCCACACCGGTCGCCCATGTGCGATCGACTCCACCGCGGACAGGATCTCGCGAACCCCTTCGGCCTTGGTGGTGTAACAGTCGGCCAATTCGCCGGTCATGGTCACGGCCAGAGTGCTGGCCGCGGGGGCTCGCGCCAGCAGCATGGCCAGTGTTTCCGCCAACTTGCCGGGGCTCTTCCAGAGCGGGAAGGGGTGCGAGGTGACCCAGCCCTGACCATCGGCCAGTTTCAGGTTTGCTCCGCCAATGTCGAGCGCCACAAGGTCCATCGAGTCTCCGCATCCCGTAGGGTGGGCTGTGCCCACCATCGCCACTTAGATCGTTCTCACCCTGCGAATCGGCTGCGATTCTGAGCAAGAATCGCACAAGAACTGAAGTTCAAATCGTCCTCGCATCGCCCTGGTGGGCACAGTCCACTCTACAAAGATGTCACCACAACAACTCTTTGTGCCACAGCGCCAGCGTATCCATGGTCAGGGCGACTCCCACATGCAGGGCCGCCCCCATCCAGACCGACCGCGTCTTCAAGCTCATCGCGCCCAACACGATCCCAGCAGCGATGGCGGCCAGCGTCTCAGCCATCGGTTTGCCGAAGTGAATCATCGCATAGGGAATCATCATCACCAAGACAGAGTAGAACCCGAATCGCAGCCGTGTGCCATGCACCAGAAAGCCGCGAAAGAAAAACTCCAGCGACACAAACTGCAGGATGTACAGCATCTCATAGGCCAGAAACCGCGGCCAGAGGGGCTCGTCCGGCGCCAGCTTGTAGAAGGGATACATCGACAAGAACCGCGGGCTAAACGACACGGTCAGCACGACCGGCAGCATGCCCGCGAACATCAGCCCATAGATCCAGGCATCTTGAAACATGCCTTGAAAGCGCAGCCCGTAATCGGCCGCTCGCTGTTTGAAGACCAGCCGGATGACCAGCACGGGCAGGACCAGATAGCAGATCACGCACGACACGCCCCACCAGGTGAGCCGCACGATTTCGCGCTGGCGGGGGTCGTCGGCCGCCGACAGGAACTGCTCGGCTTGCTCCGCGAATCCGAGTGACTCCAACACCGAGGCCGCCCGTTCGTAGTGCGGGGCCTTGCCGACGTACTCCAGCAATGTCAGACAAACCGCGGCTGTGATCAGCACCCAGACGACCTGCCAGTCGGGCCGCTCACCGGCGGGCGAGGCCAGATGAGCCCGCGATTCTTCTCCGCTCTTGCGCCAGGGCTCGACGAAGACTTTCTGCCAGAGCGTAACCGCCAACCGCTGCATGCTCACTCCCGTGCTACCCAAACTTTGAAAATGCAGGTCCGCAGAACGTTAGCAGAAAAGGAAGGGAACCGCCAAGACGCCAAGGAGACAGAACGGCGAAGGAAGGCATTTTTCCGCAGACACGCGCAGATAGACGCAGATGAAATGCAAAAGTAGAAGAAGAGATGTACCTTGCCTTAGGCCGCCGGCTGATCTGCACTCTTGAATTGAAATCCGCGTCTTCCCTTTCCCCTTATTTTTTCCTCTTTTCTTCGTATTTCATCTGTGTCTATCTGCGCGTATCTGTGGACAAAAATGTCTTCGTTCCCCCCGTCTCCGTCTTTCTTCTTGGCGTCCTTGGCGTCTTGGCGGTTTCCTCTCCCCCCGTCTCCATCACTCCCCTCGTGCCGAAGGCCCTGGGTGGATCGGCCGCACCATATTGCCATCTTCCGGTCTTACCGACATGGTGCGCGTCCCCAGGATCACTGGTCCCTGCACCGGCGTGGCCGCCCGGCCGAGCAGCGCCAGCGTCATCAGCCGCATCACGCTCGAGACCGCAAACACTACCAGGTACGCGCCGGCCGTTTCGCCCCCAAAACGCAGGATGCCCGCACCAATCAGCGAACCAAACACCATGGCCAGCGAGTTCCCCAGGTTGAACGTCGTCAGCACACTGGTCCGCTCCTCGGGCTGGATGGCCTCGAAGAACAGCAGCGCCGTGGCCAGTTCATAGGCCGCCCAAGCCATGCCGGAGAGCCATTGCACCAGGGCCAGGTACCAGATATTGGCCGAGACCGTCCACATGAAGGCCATCGGCACAATGCCGATGCCGCCGATCCACAGCAGCCGACGCGCGCCGAGTCGATGGGCATAGCGCCCCCACAGCGGCAGCGCCGTGACTTTGGCCACGAACGAACAGCCAATCAGCAGGCAGTACTCCAGATAGCTCAAGTTCAGCTTGTCGGCCTTCAGCATGAACGGGGTAAAGTACGGCCCGGCCACCTGCAGGCCAACCTGTACCGCCAGCATGTAGACCAGCAACCGGCCGTCGCTGCCATGTCGGATACGCGACAGGACCTCGCGGATTGGCACGTCGCGGTCCTCGTGGTCGGGCGGTTCTGGTTCGCTCTGCCTCCAGAGGCAATAGCACGAAGCCAAGCGGCAGAGCCAGGCCGTGAAGAAGAGGGCGGCAAAGGCCAGCAGCGTGGCCTGTTCTTTCTTGCCCACATGCAGACTGACGCCGGCGGTGACGAAGCCGATCAGCACGGCCCCTTGGTTCAATCGCGAACGAAGGGCGAAGTGCTGGGCCCGCAGTCGATAGGGGATGAGCGTGCCGATCCAGGTGTTCCAGGCCGGGCCGGTCGCCAGCCCATGCGCCCAGTAGATGGTGGCCACCGCGAACAACAGCCAGACGGGCATGGCGCCGCTCCAGGCGGCCAACACCAGCGGCACAAAGCTGGTGGCCTGCACCAGCGCGCAGCCGACCACCCAACGGCGATACGATCCGACCAGCCGCAGCCCTTTAGGGGCGGCCATTTGAAGCATGGCCCCGCACACGATCGGTACGGTGGCCACCAGCCCCGCGATCAGTTCGTCCATGCCCAAGGCCAGCGCGAAGGCGGGCAGATAGGTCTCGCCCATGCCGACCATCAGGCCGAAGAAGCCGCCGTCGGCCAGGCTGAACCGCAGGTCGCTTTGCAGATCGCGGGCGTTGTCGGATTCGTCGACGCGGGGAGAGTCCAGCGAGGGGGGAGTTGCTTGATCGGCATTCTCAGGGAGCGCGCCGTCGGGCATCTGAGATCAATCTGCCAGCAGGCTGGAGGTGATGGCTTGGAACACCGGCGCCACCTCTTCGAACTCACGATCCTCGGATTGGCACATGACGACAAACGTACCGTGGGTGGTCGCCGCGCAGCGAATCCACGAAGTACTCGTGAGCTCGAGATACCAGAAATTCAGGTCGTAGCCGACGACCTGACGCCCGGCGACCCATTCCTCGACCGGTTCGCTTTCCAGGTCCTCGTACTCCTGCTCCATGGCGCGCAGGGCTTCGTCGGCCAAGTCCTGAGGCTCCGGGCCGTCGTGCTGAGTGACGAGCCAAAAAGCCCCGCCAGGGCTGAAAACAGCGACCGAATCCCCCGGTTCGGTGGCCCCCTCGTCGTCGAGGGTCCAGTTGTCGGGGTATTGGAAACGCAGACCGAGATTGTCGTAGAGCTTGGGCATCGCCCTCTCCGTGGCTGATGCTTTGCACCATACCGGCTTGGCAGGGCGGGGGAAAGGGGCGCGGACGCCCCCGATACGGGCGATATTCGCCGAGCGCGCGAACGTTGGACCCGACTTTTCACACTATATTCTTATGCAACTGCGGTAGCAGAAGGGGCCCTGATGAACCGAATACTCGCCATCCTCGACCTCGACGAAACGCTGATCTACAGCACGCCAACACCGCTCGGGCGTCCCGCCGACTTTCGCGTGGCCTCGTACCACACCTATCGCCGGCCCCACCTGGAAGCATTCCTGGCCGCCGTCTTCGAGTGGTTCGATGTCGCCGTCTGGACTTCGTCGGGCGAGATCTACGCGCGCGAGATCGTGGACGCGATCTTCGGTCCGCGTGCCGCCGAGCTGAAGCTCGTCTGGTCGTCGGCCCGCTGCACCCGGCGATTCAACCACGAGACCTGGCGCGAGGACTCGATCAAGGACCTGCGGAAAGTGAAACGGGCGGGCTTTGCGCTCGACCGCGTCCTGGCGATCGACGACAGCCCCGAGAAATTCTGCCGCCACTACGGCAACCACCTGGTCGTCAGGCCCTTTCTGGGCGATCCCGAAGACAGCCACTTGCGCGAACTGCTGCCGTTTTTGGACTGGATCCGCGAGCAGCCGGGCGTGCGTGGAATCGAGAAACGACTGGCCTTGCGGCACCGGCCCGATTAAGGATTGCTTTCCCATGCTCCGTCTGGAAACACACCAACCTGAGGCTCCAGTCGTGGGCGAACTCTCCAGAAATTCACGGACTCTTCCGCGATCCACAAGGCGGAGCCTGGGACCAAGAAAAGGAGATCGTACAGGCGACTACCGGTCTTTGCGATTGCGTACTACCGGCGGCTAGCGCCATGCCGCTCATTCACTCACCACGAGTCACTCACCACTAGTCATTAGTCACTTCCCTTCTCCCGCTTCCCGGCCTGCTTCACGTGCTGATCGAACCACGTGATCATCTCGTGCAGCGTGTGCTCTACGCTTTCGCGGGCGGAGTAACCGTGCGATTCAAACGGCAGGCTCACAAAGCGCACATGCCCCCCGTTCCCCCGGATGGCGTGATAGAGCCGCTCGCTCTGGATCGGGAAGGTGCCGGAGTTGTTGTCGATCTCGCCGTGGATCAGCAGGATCGGCTCTTTGATCTTGTGAGCATTCAGGAACGGCGACACCTTCAAATAAATCTCTGGCGCTTCCCACAGGGTCCGGCGTTCGTTTTGGAACCCGAACGGCGTGAGCGTGCGGTTATAGGCCCCGCTGCGCGCGATGCCCGAGCGGAACAGCTCGCTGTGGGCCAGCAGGTTGGCCGTCATAAAGGCCCCGTAGCTGTGCCCTCCTACGCCGACGCGGTCGCGGTCCGTCACGCCCAGTTCCACCGCTTTGTCGATGGCCGATTGGGCGCTGGCCACGACCTGCTCCAGGAACGTGTTGTTGGCCGTCTCCGGCTCGCCGACGACGGGCATCGTGGCCGCATCCAGCACCACGTAGCCTTCCAACAGGAAGAACAGATGCGAGATGCCCCCGAGCGTGGTGAAGCGATCGGAAGAGCCGACCACCTGCCCGGCCGTGCTGGGGTCGTTGAACTCCTGCGGGTACGCCCAGAGGACCGTGGGGCGCGGCTGGCCCGGCTTGAAGTCGGGGGGCAGGTAAAGCGTGAAGGAGAGCTGCACGCCGTCCGGGCGTTTGTACGTGACCAGCTTCTTCTCGATCTTGCGAAGCGCGGGGGCCGGATCGGCGTAGTCGGTCAGTTGCTGCTTGGCCTCGCCCGTG
>Ga0335397_10000173_pt1 | contig 73597 bp, 60 predicted proteins | sample MAT04_FD_205740 | JGI IMG/M metagenome (GOLD analysis project Ga0335397, IMG submission 205740) | Freshwater microbial communities from Lake Fryxell liftoff mats and glacier meltwater in Antarctica - MAT-04 (spades assembly) (version 2) ...
GACATCGATCGACCCGAAAATTCCGACGCGGCGTTACTGGACGCACGCAAGTTGGTTGGGTTCGTCCTCGAGCGTTACCGGGAGTTGAACGACGACGACCTGCTGACGTTCTACTCCGGTGGGAAGGGGTATCACGTTGGGGTTCCCCTGACGCTCAACCCAGAACCGTCGCCGACGTTCCATCTCATCACCCGGCGACTCGCCGAAGGACTTGCGACCGTGGCCGGGGTGAAGATCGACACCGCGATTTACGACCGTGTGCGATGTTTCCGCGCTCCCAACTCCCGACACCCGAAGACTGGACGCCATAAGCGCCGGCTGACCCACGCCGAGCTATTCGGGTTGTCCGCGGCCCGTGTCGCGGAGTTGGCCCACGAACCCGCACCGTTCGAACTGTCAGTGAGCAGCGAACCCGTTCCGGAGATGGAAACCGACTGGACGGAAGCAACCTCTCTTGTGACCGACAAGGCGTTCCGGTGCGGGCGCAAGCACTCCCCAGGGGGACGACTTCAACGTGACACGTTGGAGTTCATCCGAAACGGTGCTGAGGAAGGAGAGCGGCACACCCGGTTATTTCGTGCGGCCGGGAACCTTCGTGAGTTCAACGCCGCGTCCGAATTGATCGACTCGCTATTGATGGAGGCAGCGCTCGACAGCGGGCTATCGCCATCAGAAGCCGCACGGCAGATTCGGTGCGGAATCGAGCACGCCGAACGGCAGCGGAGTATGACCGGGCAGACCGAAGGAGATACCCAATGACCCCACAATTCACACCCGCCTCCGATATCCTCGCCGGCTGGCGCGCCGACCTGACGACCGGCAAGGCACCGACCTTTTACCCAGTTGCCGACCCGGAAAGCATGCTCGCCCGAATCGAGATCGGGCCGGGGATGGTGACCCTATTCGGCGGCCCGCCCGGTGCAGGCAAGACCGCGTTCGTGATGCAACTGGTGGTCGATGCCCTGCGCCTGACGCCGGCGATCAAGGCGCTGGTGGCGAACGTCGAGATGCCGCCGGCAACACTGCTCGACCGGCAGTTGGCGCGAGTCTCCGGGATCGACCTGACCACGATTCGACACCGCCGGCTGACGCCCGCACACTCTGACCGCTTCACGGTCGGGATGAAGACGCTGGCGGATGTGATCCCACGGCTGGCGTTCGTGCGGATGCCGTTCTCCCTCGATAACGTCGCCCGCTCCGCAGATGCGTTCGGTGCAGACGTGGTGGTGCTGGATTACATTCAACGGTTCGCGCCACCGGGTGAACACGCTCACAAGAAAGCGGCGGTCGATGCTGTGATGGAATACGCCCGCGGGTTCGCCGATGCCGGTGTTGCCGTGATTGTGGTTGCTGCTGTTGGACGACAGAAGGACGAGAACGGGCGCAGCGGATATGGGGGCTTGAACCTCGCCAGTTTCCGGGAGTCGAGCGAGTTAGAGTACGGGGCCGACGACGCTTTTCTGCTCGTCCGCGAAGACCCTGAAACCGCCGGGCCGATGACCTTGAAGTACGTCAAAAGCAGGCATGGTGAACCCCTCGATATTCCCCTTCGGTTCTTCGGGGCAACCCAGCGGTTCGATCATGCCGACGATCAGGCCGACGGGAAACTGGCAACTGCAGTCCGTGACATGTGGGGTCGAAAGAGCGGAGAGACTGACCCCCTCGAGGGGGGTGAATGGTGAGCACCACGAACGGCCAACATGTTGCCGGGCTTCCGGGTGCAACGATGCTTCCGCCGATGGAACCGACCATCGCACCGGCGCGGCCCGCGGCCCGTAAGCGTTCTGGTGGTCGGTTCACGGAGATCAACGGATTCATCGACTGCACGCTGGCGACCCTCACGCCGAGCGAGGCCGCCATCTGGCTGATCCTATGGCGCGATACCAAGCCGAACGGACTCGCCCGGACCGGACAAACCGACCTCGCCCGCCGCGCCGGGTGCGACACCCGAACCGTCCGCCGGGCGCTAGCGGGGCTGGCGGTCGTGGGGCTGGTCAAGGTGGTGCGGCAGGGCAGGCTCGGGGCCGGGCCGAGTACCTACCGGGTTCGCGGGGTGAACCCGAACGGCATCGGTTAAGCGAACTTGCGATTCCGGCTTCGGTGTGGGGTGTAGGACGCATCCGACCCGGGCGGTATCATCGGACCTCAGCGAACCCGCTCACCACGGGTGGTGTGTGAATATAACCGTGTCATCGTGCCCCGTGTCCCCCGTTCTTCCGTGTTCCTGATGGAGCCAGGTCATGTCCTCACGTCCGATCGTATTTGCGTCTTGTCTGATTGCTGCGCTGACGGCAAGCCCCACGCCTGGAGAGCCTCCGAAGCCGAAGGACGGCCCGCTCGGGATGAAGTTCGTGCCATTGCCGAAGGGTACGTTCTACATGGGGTGGAACGGCAAGAAGGGTTCGGCCAAGAAGACGGAGATCAAGGAGGATTTCGAGATCGCGGTTCACCCGGTGACGCAGGGTCAGTGGGAGGCGGTGATGGGCAAGAACCCGAGCTACTTTTCACGGGCTGAGGACGGGAAGAAGGCGGTGATAGACATCAAGGACGAGGAGTTAAAAGACTTTCCGGTGGAGACGGTGCGGTGGAGCGAGTGCCAGGAGTTCATCGAAAAGTTGAACGAGAAGGGGAAGGGCTACGTGTATCGGCTTCCAAGTGAGGTGGAGTGGGAGTACGCCTGCCGAGGTGGGGCGACATCCGAAGAGGAGTGCTCATATCAGTTCTACTTGACCAAACCGACGAATGACTTGTCCTCCAAGGACGCAAACTTCGACGGCAGGTCCCCCTTCGGGAAGGGCGAAATGGGACCTTATCTAGGACGGACAACCAAGGTGGGTTCGTATGCGCCGAACAAAGTGGGCTTGTACGACATGCACGGTAACGTGGGCCAGTGGTGCTCCGACCTGTCCGATCCAAACAACCCGATCCCTGTGCGCCGGGGCAGCAGCTGGTTCTTCAACGGATCAGATTGTCTGACGGCAACCCGCCGTGTGCCAGATCCGCGGGCCCGAGGCAATGGAATTGGCTTTCGCCTTGTCCGAGTAGCGTCAGCACCAGTCGGCAAGTAATCTGTGCGGAGCCGTGCCGACAGCGCGAAGTGGAATGAACTGAAACGCCCGGTGTAGGCGGACACTGGTGTCCGGTTGTAGGGGGACAATGCGGTGCTTTTACTGCGGACACTGGTGTCCGCTATCCCACAAGGGACCATAAGCGGCGGCCCGCTTGTGCGGCCGCCGCGAGACACAACAGATCTTGCAAGTTGCCGAGTTGTCTGTGATAATTCACAACATGACGATCGCGAATCCGATAACCGACGTGCTACGGCAAGCCATCATCGACAGTGGGTTGCCGCTTCTGAAGATCGAACAAGACACCGGGGTACAACGGGCGAGTCTTTCCCGGTTCGTTCGGGGAATGAACTCCCTTCGGCTCGACGTGGCTGACAAGTTGGCCGCGTACTTCGGGTTGACGCTGACCCCTAACGCGAAGAAACAACCCACAAAGAATGCTAAGGGGTAACCGATGGGTTCCGTGTTCAAGAAAACTTACACCAAGCCTGTTCCGGCTGGGGCTGAGATCGTCGAAAAGGCCGGGGAGCGTGTCGCACGGTGGCGTGTCCGAGGGAAACTCCGCACGGCACCCGTCACGAAGAGCGAGGACGGGACCGACCGTGTGTTAATCGAGTCCGGCACATACGTCGGAAAGTTTCGGGATCACACGGGGGCCGTGGAGACCCGATCGACTGGTTGCCGCGACAAACAAGCCGCGGAACAACTCTTGAAGAAGTGGGAACGCGAAGTCGAACAAGTGAAGTCGGGCACCCTCGACGCGAAAGCCCTGGGGGCAGCACACAAAGGTTCTGCTCCGCTCGAAGAACATCTCGCCGCTTACGAACGTTCCCTCACTGCGGCGGAGGTTTCGGACGTATACCGCGCAAACGTTTTGCGAGCGGTTCGCCGGGTTGCGAAAGACTGCAAATTTGCGACCCCCGCCGAGTTCAACCGCGAGGCCATCGAGAACTGGTTGGCAGCACAGATGACTAACGACGAAGACATGGGCGCGCGGAGTCGAAACTATTACCGCCAATCCGTCCTGACGTTCGTGAACTGGTGTGTCGAGACGGGTCGACTGATCGGCCACGACCTCGACCGTATCCCGAAGGCTGACGAGAAGGCTGATCCGCGACGCCAGCGGCGGGCGCTCACCGAAGATGAACTGAAACGATTGCTCGTGGTCGCTGCGGGCCGTCCCCTGACCGATACTCGCACAGTTCGACGCGGCAAGCGAAAAGGGGAAGCGTGTGCGGAACTTCGAGAGGAAACCGTTGTCCGTTTGCGAGCAGTGGGGCGAGAACGGGCGTTGATCTACAAGACGCTCGTGTTGACCGGACTTCGCAAGAACGAACTGGCGACGCTGACCGTCGGGCAACTCGATCTCACGCAAGGCAATTCTTTCCTCCAACTCGACGCGGCCGACGAGAAGAGCCGACAAGGAAACGCGGTTGCTATCCGTGACGATCTGGCCGAAGACCTCCGCAGATGGATCGGAGACAAGCTGGTAAAATTGCAGGGAGTCGCGAAAGCCGCCAGCGAGCCGATCCCAATGCGAGTTCCAGGTGACACGCTGTTGTTCGACGTACCGGCGGGCCTCCTCCGCATTCTGGACCGTGACCTGAAAGCAGCCGGGATTCCCAAGCGAGATGACCGAGGGCGAACGGTGGATGTTCACGCAATGAGAACGACATTCGGAACGCTTCTGAGCAAAACGGGCACAGCCCCACGAACGGCACAGGCAGCAATGCGACACTCCGATATCAAGTTGACCATGGGCGTTTACACCGATCCGCGGCTGCTCGACGTTCGTGGGGCTGTGGAACGCCTTCCCTCGCTGCCCTTGGGTCAGAACAAGGAACAAATCGCGAACCGAGCGACCGGAACGACAGCTTCAACGGGATGGGGAATTGCTCCGCTTGCACCAGTGCTTGCACCAACTCCATTCAACGGGGGTCATTCTGGGGCAACTACTGGCACTCGGGGATTATCTAACGAATCTAAGAAATTGGATCGCAGAGGCAGCGAAAACGCTGGAAATGTCAATGAAAAACCCCCGGTGACATTTGCTGTCACCGGGGGTCTCGAAGTCGGGCCGGCGGGATTTGAACCCACGACCTCTTGCACCCCAAGCAAGCGCGCTAGCCAAGCTGCGCTACGGCCCGAACCTCCGACACACGCTTTCTAACCAATCCAGCGAGTTCCGGCAACCCAGGCTCACCACGTTCTGCACCATATTTGCGCGAATTCAAACCTCATCCGACATGGCTCACTTGTTCGGCAATGAACGTGGATGGGCAATCCGGCGGCGAAGTTCGGCAGCCTCCTCCACACCCCGTAAGACACCTGGCATCACCTCGCCAACCGGAACCGGTACGTCGCTACCTGCCGATTGCACGTTCCCCGAAACATCCAACACCACGCCTGACTCACCCCGAGCAGCATGGAGTGCACCGATACCGTGTCGGGTTAATCGATTATCCGAGAGCTCCAGTACACGTAGGCGATCAAGCCACTTCGGTAGCAACGCCCGAACTGCGGTGATCCCGGCGTCCGTAATCAGGTTACCACCCAGTTTCAGCGTGTGAACATTTGCAAGGTTCGATGATGACAGCAGTGCTGCGAATCCTCGTTCACTGATCTGGTTCCTCGTCAGATCGAGCGTGGTGCAGCGCTGGAGCGCGGGGCATTTCGCCAGCAATGCGGCTCCTTCTGGCCCGATACTATTATCCCGAAGCTCGAGTCGGTGGGAACGAGCGAGCATCCGTGGCAGTAATGGCGATTGGGTCAGGTACACGATGCCCTCGTCGCCGATGGGATTTCCCTTGAGCGGCAGTGTGTGAAGTCGAGGTAACAACTTCCCGCTCGTCAGAACACGTACTCCGTCCGAGTCGATGTCGTTGCCGGAGAGATCCAGGCTCGTGAGACCCGCGAAGAATGGCGAGTTGGCCAGCGATCCGACACCTCGACTTGTGATCTGGCTGTTGTCGTTGAGCGCGAGATGGGTCAGATTTACCAGTGTGCTCGCGCGTGCGACCGCGGCCAGACCGTTATCGTCCAGGCCATTGAAGCCCACATCGAGCGAATCCAAATTCCCCAGGAACGGAGACCGTGCCAGCAGATGCAGGCCGGCGTTGCCCAGATCTTCCCCACACAGGTCGAGTTCCCGGATGTTCAACAACATGGGGGAGTCAATCAACTTCTCCAGGTGTCCGGTGACGCCCAGCAGCCGGATGCGTCTCACACGGGCCAGTCCGAATAACTCACTGCCATGTTCAAGGAATCCTCCCGCATCAACGGTGACGGAATCGAGTATTCCTCGGCGAAATTCAATGTCGGCAACGAGGTGTTGGAGGTGTTCTTTCCATTTCGGGGAATGGTTCGTGATCAGCTCGGCCTGGCGTTCCGCAAGTTCGGGGCGGCGGGGGTGATGTTCGCCCAGATGGGTCAGCGAGAGTTGCACGCGAACGAGTTCGGCTCGCTCTGGTTCACCGGAATCGTCCAGGAAATCGGCATACACCAACCGCGGCCCGTCATCGTGATATCGGGCGAAGATCGCGTCCAGAAATGGTTGTTCGTCCGTGAAGCTCATGTGCCGAGTATACCGTGTCTTGCGGTTCCGCGAAACAATCCGAATCGAGGAATCGCGCGACCAGGTTCACGGTTGCGTGAAATGCGTTTGGTTCGCGGCCGTCAACTCTTCGGCATCATCGGCGCAGGCGGTATAACCACCGTGGACTCTGGGAGTTGCCCTTCCTTTCGAGTTGACTCAACCCGGCGCTCGATTATGCTCAAGTATGAGGTGGCGCGTATAATCCTCCGCCCCCGCATTTCTCCCGGTCTCCGCACCTGACGACGAGGGACACATGGCCAAGAAAGCCGCCGCTGGGAAAGAAACGAGTCTGCCGCTAATTTTAGCGCTGGTGTTCTTCGTGCTGACCACCATTGCCTTCGGGGTGATGTGGTACATGCAATTCGCCGATCAGGAAGCAAAAGTCGCGAGTGTCGCGGAGGCAAAGAAATCGGAAGCAGCAGCGTTCGCGCTTTCCAAGAAATCCGACCTCAACGCCAGACTGTATCGCGTCTATCTGGGGGTAGATAAGGACGACGACCGTACCATCCTGCTGGGCGAGCACAAGGCGGGAGACGAACTGTCCACCGAATTGAAGCGGATCAACGACGAGCTTGCCAAGAAGATCGGGCTGGCCGATGCCAGCGCGCTCCCGGAAGAGTTGAAGGTCTGGGGCGTCGATGAGACCGGCAAGATCGGCGAAGCACCCACAAAGACGTTCGTGGAAGCCGTGAAGGAATCGATCGCGGAACGAAACGCCGCCAAGGCTGAAGAAGTGAAAACGTCCGCTCTGTACAAGAGCGCGGTCGGCGACATTGTCGCCGCCGTGAAGACGCTCGATAAGGCACGGGACGATTTCACGACCGTTGCCAAGGCCTTGCCCGCCGACTTCGATGCCAAGCTCAAAGCTCAGATCGACCTGTTCAACGCACGCAAGCAAAAGTTCATCAAGGACGAGGCCGATGGCCGCGTTGCACTTGATGGCGTGATGGAAGAAAAGGGCCGCCTCGAACGCGAGCAGAAACGGCAGAAGGATCTGATCGGCGGACTTCAGGAACAGATCTCCGTGCTGATCAAGGAACGCGCGAAGAATCAGGTCAACCAGTTCCAGTTCGAGGAGCCGCAAGGGAAGATCCTGCGTCGCCCGGAACCGGGCATCGTCGAGATCAACCTCGGTCAAGTTGACCTCGTTCGCCCTGGTCTCACCTTCACGGTGCTGCCAAACGATTACCAGGAGAAGGGCCGTCAGTCACGGATTCGCATCATGCGAATCCCCGACGAACGCGGCCAGTACAAGAACGTTGAGCGGTTCGTGGAGAAGGCCACCATCGAGGTGATCGAAGTCGTCGGTCCGCACCTGTCTCGCTGCCGGGTTACTCAGGAGTTCGACCCGATCCGCGACGGCGCGGCTCCTGGCGACTTGCTCTATAACTCAGTCTGGCGGAAGGGCACGGCGGACCACATTGCCCTCGTTGGGATCTTCGATGTCAACGGAGACGGGACCGACGATATCGAGTCCGTGATTCGTGACCTTGCCCGGATGGGGATTCCTGTCGATGCATACTACGACATGAAGACCCGCAAGTGGGTCGGTCAGATCACCGAACAAACCCGCTACCTGATTGAGGGATGGTATCCCTCGAACGCGGCATACGACCCGAACCGCGACGACAAGACCAAGCTGATTGCCTCGCTGACTCAGGCAGTGCAATCGGGGCGAGATAAGGGCGTCGCGATCGTGAAATTCCAGGACTTCTTCCCGCGGATGGGTTATCGCGTGAAACTCGACCTGTCAGTCGACAAGCTCAACCAGGCGACCGCGCCGTACTTGAACCGCGTCAACGCCGTCGAGGCCCCGAACCCGGGTAACTGATCCCAGTTGCAGACAAGCGACGGCGAGCGAAGGACTCACGTTCTTCGCTCGCCGTCGTTTTTGCACATCGCAACCGCAGCCGCGAACCCCGCGACAGGCTCCCATGCCGTTAGTGTCAACTGCCTCGCAACGAGTTCGGGGTGTCGCACGGCCAGCAACACTGGTGGTCGTTCTGGGTTCAATTCCACGTCGAACTCGCTCAATGTCGTCACACTCATCCCCATCGCCTTGATGATTGCTTCCTTGCACGTCCAGGCCCGGAAGAAGGCCCGCATCAGCGATTCCAGCGGCAACGCACGATACGCCTCGCACTCCGCGACCGAGAAGAATCGCTCGACCAATCCACCGGGGTTCGCGAGTGGCCGCACTTGCTCGATGTCGATCCCCACTGGCCCGTGCGCCAGTGCGATCAACGCATACGCATCGGTATGCGTGACGTTGAAGTGCAACTCACCTCCCGCGAGCACGGGCTTCCCGGCACCGGTGTAAGTAATGGGGACATCGCACGCCGGCACGCCAAGGCAGTTGCCGAGGATTTGTCGAAGTAATCCGCGACTGGTCACAAACTGGTGCCTGGGCTTGCGAATCTTGTAGCGGTCGGCCCGCTCGCGTTCCTCGACCGTCAGGCACGCGAGGAGTTCGGCTTCGGCAAACGGTGGTTGATCGAGTGGGACAATCCACACCCGCACTTCCTCGGCGTGACCAGGCGTTCCACCGAGTTCAGCGCAGGAAGCAATCACGATACGGGGGGCGTTCTTGGCATTCGGCATGGTCAGTCCAGATCTGACATCAGGCAGCATGTTACACAAGCCGGCGGCGGCGGCAGGCTTCAGTGTATGTCGCTTCGAGTTCGACCGGCACGAACAGATCCCCGAGCAACCGTAGCGGCATCGTTGGGAGGGCATCACCGACTGAAATTGCGTTCACCCAGATGTCGAGTGAGGTTTTCTTCCTGCGGATTACAGGCCGATACGCCGTTGCGTACACAAATGCCGTTTCGGGAAGCCGCAACTCATCCGGTGCCTTGATCGCCTCGATGAGTTCGTTGTGCAGGTTCGCGTGTCGCTCGGTCACCACATCGACGATCACGACGCTCGCGCCGGCCCCGAGGTAATCCAAACATTTCCCCACGAACGCGGTTCGCGATTCGGGTCGATCCTTGTTCGCGGGGCTGACCAACTCGATTGCCCCGACGAGGTGTCGCGTCCCGCGATTGGTGAACACCTTGATCTCTGTGGCGTCTGCGATTGTGAACGGGGCCGTCCCGAGTGCTGGCGGCGCGGAATACACGGTCGGGGCGGTCGCCACGGCCGTGCCACCACCGTTAATGCCGTTCGGTCCTGTCCCGTGTTCGGCTTCGCCGCTCTCCACCGTTGCGATGTCGATTTCGAAGCCGCTGCTGAGCCGCATGCTGTCGAGGGCCTGATACTCGGGGGGCAGTAACTCGTTCAATCGCTCAGTGATTGTGCCGATCCAGCCGTTGTGGAGCGATGGCCACGGCAGGCGATCGTCGAATGGTGCGTGGAAGTGATCGCGGATCGGCATCGTGGTTCTCCTGCGGTTGTCGCCATCTTACACGAGTGAAGTTTGTTCGCGGAATGCCGGCTGGTCTAGAATGCAAGAGTCACCCGCACGGCCCGCAAGGACACCCAATGACCGCACCCCTGCCAAGCAACCTCCAGCAACTCCGCGAAAGCGGCTGGCAGTCGAAATCCGTCAAGCAGGAACTGCGCGACAACTTCCTCACGGCACTCAAGACAAACACGCCGCTGTTCCCGGGGATCGTCGGGTACGAGAACACGGTCGTCCCCGAGATTAGCATCGCTGTGCTCGCGGGGCACGACATGCTCTTCCTCGGCGAGAAGGGCCAGGGGAAAAGCCGCCTCATGCGGGCGCTCGTCAAGTTCCTCGACGAAGAGATTCCATACCTCGACATACCCGGAAGCCCCGTTCACGAAGATCCGTACTCGCCGATCACGCGAGCGGGCAAGGAACTCCTCCGCACCAATCCCCCTGAGCAGGTTCCCATCGCGTGGTGGCCGCGAGCCGAGCGCTACGCCGAGCGACTCGCCCCCGGCACCAAGTTCGCCGACGTGATTGGCGAGATCGACCCGGCGAAGCTCGCGATGGGCACGAGCATGGCCGCCGAGGATGCCCTGCACTTCGGACTGATCCCGCGAATGCACCGTGGCATCTTCGCCATGAACGAGATCCCCGAACTCGACGAACTGATTCAGGTCGGGTTGTTCAACATCCTCGAAGAACGCGACGTGCAGATTCGTGGCTATCCGATTCAGTTTGACCTCGATGTGCTGGTGTTGTTCTCCGCGAACCCGACGACGTTCAACCGCTCGGGCAAGGTGATTCCGCAACTCAAGGACCGGATCGGCTCGCTGATCCAAACGCACTACCCGAAGGAACGCGCACTCGGCATCGAGATCATGGAGCAAGAGGCGAGCCTCGAAGCGGGTGGCGAGTTTCCCGTGGTAGTGCCGTACTTCATGAAGGAGATTATCGAGCAGATCAGCGTGAGCGCTCGCAAGTCGAAGTACGTCGATCACGCGAGCGGCGTGAGTGCTCGCTTCAGCATCGCGAACTACCGAACGATGGTGGCATCGGCCCAGCATCGCGGCGTGCGACTAGGCGAGAAGCCTGCCGTGCCACGCATCAGCGACCTGGGCCATCTCCCGACATCATCGATCGGCAAGCTGGAACTCGACCTGATGGGGTCGCACCAGATGAGCGAGAAGCAAGTGCTGGAGTCGATCATCGCGGATGCGATTCGCGTGGTCTTCGAAGAGTATGTCGATAAGCACGGGCTGGACGAGATCGCGGCGGCGTTCGGCAAGGGCGTGAAGATCGAGGTCGGCGACATGCTTCCGAGTACCGAATACGCTAAGCGACTGAAGCGAGTGCCGAAGGCGTGGGAGAAGGCGTTCGAGGTGAACGCGGGCACGACGGACGCGATGCGTGCGAGTTGTGCCGAGTTCGTGCTCGCGGGGTTGTACGCGACCGACCAGATTAGCCGCGGTGCCCACCACGGCCACATCACCTACGAGACGTGAGATCGGCTTTCTTCTCGGTTCACACAATTGCCTGGATGATGTTCCCGCGGCTGGCCGGGAACGGGCGACCCTCGGCGTCGCGAAGTTCCGCATCTGGGGCGAAGCCGAGGCAGTGGAGCACGGTTGCGATCAGATCGCGAGGTTCCACCCGACCATCTGCTGCGTAAGCCGCGTTCTTGTCGGACGAGCCATAGACCACGCCCCCACGAATGCCGCCGCCTGCCAGCGCCAGTGAGAAGACGTGGCCCCAGTGGTCGCGGCCGCCGTTGCCATTGAACTTCGGCGTCCGCCCAAATTCCCCGAACCACACTACCAGCGTTTCGTCGAGAAGCCCACGGGCATCGAGATCGGTGACGAGTGCCGAGAAGGCACGATCCATCATCGGCATCAGGAAGTTTTTCGCCGACTGGTTGTGCTTCGCGTGGGTGTCCCAACCGCCCTGGTTCTCCAGATTGGGAATCCGGGTCCAGTTGACCTGCACCAGCGAGACGCCGGCTTCAACCAACCTGCGGGCCAGCAGACAACTCTGTGCGAAGCGACTGTTCCCGTACCGCTCGCGGACCTTCTCCGATTCGCGGTTGATGTCGAATGCCGTCCGTGCCGCACCGGACGACACCAGCTCGAATGCCTTCTGCACGCTCGCGTCGTGGGTGTCGAAACTGCCACTGCTGCTGGCGGCGTCGAGGCGGTGATTGATCTGGTCCAGCAACCCGCGCCGATCGGTCAGCCGTGCGGTGGGGACTTCGTCCGGCGGTGCGAGTGCGTCAATCTTGAATCTGGCGTTCGCGGGGTCGCAGTGAATCAGCCACGGGTTGTGCTTGCGACCGAGCAACCCCGCATCCTGACCGGGCCAGGGGAAGTTGCCATCGTTCCAGATGTGTTCCGGCAACGTGATCGCCGAAGGGAGTTGCCCCGCTGCGGGTCGCAGATAGCGAACCATCGCGCCGAGTGATGGCCAGTTATTGGGTGCCTTTGGTGTCGCGCTTTCCACGTTGAGCGGTGCGTGCGGCACACCCGTGAGCATCTGGTAGCCGCTGGACGAGTGCGCGTTGTCGTTGGTGACGACCGCACGCAGCACCGCCATCTTGTCGGTCAGTCCCGCTGTCAGCGGCATCAGTTCGCCAACACGCAGCCCGGTCGTGCGAGTCTGGATTGTGCCGAACGGCCCGCGAACTTCGAGCGGGGCATCGGGCTTGGGGTCCCAGGTATCGTGCTGGGCTGGACCGCCAAGCAACCCGAAGATGATGACCGATTTTGCCTTGCCCCGTCGGGCGGTGGGAGCCGCGAGGGCCCGCTGGTTCAGGAGATTCGGAAGCGTCAGCCCACCAAGGCCGATGGAGCCGACACGCATCCATTCGCGCCGCGTGAACTGATCGTGAGTATTGAGCGCGGGTGTGACAAGTTGAAGCATCGCGTCAAACCGGGGAGAGGGTGCGAGGCGGCACTGTGGCGGGTGACTGTATTGAACTCGATCCCCGGCCGGATTGCAATGGAGCAGAATCTGGACAGATCCTGTCGCCGGTTGGTTCCAGACGGGTGGGACACCCCTCTCCAGAGGCTCCAGAATCAACGTCAACTCTTCAGAATCAACCCGAACTCCTCAGAATCAACGCCAACTCCTCAGAACCAACCGATTCATGCCAGACAAATAATGGTCTCTCGCGATTCTTGCCGCCACGCGACAGCCATGCTCGTCGCTTCGCCACGTACCGTTTGGTATCATCATTGGACTCTCCCTGCCCAACCCGGCGAGTCCTTCCCATGCACACACGTCGTGAGTTCATCGCATCGGCGGCCGCGTTGCCCGCGCTCCCTTTCGGGTCGCGGCTATGCGAGGCTGTACCCGTTGTCGATACGCACCTGCACTGCTTCGCCGGCAAGGACAACGACAAGTTCCCCTACCACAAGAATGGGCCGTACAAACCCGACGATGCCGCCACGCCCGAACACCTGCTCGCTTGCATGAAAGAAGCCGGGGTCGATTACGCCATCGTCGTGCATCCCGAGCCATATCACTACGGACCCAGAAAGTGTACTTCGCCTGTCCTTCCGGGTTTCGGTACTGTTGCCTGAAGCCAAATGGGGGAAGTCATGACCGAAAAAGAATGGTTAACGGCGACCGACCCGACGCCGATGCTGGAGTTCCTTCGGGGTAAGGCGAGCGACCGGAAGTTACGACTAACCGGGTGCGGGTGTGCCCGTCAGCACATGCAGTTGCACTTGGCCGAGCGACTGATGATGCTGGTAGCCATCGCCGAGCTTGTAGCTGACGGCCTTGCGGAACAAGCCAGGTTAATAGCGTTGCTGGAAGAATTAAAGAACGTGTTGAACGGCGATGCGACCCAAGATGTACATCTTGGTGTTAGTGGTATTGCGTTCTCAGTAGGGCATCCTCCGAGTCTTTGCCGACATTTCGAACAAGCGTTCGACTGGATGGCCGCCGGGGTAGCGTGGTCGGTAACTCCGCTCACCGTGGATGATTCGGAGGGATGGGGCAATCCTTCTGATCCACGGTGGCGAGCAGTGTGGGCAGATGAATTGAAGCAACAGATTCGCATCACGCACGACATCTTCGGCAACCCCTTCTGTCCGACCACTGTTTGTCCCTCTTGGCTCACTTCCACCGTCGTCGCCCTCGCAGAAGGCATTTACCAAGAGCGTGCCTTCGACCGGCTGCCGATCCTGGCCGACGCCCTTCAGGATGCCGGTTGCGACAACGACGACATGTTGAACCACTGCCGCAGCGAAGGCTCGCACTGCCGGGGTTGCTGGGTGGTCGATCTTCTGACGGGGCGAAAGTAAACATCCCCGGTCCTTTCAAGACGATCACCGTTATCTCGAGCATTGCCTCGCGGTCGGGAAAGGGAAGCTCAAGGGGACGTGCCTGTTCTTCGCCGATCGTGAGGACACACCCGCGAACATCAAGGCGCTCGCCAAGAAGATACCGCTCGTCGCCGCCCGGGTTCACGCATACCAGCCCGATCGCCTGCCGCCGTTCGGCAAGCCCGAACTCAAGGCACTCTGGAAGGCGGCGACCGACGCGGGCATCGCCGTGCAACTGCACTTCGAGCCGAAGTATGCCGAGGGGTTCGAGCCACTCATCAAGGAATTCAAGGACACGCGTGTGTTCATCGATCACATGGGGCGGCCTTTCCAGGGAACCGAGAAGGAATTCGCTGTCGTGCTGAAGTGGGCGAAGTTCGAGAACGTCGTGATGAAGCTCTCTGCGGTGCCGAACAAGGGAACCTATCCGCATCGCGACCCGCAACCCGTGGTCAAGCAACTGACCGAGGCATTCGGGGCCGATCGGCTCATGTACGGCGGCGGCTTCGGCATCGGAGCGACGGGGAAGAGCTACCTCAAGGAACGCGAACGAATCGCCGAGTTGCTCGCACACCTCAGCGCAGACGAACGCGCCAAGATCTTCGGCGGCACAGCTGCTAAACTAATGGGGTTCGACAAACCGAACTGATCCGCGAGGTGCCGAATGTCCGCGACCCTGCAATCACTCGGGCTTGACAAACTCACAGTCGCCGAACGGCTCACGCTGATCGGTGAACTCTGGGAGAGTTTGGAGGAAGACCCCCCAGTGACCGACGCTCAAAAGACCGATCTCGACCGCCGACTCGCAGCCTTTCATGCGGACCCCAAAGCGGGATCTTCCTGGGAAGAGGTCAAGGCCCGGGTCTGAGCACCCTCGCGGTTTATCACACGAGTCGCGATCCTGCCGGGTGGCAATCGCGAACATGACAACACAGGATGAATCTCCATGCATCTGTTCGACAAGTTCACGGCGGGATTGCCGTTGCCCGCGTTTCTCGCCAAGTACGGCAGCGATAGCGATCGGGCCAAGTGGGGGCGTGCTCACGAGCAGACCACCATCACCGACGCACAGCGGCAACTCCTCGGCAAGTTCACGCGCCGCACGAACGTACTCGTTCTCGCCGGTGCGTGGTGCGGCGACTGTGCCAGCCAGTGCCCCATCTTCGAGCGCTTCGCTGAAGCCGCTCCCGTGATCGTCACGCACTATCTCGACCGCGATGAGCACGCCGACGTGCAAGCCGCACTCCGGATCAACGGCGGGAACCGCGTGCCGGTCGCGGTGTTCTTCTCGGAAGATGGTCACGAGGTCGCCCGCTATGGCGAACGCACGCTCGCCAAGTATCGGCAACTCGCCAGCCAGCTCGTCGGGGAATCGTGCGCGACCGGCCTGGTGAAAGGTAGCGATCCGCTGCAATTGCAGGTCGTGCAGGACTGGCTTGATGAGTTCGAGCGAGTGCAGTGGATGCTGCGTCTGTCGCCGCGATTGCGGAAAATTCACGGCGACTGATGGAAGAAATGCGGAATGCGGAATGCGGAATGAAACACAGAGGACAACCTCTTTATTCCGCATTCCGCATTCTGCATTTCTTCCATCAATCATCGTCGAGCGCTTCGCCCAGCACTTGCTCGCTGACGTAGATGGGCACCTTTGCAGTGACCGCGACCGCGATCGCATCGCTTGGGCGACAATCCACCTCGATCAGTTCGCCATCCTTGCGAATCCGCAGTTTGGCGAAGTACGTGTGCTCTTCCAGGTCGCTGATGACGATATCCTGAACCTCGCCGCCGAGTTGTTCCACCACGGCGGCGATCAGGTCGTGCGTCAGCGGGCGTGGGGATTGCATTCCCTTCACGCGGCGGTCGATGCTCGTCGCCTCGAAGATGCCAATCACGATCGGGAAACTGCGTTCCCCGTCGAGTTCCTTGAGGATAATCACCTGGTGATCGTCCACCTCGCTGATGATGATCCGGCGTAGTTCCATCTGCACGGGCACGGGAGCATCTCCGATGATTGGTGTTTTGTGTTTTGTGTTTTGTGTTTAGTCTTCGGTGCAGCGTGATCCAGATGAATGAACAGGCTCAACCGTAATCGAGCCAGGCAGAACACCAACACTCCCTGAATTGTACCATGCCGCCCATCGTTCTATTCAGTGCGTCGTCTTTGTCCCCGGTGGGCGATGTGCGCGAATTGCTTTCCTCAGCAGGATTCGCGGTTCGCGAGCACACGCTTGGATCGTCTCCCGGAGTGGATTTCGCACCCATCGCGGTTGCGCTGATCGAGGTGGGCGATCCGGTCGATACTGCTGCGACCCAGACCCGGCGCTGGCGAGCGGAGCTCGGCGACGAGCATCTTCCCATTGTGTGGATCATCCCCAGCCCTGACCCCGCAACCACGGCTCGCGGTCTCGATTCCGGTGCCGATGCGGTTCTCGCTCGACCAATCGATGACAGCGTTTTCCAGGCTCAGTTGCGCACCGCCATCCGTGCCCGAACCGCCGTTGGGCGTGTCATGAGTCGCGCCGCGGAGGCCCGCATCCTGGGCGATCAACTGAACCGCACGTTCGCCCAGATCGATCGCGAACTCGAACTCGCCCGGCAAGTTCGGCTCGCGCTTCTGCAACGCTCGCTGCCCGAAATGCGGGGTGCGCGGTTCGCTGTGTGTCATCGGCCGCGTGGTCGAAATGGTGGGGATTTCTATGCAGTGCAGGCGCTCGATGGCGACCGTCTCGTCTTCCTCGTTGGCGATGTGATCGGTGCCACTTCAGCAGCCGGGTTGCTCGGAAAGTTTGTTTCGGAGGCGGTGATTGAGGCGGCCCGCGTGAATCCGACCGCACTCGCTGGCAAGCTGCTCGCGGAGGCAAACCTGGCCTTGCTGCGATTGAAACTGGAAGACTCGCCGCTGGTGGCGCTGGTGGTCGGGGTCGTGCATACCGAGTCGCCCCAGCTCACGCTTGCACGCGCGGGATTACCTGCACCGATTCGGATGCCGGAAAGCGGCGAGCCAGAAACCTGGGCGCTTCCGGGTCCGTTTCTGGGGATCGCGGAAACAACCTTCACGTCCCACAGCACGACGCTGAAACCTGGGGACAAGGTGCTTGTCGGCACGGATGGCACCCGTCCGGACGGCACACCCGGCCCCGGGGACGACACCCCACTCCTCGACGCGGCGATCCGACACCGAGGACTTGCAGGCCAGCGATTTATCGACGCAGTCGCGACGGACTTGATGGCTCGCGTTCAGCACGACGACGACGTGACACTGCTGTGTCTGGAGATTTCCGGGTGAGCGAGCCGCGAATCCGATCGGGGTTGCAACGCAAGCGGGCACTTTGCGATACTTTTCCGGTTCCCAAAACACTGGATAAGGATGCCCCATGACTCGCTGGCTCGTGATTGCCTCCGTCGCACTAACCACGGCAGGTTTTGCTGTCATTACCTCTGCCAAATCCTCCCCACAGCTACCACCCGCGACGAGTGCGCTTCAGCCACCCGTTGCCGCGGCGCAGCCGGCCGAGTCGCTCGACGGAACCTGGGAACTCGTCTCGGTCATCGAAGACGGCAAGGCGATCCCGCTCGATGTTGTCAAGCAAACGATGATCAAGGATGCCCGGGTAATCGTAAAGGGACCAACCGCCGCGCTCATTCGACCGGATGGAAAGGTCCGCACGATGGCATTCGTGACCGACGCCAGTGCCAGCCCCAAAACCGTGGACATCGCAGGCGACATCCGGGTCGGCAACAAGGGGATCTACATGAAGGACGGCGACGTGCTGATGATCTGCACGCGCGGCTCCGACACCGAAGCACGGCCGACCGTCATGGCCTCGCTCAGCGGCAGTGATACCTTCCTCATGACGTTTCGCCGAGTTGCTGCTGCCACAGTTCAGCAACCCACACCCCAGTTCAAGCCGCCGACAGCCCCGATCATTCCCGCCGAGGATGGCGTTCGCAAGCTGTTGATTGGCACCTGGGGGCACCAGACCGATGAGCAGATCGTGAAGGTGACGATCAACGCCGATGGCACCTTCGCCCTGCTTCGGACGTACAAGAAGGGGTTCAAGAAGGTATTCGATCAGGAGGACCGAACGAGTGGCACCTGGCGGCTCAAGGAAGGCGAACTCACCATGAGCGTGATCGCTTCCACCCAACGCGAGAACATCGGGCAGGTGTATGCGTACCGCATCAACTCGATCAACGAGTCCGAGGTGATTTACATCGAAACCATCTCGGGTCAGCGCCGCGTGGAGTGGAAGCTACGCTAAGAACCGGTGGCGGAATGACCAACCGTGCATCGGACTTGAGAGAAGCTGTTTCCCCCTCACCCGCTCCTCGAAGACTCGGAGCGACCTCTCCCCCCGAAACCGGGGGCGAGGTGGGTGGGCTTGGTTTGCTCTGAATGCAATGGGATTGGGAATGCTACAGAGAAGACGCTGCGCCCCACCTCGCCCCCGGTTTCGGGGGGGAGAGGTCGCCGCGAGTCTTCGAGCGGCGGGTGAGGGGGGAATTACCTTCACCAGATCCTGCCACAATCTCATTCATTACGCCACTGCTTCTAAGGGTGATCTGCTCTTTGATCTGTGGACCGCGGCCGGCTCGGCCGCAGCTACACATTCCCCCAAGCCTGTGGTGATGTTCCAAAGCTGACTAAACGTCGTAGGTGCTGCGGCCGAGCTGGCCGCGGTCCCAGGGATGAAAACTCCGGTACTGCGGCCTCACTGCTTCATCGCTTTCTTGATAAGCGCTTCCTTCACTGGTTCGGCCAGGAACTTCGTCAGGTCGCCGCCGAGTACCGCGATTTGCCGCAAGAGCGAACTGCTCACGTGCGAGAACTCTTCCTTCGCCATCAAGAAGATCGTTTCGATTCCCGGGTCGAGATGCAGGTTCATCAACGACATCGTGAACTCGTACTCCATGTCGGAAAGCGTTCGCAGCCCGCGCAGCAGAATGCGTGCTCCGGCCTTCCGCACGAACTGCACAGCCAATCCGTGGAACTGCTCCACCTCGACGTTGTCGTACTGACTCGTGACCTTCCGGATTAACTCTACCCGCTCCTCGATCGTGAACAGCGTCGATTTATCCGGGTTGATGCCAACCCCGACAATGAGCCGATCGAACAGGTCGCTGCCTCGACGAATCACGTCGATGTGCCCGAGGTGAATCGGGTCGAATGTCCCGGTATAGACGGCCACCCGGGGGCTGAGCGAGTTTGGCATGGATCACCTCCCTGGGAACGACGAACGGCGCTCAGACATTACCTCGCGGCGTCGAGAAAGCGGTCGAGTTCGTCTTCCGTGTTGTACGCATGCGGGCTGACGCGGACTCGGTTCGCCCGGTTGTTCACGATCACACCTGCATCCCGACAGAGACGGACAACCTCCGCAGGTGCCCGGTTCGGATGCAGCAGCGACACGATGCCCGATTTCTCGCCAGCACCGCGACTGCTGAACACGCTCCACCCGAGTGACAACGCCCTGTCACAGAGGTAATCGGTGAGCGCCACCACACGGCATTCGATCTCCGGGATGCCCGCTTCGAGGAGTAACTCCAGGCTCGCCCCGAACGCCGTGATCCCCGGGACATTCGGCGCACCACCCTCCCAGCGCCCGGCGTGCGGCTTCAAGGTGAAGTCGATCGTGCTGAACTCCAGTGGTCGAACCACGCTGAACGCTCCGACGCCGATGGGGTGCAGGCGCTCAACCCACTCGCGCCGGATGTATCCGAATCCCGCGCCTTCCGGCCCGAGCATCCACTTGTGCCCGTCGGCCGCGAGTGCGTCGATTGGCGTCTTCTGTACATCGAGCGGGAACACGCCGAGCGATTGAATCGCATCCACGAAGAAGAAGATGCCACGTTCCTGGCAGAGCGCCCCGAGCGCGTCGAGGTCGTTGCGAAAGCCGCTCGCGAACTCGACCGACGATACCGTGAGCACGCGGGTTCGATCCGTCATCGCGGCGCGGATGTCGTCGATTGCGAGCTTGCTCCCGCGACTGAGCACGGTTCGCACTTCCACGCCGCGTGATGCGAGGTTCATCCACGGGTACTGATTCGCCGGGTATTCCTCAGCCGCCAGGACGACATTGTCGCCCGGTTGCCACGGGAAGCCCTCCGCGATCACCGTGATGCCGTGCGTCGTGTTTGGGACGAAGTACACATCGTCGGTGCTGGGCGAATTGATGAGCCTTGCCGCGAGTTGTCGCACGGCTGCAACGCGATCAACCCACACCTTCACGGCCGCGATGCCGTTCTCGGCAAGGCTCTCGGCGTAGGCGCGAAGTGCTTCGACCGCCGGAGTCGGCAACGGTGCGACGGCCGCGTGATCGAGGAACGCCCACTTCGCAGTAACAGGAAATCGCGTTCGGAACTGGTGCATGATCTGGCAAACCTGGACTGTCGGCGATGGTGCAAGACGCGAGCACCCCGTCGCTGACGCGCCGGGTTCGCCCAACTACTCGCGCGATTGTGGCCCACGCCACGTGGTCGTACAATCTGAAACTGTCGTTTCTCGCGTACTTTTCACGGAGGTAGCCCGTGCTGGCCGAACCCAACCGCACCCCTTACGACGTTAACTTCCGGTTGCTCGGCTTTCGCGTTCGCATACACCCGCTGTTCTGGCTCGGGACTGTCCTGCTCGGGGCCAACATGCTCGATGCCGGGCTGATCTATCTCGCCATCTGGGTCGGCGTCGTCCTCGTCTCGATCATCGTGCACGAACTCGGCCATGCCATCGCATTCCGGCGATTTGGTTCCGACTCGCACATTGTCCTGTGGATGTTCGGTGGGTTGGCCGTTCCGTACTCGGGGGTCTCTGGCCGCGGTCGGCGGATCATCGTCTCGCTGGCTGGGCCCTTCGCGGGATTTCTGCTCTGCGGCATCCTGTACGCGACACACAACGCCACCGGCTGGGGTTCGATCCGGAACGGCGGAGAGATCGCGTGGCTCTACTCGGCGCTAATCTTTGTGAACCTGTACTGGGGGATCTTCAACCTGCTGCCGGTGTACCCGCTCGACGGCGGGCAGGTGACGCGCGAACTCTGCGAAGGGAAGTGGCGCGGGCACGGGCTTCAGACTTCGCTCAAAATTTCAGTCGGCGTCGCTGCCACGGTGGCGATCTACAGCCTGATCTGCGAACTCGACTCCCGCTCCCGCGATGGCTCGCTCGATTTCCTCCCCGTCTGGTTCCCGCGTGGCAGCATCTTCACCGCGCTACTCTTCGGGTTGCTCGCATATCAAAGTTACCAGTTGCTTCAGTTCCACGGCCGCGGGTATTACTACGAAGCACCCGACGACCGCGTGTCGTGGGAGAAGTGATTCCCGGCCGCGAGTGCGAGGCGTCCGTAAGGCAGCGTGCGAGAAATGAGCTACCAAGTCTGCGTTGTTTTGCCCTCCCCCCTTGTGGGGAGGGTGGCGAGGCTTTGCGAGCCGGGTGGGGGGTAATGCCTTGGGGGATGTCGAGACTTCACCCCCCACCCGCTCCTCGAAGACTCGGAGCGACCTCCCCCACAAGGGGGGAGTTTAAGAAACGGCCGCTTCACAGCGGGTATGCTTTTTCCCGCCGACGTCCGTAACGGGCGGGATGGCCCCAGCCCGCGAGAACCATATTCCAGAAGCAGGGTATGCGACCCACCATTAATCTTTTCCGGAGACTCGCCATGATCGGCCGCCCAATCGCCGGAATGCTGCTCGTGCTCTTTGCCGCTGGCCCTCTGCTTGCCGCTGATCCGAACCGTCTCGCGGGGCTGGAGCTTCGCATGTGGGAATGGCGACGGCTCAGCAATCAGCTCGACATGCTGCCGCTCACGGGCACGATCCTGCCCGACGACGGCGCCAAACTGCCGGATGTTACCGCGTTCGATAAACTCGTGGTCGATTCGCTCCGCGAAGTCCACAACCGCGGGGCCGACCTTTACAACACGACCAAGGATTTCGAGGGGGCGTATCGGATGTATCAGGGCGGCCTTGTCGCCGTTCGGCCGTTGCTCGCACACCGCCCCGCGACCCAGAAGTTGATCGAAGAAGGGATTGACGCTGCCGAGAAGGAGACCACGCCGGCTCGTCGCGCATTCAAACTTCACGAGACAATTGAAGCCGTTCGCAAATCGCTGAAGGATGCCAACGAGCCGCCCATCAAGCCGATCAAGCCAGAACCAATCCCCGTCAAGCCAGTCGAGCCGAAGCCCAAGCCGATCAAGCCGATCGACCCGGAACCCGCACCCAAACCGCACGAAAAGAAGCCGCCCGAGGTGAAGCCGAAAGATCCGGTCGAGACGAAGCCGAAAGATCCGCCGGTCGAAGTGAAGAAGCCGAAAGATCCGCCGGTCGAAGTGAAGAAGCCGAAAGATCCGCCCGTCGAAGTCAAGAAGCCGAAAGACCCTGACCCCGTGCCGATGAAGGGTGGGGCGGGCCTTGGTGGAAAGCTGACGTTCAAGGGACAACCCCTCGCGGCCGCCGAGTTCACGCTGGTCTCGCTGGATCAGCCGAAGCCGCGAGTCTTCACGGCAACCGTGAAGGAGGGATCGTACCAGTTCGCGGAAGCCATCCCACCGGGGAAGTATGTTGCGATGGTGACCGCGAAGAACGTCCCCGAGAAATATCAGACAACCACAACATCCGGCCTGACGATTGACGTGAAAGCCGGTGCCAGCACGCCCGATATCGACCTGAAGTGATCCGGGGAGTTTGGAATCATGGGCGAGCACAAAGACGAAGACGAACACGAGAAGGGAAGCGACCCTCGCGATGAGAAACGCGGGGAGTTCGACGCACGCGCCGCACGGAAAGAGTTCGGTGAGCGGTCGGAGCGGCCCCCACGAAGACGCCGAAGGCGGCCGGACTGGGAAGAACCCGATCTGGGTGATGATCCTGCGATGCGAATGCTGCTCCCCGTCGGTCAATCGGGATGGGCAATCGCGTCGGGCTACCTGGGTTTGATTTCCGTCCTGTGCATTCCATCGCCGTTCGCACTGATCACGGGCATCCTTGCAATCCGTGAGATGCGCCGCAACCCGAAGAAGCACGGCATGGGGCGAGCGGTGTTCGGGATCGTCATGGGGACGATCGGAACAATTTCGATGCTCCTGATGATCGTCTTGATGATTGCCGCACAATTTACCAAGCGCTGATCGCCACGCGGATAACTCACGACAGCAGCAGTTCGAGATCCTCACGTTTCAGATCGGTGATGAGTCGGTTGTCGCCGCCCAGGATCGCGTCTGCAAGTTCACGCTTCCCCTGCTGCAATGCCAGCACCTTCTCCTCGACGGTTCCGCGAGCGATCAACCGATACGCGAACACCGGCTTCGTCTGACCGATTCTGTGGCTACGGTCAATCGCCTGGGCTTCGACCGCGGGGTTCCACCACGGATCGAGCAGGAACACATACTCCGCCGCCGTCAGGTTCAACCCCACACCACCGGCCTTCAGACTCACGAGGAACAAGTGGCACGTCGGGTCGGTCTGGAACCGTTCGACTCGTGCTTGCCGATCGCGAGTGCGGCCATCGAGATACTCGAACTCGATCTTGTCGGCAGTGAGCCGTTTGCGAACGATGTCGAGCAGTGACGTGAACTGCGAGAACACCAGTGCCTTTCGCCCGCTCTCGGCGAGTTCCTGAAGCTGCGGGAGGAGCACATCCAGTTTCGCGCTCGCTTCCCCGGTTCGCTTCTTGTCGATCAGCCCCGGATGGCATGCCGCCTGCCGCAACCGCAGCAGCGCTTCGAGTACCTGGATCTTCGACCGGTTCAGGCCAAGCGAATCGACGCGAGCCAGCAGGGACAGCCGGTAGTGCTCGCGGAGTTCGTCGTAAAGCGCCCGCTGGCCCGGCTCCATATCGCAGTACACCGTCTGCTCCGTCTTCTCGGGCAGATCCTTTGCCACCTGATCCTTCGTGCGTCGAAGGATGAACGGCCGCAGTGCTCTCGCCAGGAATTCCCGGGTCTCGGCATCCGGGTTGCGAACCGAACCCGCTCCGCTGGCCGTGAGTGCGCCACGCCCGAGCATTCCGGGGTTGAGGAAGTCGAACATCGTCCACAGTTCGCCGAGATGGTTCTCGACCGGCGTGCCACTGAGCGCGAGTTTGTGGTCGGCTTGCACTACACGAACGGCCTTGGCTGTCTCCGTCTGCGCGTTTTTCGCGGCCTGCGATTCGTCCAGTACGCAGGTATCGAACCGAAACTCGGCGAACGTGGTCGCGTCGTTGCGGAGCGTGCCATAGGTGGTCAGCACGATGTCGTGATCCTTGAACGTCGCCCCGGTTTTGTCGCGGGTGATACCGGTGTGATCCAGAACCTTGAGCTTCGGCGTGAAGCGAGCGGCTTCCTGCTTCCAGTTGAACACTAGCGAGCGCGGCACCACCACGAGTGCGGGTCCGTTGCGTTTGCCGGCGAGCATTGCTAGCACCTGCACGGTCTTGCCCAGACCCATGTCGTCGGCAAGGCAGCCGCCAAATCCGAACTTGCGAAGGAAGCGGAGCCAGCCCAGACCTTCACGCTGGTACTCGCGGAGTTCGCCCTGGAATGCCTTGGGTGGATCGGCTGCCGCCACGCCCTGGAACTTCTTGAGTTCGTCGCGGGCCTTGCCGAACTGCTTGTCGTACGTCACTTCGGGCCGGGTCGCGAGGAGTGCGTCGAGCACGCCGACCTGCGCTCGCGAGAACCGCACCGCATTGCCGGTAACCGTGCCCATCTGCGCAATCAGTCCGTACTTCTTGAGCCACTCTTCGGGGACCATTCCCAGGCTGCCATCGTCGAGCACGATGCTGGTGTCGCCGCGCTTCAGAGCTTCGAGCAATCGCGGGAACGCGACCTTCTTGCCATCGAAATCGACTGCCGCGTTCAGGTCGAACCAGTCCTGCCCGCTGCTCACGTCCAGTTCAAACCCACCCGCCTTGCGGTACAGTTTCCCCTCGGCCTCGACTATCCAGCCGGCCGAGACCACTTCGCGAACCAACTTCGGAAGCTGTGATGGCTTGAGTTCAAGCGTATCTGCGGATGCATATTTCTGCGGGCGAGCACCGAGGCGAACCAACTCATGTTCCGCTGCCTGTTCGGCGACAGGATCACGCAGGATGAACCGCTTGCCTTCAGGCCGCATCACGCCGCGGCCCGCCGGTCGATACGGGACGCTCACGCCGTCGTAGTCGAATGACAACTCGGTACACAGCATCTCGGGGCCGCGATAGTACTGATTTGGCGACTTTTTCACGAGCAGCCGAGGCCGAGGCGCGGGGGCTTCCTCGGTGAATTGCAGGTCGGCGGGCAGTTCAAGCCGTGGGAGGTTGGGTAGCTGCAGCAACTGCCCGACCAGTTCTTCGGCCTTCGCGGCAGGAACGGTGATTCCCCCTGATCGGCGAAGTGACGGAACCCAGGAGTACGCCCCGGCATCGTTGAGTTGACCGATCCGGCCTTCCCAGATCACCACCCCCGGAACGATTAACGTCGGGTTCATCAGCGGCATCGTTTCGTTCCCACGACGAAGACTGCCACCGAGCACCCACTGCTTACCGCTATCCTCTGGGAAGACGCCAACTATGAGTTCCCACGGGGGGGTCAGGTCCGGGACCAACTCTTCCAGTTCTGCCGGAGTCTTCTTACCGCGATGCGCTGGCATCTTCGTGCCGCGTCGCAGTCGAAGCCGCCCGGTCTGCACCAGAAGTGGCAGCACTGTCTCGAGCACCAGGCCGACAAGCCGGTAGCGATTCACGCCACCGGAATATGCATAAGGCGAGTACCCATAGCCCGAGGTTTCGCGCTCGGCACCACCGAGCATGGTCATGAGTTGCCTGTCGAGTGGATCGGCTAGCGCCTCGATCTCGTAGGGCGAGACGTGTTGCGCCTTGGGCTTCGACCAGTCACCATTGAGCTTCCGTTCCTGGATGTTGATCTCCAGGTAGAGTTTGCGAACCTGCTCGCTCGTGGGCACGTCGATCACGTACACCAGTTGCCGCTCGGTTTTCCGAGTCTGCGGGACATAACTCGACGGTCGAACCTCACGGGTCAGCGTGGCGAGTTGCTCCTTCCAGTTCTCCTTCTTCGCGACCGGTTTGGGGGCGGGTGCGGGCTGGAAAAACTGCGGTCGATATCTCTCGTATGCGTCCTCGTTGTAGTCGTCATCGTCCTCGGCTTCATCAAGGACAATAAGCGAGAGTGGACCTGTCCTTGCGGTGGCTTCTGCGAAACCCCGGGATTCCGACGCAAGAATTGTGGCCCAGATATGCTTGCACGCGGTGCCGTTCTCGGCCACAAACGGACAGTTACAGGACGCCTCAACAGTCCGTCCTTCGAGCACGAGATCGACATCGTAATCCATCGTGCCGTGAACCGTCGCGAGAACTTCGGTAGGGCGGACAGACTCCAGACTCACCATGCCCGAGCGGAAATAGTCTGCGCCCCGTTCTCGCGGTCCCGATTCCACCTGCGATGACAGTGCAGCGACCAGTGACATGGACAAACACTCGCGGTTCAGGACTGGGGATGTAAAAGCACTTCTGGAGAGGGTAGGACACGCCGCTCATGCTTCCAGTTTGGCCCGGATCTCCGGGGGGATTTCGAGTGATTCAATCTGATCCGGGGAGGTGGTACGGCACAGCACGGCGGTGATGCGGCCAACCGCGATCGCTTCGCCGCGCTGGTTCGTGAAATCGAAGCGATAGCTGACAGATTTGCGGCCCAGTTTCTCGATCGTGACCGCGATCGTGAGCACATCCTCGAACACGGCCGGTTTCTGGTAATCGCACGTCGCAGAGACGCGGGGGAAGCCGACTTTCCCGCCGTTCTCACGCCAGTTCACGGTCAGGCCGCGATCCCGGAGGAAGGCGGTTTCCGCGGCCTCCATGAACCGGAAGAAGTTGGCGAAATGCATGATCCCCGCCATGTCGGTATCACCGAACTCGACACGCCGGGTTGCCTGAAATGGAGTCATGCGTTCCATGTCCCTGGAAGCCCGCGTTCGCGGTTGATCGACCGCCAACGCCGGGTCATACTGACATCTTACCATCTCAGCCCGATGGCGGACTCCTCCCGAGTCGCTACCCTGTGTGCATGATCGCGAGCACTCGGGAATTTCGTTCAGCGATGACCGCGTTTCGAGCCGAGGCGTCCTCCGGTATGCTCGACACGGGGCGCTACCGGATGCGGCATTTCGTCTGGGGGAGCGGGCCGCCAGTCGTGTTCGTCCACGGAATGGCCGACGCGGCATCCGCATTCACGATGGTGATGCATCACCTCGTTGAACGACACACTTGCATCGGGTACGAACTTCCGGATGGCCTCACGGATGGTTCAGCACTCGCACGTTACACCCACGCCGACTACACCGCGGACCTGCTCGCACTCCTCGATCATCTGAAGTTCCCACGGGCGGCCATTGTCGGGTCGTCGTTCGGTTCCACGATCGCGCTGGCCGCACTCGCTACGGCACCATCACGGTTCACGCATGGTGTGATGCAGAACGGGTTCGCGCATCGCCCACTCAACCGCTGGCAGCGACAACTCGCACGTTCGGCGCGATTCTGGCCGGGGTGGTTCGGAGACTGGCCAGAAATTTTTCGGGGGGTGATGTGGCGTGTGGAACGACCAACGCTCTCGGTACTTCCGCCCGTGGTGGTCGAACACTTCCTGCGGAATGGTGCCCGAACTCCGATTCGTGCGTCGGCGCTACGGTCGCTCGCGATTGATCGAACCGACCTGCGTTCCGTGCTGCCGACCATTCAGGTGCCCATGCTGCTTCTGACGGGCGAGCACGATCCGCTGGTGCCGCCCGTATGTGCGGCGACGTTCCTCTGGGGTTTGCCTGATGTGCGGCGGGTCGAGTTCGCGGGATGTGGGCACTACCCGCAGTACACGCATCCGACCCCAATGGCGGATGCGATCGGGGCATTCCTGGGAAGTGACGTGGGGCCGAATCAGTCGGCGGCCCAGAATCGCACGATGCAGTAGAACGCCTGGAACGCATCCTTCAGGCCGATCTTCTTGCCTTCCTCGTATGTCCGTCCCGAGTAGCTGATCGGCACTTCGAAGATGCGCCACTTCGGCTGGCCTTTTCGCTTCCGGGCGATCTTCGCGGTCACTTCTGGCTCGAATCCGAACCGGTTGCTCTTGAGCTTCATCCCCTGAATGACTTCCCGGCGGAAGACCTTGTAGCACGTCTCCATGTCCGTCAGGTTCAGGTTCGTGAACCAGTTGGACATCATCGTGAGCGCTTTGTTCGCGACCGAGTGCCAGTAGTACAGCACACGGTGGCTCTCGCCAATGAATCGCGACCCGATCACGACATCGGCGCGACCCTCGACGATCGGCTGAATCAGCTTCGGGTACTCGGCAGGATCGTATTCCCAGTCGGCATCCTGCACGATCACCAGATCGCCGGTGCAGTGCTTGAAGCCTTCACGCAGGGCCGCGCCCTTGCCCATGTTCTTCGGCTGGTGGAATACCCGCACGTTGTCGTATTGCTTCTCGATCTGGGTCAGGATGGCAGGGGTGCCGTCGGTCGAGAAGTCGTTGATCAGGATCAATTCTTTGGGGATCGGCACGGCCTGAACGCGGCGAACGAGTTCGGCGAGCCAGCGTTCCTCGTTGAAAACGGGAATGACGACCGAGAGCTTGAACCCCGGCGGGATCGGGAAAATACCGACGCTTCGGCACGCCGAGACACCGAGCAGCTTCTCCAGGATCTCAACCCGGCGCTGGGGATCGGCCGCCAGGAGGTTCGCCAGGCGTTCCAACTCGTCAGGCTTGTTATCCGCGTTCTCGGCAGGCTGATTCACGCTGCGCGACTCCAGTACGTTCGCAACACTCATCACTCACCGTCTCCTTGCCTTCGGGCCGCCACAACATTAGCACATTGCCCTGCCGACCGTGCAACCCCAACCCCACCAACATCCAGTCCGGCTTGACAGGCTTACCCAACTAACGTAGGGATGGCGAACTTTCGTCAACCCCCGGTCCGGGACGGAACCCGCGGCCAGAGTTTTCTGCAAGGAGGCCGACGCTTGAGCAACACCACCGCGCCCGTTCCACTGTGCGACATCAACGCGCGCTACCAGTTCCTCAAGCCGCAAATCGATGCCGCGATCCTGCGTGTCGTGGCTTCGGGCCAGGCGATCCTCGGGCCGGAGGTCGCGGCGTTCGAGAAGGAAGCGGCCGCGTTCTGCGGTGCGGAATTCGCAGTCGGGTGCGGTTCGGGGTCGGATGCGCTCGTGCTCGCCTTGCACGCCCTCGACATCGGGCCGGGCGACGAGGTGATCATCCCGCCGTTCACGTTTTTCGCCACTGCGGGAGCCGTTTGCCGCGTCGGTGCCACCCCGGTGTTCGTGGATATCGACCCGCTCACCTTCAACATCGATCCGGCACAGATCGAAGCCAAGGTGACTTCGCGAACGAAAGCGATCATCCCGGTTCACCTGTTCGGGCAGTGCTGCGAGATGGACGCGATCTGGGAAATCGCGGAGGAACATCGGTTGTTCGTTGTGGAAGATGCCGCACAGTCGTTCGGCAGCGACTACAAGGGCCGAAAGTGCGGTGCCCTCGGAGCCGTCGCGGCGATGAGCTTCTACCCGACGAAGAACCTCGGTGCGTTCGGCGACGCGGGACTGGTGACGACCAACAACCCCGACATCGACAAGAAGCTGCGAGCGCTGCGGGTGCATGGATCGGAGACGAAGTACTACCACAAGTACGTCGGATACAACATGCGGCTCGACGCGATCCACGCTGCCGCCCTTCGGGTGCAGTTGCCGCACGTCACCAACTGGCTGAACCGGCGAATCGAGGCAGCGAGTCGATACGATCGGCTGATCGAGGAGTCGAACCTGCACGGCTTCATGCGGCGACCGGTCGCGAATCCGGATCGCAAGCACACTTTCAATCAGTACGTGATCCGGGTTCCAGGCACCCACCGCGATTCGCTCGTGAAGTATCTGAAGGAAAGCTCGGTTGGCGTGGAGGTATATTACCCGCTGTGCTTGCACGAGCAGGAATGCTTCAAGAGCCTGGGGTACTGGACCGGCGACTTCCCGACGAGTGAGGAAGCGGCCGCAACTGTGCTGGCCCTGCCGATGTTCCCCGAGATTACGGAATCGCAGCAACGCCGAGTGATGGATGTCTGTGCCGCATACCTGTCGCAGTCGCTGCGGAAGGCGGCTTAACGCTTCGCGAATTAAAAAGGAAAAAGGTAAAAGGAAAAACGCAGACAAGCACGATACCTTGTCTGCGTTTTACCTTTTACCTTAGAAACGGTGGCGTAATGAGGTCTTTCCCTGGGACCGCGGGCATCTTGCCCGCAAGAGTTATGGTGTTCGGTTGCGATGTGATTGTTCCCAATACTGATTGGAACACTTCAGCAGCGGGCAAGATGCCCGCGGTCCCAGGGAAAGACATAGCAAGAACACGCCATCGTTTCTTATCGCCACCACTTCTTTTTCCTTTTTAATTCCCCGCTCCCGCGCCTCCCACGACCAGCTTCAGCGTGGGGGGTGGCAACGTGGGGTGATCGCGGCCCGCGAATCCGTGCACGTAATCATTGCGGCCGCTGCCCACCGTGTCGCGAACCAGAATGAACGTCGCAAAGGGTTGCTTTCGCGAGTTCAGGAACTCGGCCAGTTCAGGCGTGCTCAAGGACGACACACCCGCCTTTACGCCTTGCCGAACCTGGAACTGTCCGAGCAGTTGAGTCTTCGCCGGGTTCACTGCTGCACCGCCCATCGCATTTCCCGGTGCCGATTCCCACAGCATGTTATCTGCGGGCCAGCCATTGAGCTTTTCGTCGGTCAGCCCATACACCGAGAATGTGCTATCGGGGACTTCGGAGGCGAACCCCATTCCGGTCGGGGTCTGCGTGAATGTCAGGGTCGCGGACTGCACGCGCGTTCCGACAAGGGGCGTGAGGTCGAGGCCAATGTACCCTTTGCGGTGATAATCCGGGTTGTTGGGTGTCGAGCATTTCACCAGCAGCAACACGTCGGATTTGTGCAGCAGGTTTGGCTTGCCCGCGACGTAGCCATCCTTGCCCTTCCCACTCGCGGTGCTGATGGTGATGAGCCGCTGGCCTGCGGGAAGTGACACTGTTTCATCGACCGTTCGCGGCCCTTCCGCCTTCGGATCGAGGGGCGTGGCCGTGTCCGGCGTGAACCGCATTCCGCGCCCCGTGAGCAGTTGCTCGACCTGACCCGTCTTCCCGTGCGTGACATCCACTCGTCCCTCGAATACTTGCACGTCGGATGTCTTTCCATCGGTCACGCTCACGCCAAACTCGGTGCCCAGGTCTTTGAGGGAAGCGCTGGGCGTCTCGACGAAGAACCCCCGGGCCGATTCGGGGCAGCGTGCGACCAATCGCCCTGCGTGCAGCGTGCAGCGGTTGCCGGACTGCAATTCGAGATCGGCCGGTCCTTCGAGCCGGAGTTCTGCGCCGTTGTCGAACACAAAACGAGCCACGCCTTCGGCAAGTCGCAGTCGCCCGGTCCCAAGGCGAGCACCCGACTCCGTCGGGAGCGTACCGCTCTCCCACTTGCAGCCGTTCGCGTCCACGAGGCGGGCGAACTCTTGCGGCTGCGAACGGGTGTATGCCGCGATGCCAACCCCAACGAGGAGGCTCGCGGCAACAATCCAGCCCGTCCATTTCACGAAGCGATTCGGACGGCTGGCCGGCTTCGGCAGGGCACGTGTCGCATCGGACGACTCCCGACCGTTCGCCAGCATTGCGCCATCACCCACGGACCATTTCAGCGTCGCGTGGAGGTTCAGGTACTCGACGACGAACCGGCGTGTGGCCGGGTCGGTGAGGACCAACTCTTCCAGCCGCTGAGATTGCTCGGGTGTGAGCGTTCCCTCGACGGTCGCGGAACAGAGCGTGCGAAGTTCGTCGGTCATGCTCGGTTCTCCCGGGCCAGTGTGCGGATCACGCATTCATGGAGTGTGTGCCGAATTCGCGAGAGGGCGCGATACGTGGCCTCGACTGTTCGCCGAACCCGGCTCGCGACCGCTTCGATAGCACCCTCCTCGGTGTACCGGAGGCGGATCAACTCGCGCTGATCGGAGGGGAGTTTCGCGAGGCAGTCCGAAAGCACCCGACTCTGTTCTTCCAGGGCGTCGTTTGCGTCCTGGGTTTCTTTCGCGATCGCGGCGAGAAAGTCGTCGGAGAACTGGAGGCGGTCCCGCTGTCGCTTCTTCCGCCACGCCAGAACCTGATTCAATGCGACCCGGCAGGCCCACGCCGCGAAGTTGGTTCCCGTCTCGAATGTGCCGAATTCCCGCCACAACACGAGATTGGTATTCTGCAATACTTCCTCGGCGTCAGCGTGGTTGGGCACGAGCGTGTGAACGTAGACGAACAGCCGCCGCTGATTCTGCGCGAGAAGGCGAACGAATTCGTCAACGCGGGTCGTGTTGTCGGTCATCGTCGGGACTCCGTAATAGCAGAGCCGGAGGGGCCAGAATTGGACGTCGATTCACGAGAAATCGGCACGCGGATCACGGGGAGGCAAGGCTCGCGTCGATCACGAGTCGCTCATCCACGCGGTTCGCAGTAAAATGCCGCAGTGGGAACCCGGACTCGGTCCGAGGTCCGCATCCCGAAATACGATCCCGCAGTTCAAACGCATGCTCCTGCTCTCTTGTACCAACCTGTCGCGCGGCTACGACGCCACACCGTTGTTCGACGAGGTGTCGTTCGAAGTCCACGTCGGCGAGCGGATCGGGCTTGTGGGTCCGAACGGGGCCGGCAAAACCACGCTCCTCAAGTGCCTCGCCGGGATCGACGAACCCGATTCGGGCAAAGTCACGCTGCACGCGGGCGCTCGTCTGGGTACCCTCGTGCAGCTTGCGGAGTTCCCACCGGGCCGCACCCTGTTCGACGAAGCCAAAAGCGCCTTCGACGAACTCATGGCCACGCAGAAGGAGTTCGAGCGGGTCGCCGAGGAACTTGCGGTCAGCACCGATGAAACCCAGCACAAGCAACTCAGTGAGAAGTTCGATCGCCTCACCGAAGTTCTGCGCCACCACGACGCCTTTGAACTCGATCACAAGGTCGAGAACGTGCTGAGCGGCCTTGGGTTCAAGGCCGAGGAGTTCCCCCGCGACGCGAACACGTTCTCCGGCGGTCAGCAGCGTCGGTTGCTCCTCGCGAAGTTGCTCCTCTCGGCTCCCGATGTGATGTTACTCGATGAACCGAGTAACCACCTCGATATCGACACGACCCGCTGGCTGGAGAACTACCTGGCCCAGCAAGGCGAGGGAATGCTCATCGTCAGCCACGATCGTTACTTCCTCGACAAGGTGACGAACAAGACTTTCGAGCTGCACAAACGGAAGATTACCAGTTATCCCGGCGGCTTCCACCAGTATGTTCGCCTGCGCGACGAACGCTACGAACGGCAGATGAAGGAGTACGAGAGCCAGCGCGAGTACATCGAGAAGCAGGAAGAGTACATCCGCCGGGCGCACTACGGGCAGCTTGCCAAGCAGGCGCAATCGCGGGTGAAAGCACTCGACAAGGTGGAGCGGATCGAACAACCGACCAAGGTGTCAGGCCCGCACATCCGCTTCAGCGAGGTGGCGCGTTCCGGCGACAACGTCTTCCACGTCGAGGACCTCACGAAACGCTACGGCGACAAGTTATTGTTCCAGGATCTGAGCTTCGATGTGCCCCGCGGCAAACGCCTCGGGATCATGGGGGCGAACGGCTGCGGCAAAACGACGCTACTCCGCATCCTTCTCGGCGACGAGGAGCCAACGTCGGGTGAAGTCCAGCGCGGCCACCTCGTCTTCCCGGGATATCTCGATCAGCACCTCGCACTGCTCAATCCCGAGAAGTCGGTGATGCGGGCCGTCTGGCCGGACGACGATCCGCAGCACACCGAGCAGAAAATGCGTGACCTGCTGGGTGCGTTCGGGCTTCACGGCGAGATCGTCGAGCAGCAGGTGAAGTTCCTCTCGGGGGGCGAGCGATCGCGGGCCGCGCTGGCAAAGCTCACCGTGAACGGCGCGAACCTGCTCATCCTCGATGAGCCGACAAACCACCTCGACATCTGGGCGTGCGACTCACTGGAAGAAGCGCTCAAGGCCTACGAGGGAACCGTGATCGTCGTGAGCCACGACCGCTACTTCCTGAACCGCGTCGTGGATCTGCTCATCGTGTTCGCCGAAGGCACGACGGAAGTGGTGTATGGCAACTACGACACCTACGAACTCTTGCGACAGGCCCGCGACAAAGCTACGAGCGAGAAGGCGAGCAATCGTCGTCAGTCGGCGGTTCCTGAAAGCGGTCCTCGCGATTCCGGAACCGCTGGCAAACCCGCGAAGCCGAAGCGGAAGTTCCCGTTCCGCAAGGTGCCCGATCTGGAGGCAGACATCGCGCTCGCGGAGAAGAAGATCAGCGACCTGGAAGCGGCGATGCAGACCCCGGACGTCTACAAGGACGCGACCCGGATGCGCGACACGATGAAAGACCTGGAGAAGACCAAGGACGCACTCGCACGCCTGTATCAACACTGGGAAGAGGCGGTAGAATTGAACGGGTAGCATTCCCCAAGTGAGATTCGCAAGCGACAATTCGAGAGGCACCCATGGCAGCGATTCGATCTCTGTGCACGTACCGTTCTGCGTTCATCCTGGCAGGGCTGGTACTGGCTAGCCCGACGGCCCAGGCGCAACAGTTCGTGTTGTTCGACGCCACGTTCACCTTCACCAAGGAGGACGCGGACAACTCCAAACCGAGCAAGTCGCACTACTACGTCCGCGACAAGATGCTCAACGCCGACCGACCCAAGGATTGGACGACCCCGGTGGATTACCGCAACGGCACCGTCCACATTCGGGCCGAGGTGATCGAGAAGCCGGAGGGCGGCGCCCCCACCACCTGGACGTTGTGCTACATCCCCAACAAGGGACTGAAGGCCGGATACGGCTGCGCCGGCACCCAGGTCTACAAGGAAAAGGGCGTCTACGAGCGCGACGTGAAGATGACCGACTTCTGGCAGAACGACAACATCGTCTGGACGGAAGGGATCAAGGAGATGCACCTGGTGATGAAGGACGATAGCGGCGGCAACGGCCATGCCCATAAGCGGACCGACCCGGAGAAGTTCTTCCCGACCAAGATGCGGATCACCATGATCCAGGTGGCGAAAGGCTCCACCTATGATCCGAAACTCGTGCCGGGTCTACCTGAGAAAAAGTGATCCCGGCCGATGTTGGTCAGTGGACTGGGTAAATGGGCTACGAGTACTCAGTCTACCATCCTGGAGATCACGGTTGAGCCTCTCTGGTCGTTTGGCAACCACTTGTTCCTGGCTCGGACGGATCGAGTCCCCTTGAGCGAGGATTTGGCTGCGTCCTCTGTGCTCAAAAACTGTGCAAGCAGATAGGGACACAAAGCGGCGATCGAACATCCATGCGGGCGGTGAGAGTGGCGAACCAACAGACACATTTTCTGGCTTCTGAAGCTCACCTTTCATGGATATCACACTTCTTTGCGCAGCAGACGTGCGTGGGTGGGGTAGCCGCACGTTTCCAATCCCATTTCTAACTCGACGTCATCGTTTTAACTGAATTTCTGGCGAATTGCTGTGCTGAACGTGACGCAATGCGTCAGCCGCGCGAAGCGTGATACGAGTTAAAACCGCAATCCATTCCGATTAGCGGGAGCGGTGCAGGGTGTTGTGATCGACGCCTGATCCGCCGCTCGGAACGACCCAAAACAACGCCATGTCTGCCGAACTTCTCGAGGTTGATGCCACGGTTAGACACGACCGGCTTGGAGCGTCCGAGCACGATCGTGCGGCACGAAATCGCATTGGCCCGAAGGTTGCATAGTTGAGATATAAGTGAGGCAAGATTGTGGACTTCAGACTCCATTACTAATCAACCCCTCTGATTGGTCTGAGGTTCCCTAACCCGTTGTAAAAATGCTGGTTAGGGCAATCATGGCGGGTCCTGGCTGCCGGGATGTCCGCTAGGAGGGCATCGGCCGGCAAACAACCTCACTATGGTTGGATGCCGGCTTTTTTTCGTTTGGCCCAACCACCCGTAGTGTTCGCCCGACACACATAAAGGTGATGGCAATGGCGATCGCGATTCGACCAACCTCGCAGTGCGCATGTCCGACTTCGAGAGCTGCCACCGGTACACCCGCACCGTGCTCAACTTCGATATCACCATTCTCCTTGTATGGGGGACTCGCCGACCCCATGGCCACATCATGCAACCGACATGATCAACAAGTACAAGCAACCAAGCACGCGAAGAACACTATGAACATACCATCGATCCACACCATCGTTCTGGCGCTGATTTCTCTCTCCTTGCCCGCGTGTCACGACACACACGCTGCGGAGCACGAGAAGCACGAGCACCACGAACACAACACGATCGTGGTCACCACACCGCTGGCAAAAGAGGTGGTAATCACCCAGCAATACGTCTGCCAGATTCGCTCGCAGCGTAACATCGAAGTCCGTGCTCTTGAGGAAGGGTATCTCGAACCGATCCAGATCAAGGAAGGCCAGGCGGTGAAAGCGGGTGATGTATTGTTCTCGGTCAACCCCGCACTTTACAAGGCAAGGCTGGACGCCGAGTTGGCCGAGGCTCAGTATGCGCAAGTGGAACTTGCAAACACCGAGAGGTTGCACGCCCAGGGAGTCGTATCTGCTCAGGAAGTGGCACTGTTCAAGGCCAAGCTGGGAAAGGCCAAGGCCAAGGCGGCGCAGGCCGAGGCCGAATTGAACTTTACCATTGTCAGGGCACCGTTCGACGGCATCATCGATCGCCTTCAGCAACAGCAAGGCAGCTTGGTGAAAAAGGAGGATCTCCTCACGACCCTGTCCGACAACAAACTGATGTGGGTTTATTTCAATGTTCCCGAGGCCCGCTATTTCGAGTTTAAAGCCCTCCAGGGGAAGAGTGCAGACTCATCTCGACTTGAACTCGTGGACTCGCGAATCGAACTCATGCTGGCGAATGGCAACGTTTTCAACCACCACGCAGGCAACTTTGTCACTGTTGAGGCCAAATTCAACAACGAGACGGGAAATATCGCCTTCCGTGCGGATTTTCCTAACCCGGACCGCCTTCTGCGTCACGGTCAGACCGGCAACATCCTGATCCACCACAAGGTGAAGAACGCCATCATCATCCCACAACGGGCGACGTTCGAGGTTCTCGACAAGCGATACGTTTACGTCATCGGCGACGATCATGTAGTGCGTCAACGCCTGATCACGATCGAACACGAAATGGATGACATCTTTGTCATCAAGAGCGGAATTGGGGTGAACGACAAGATCGTCCTTGAGGGGGTTCGACAGGTTCACGAAGACGAGAAGATCGGGGAATACGAGTTCCGGAAGCCGGAAGAGGCTCTTGCGAACCAGAAAAATCACGCGGAGTAGTCGCCGCTTCCCGCCTCTCCCTGATACGAAACCTTACGAGATAGCCTCAGTAGCATGTTCACCAAAATCCTTCATCGCCCAGCATTTGCGATCGTCATCTCGATCCTCCTCTTGTTCCTGGGTGTGCTGGGGATCAAGACGCTCCCAATCGCGCAGTTTCCTGACGTCGCACCGCCGACCGTTCAGGTCGCCATTGCGTATCCGGGCGCAAGCGCCAACGTGTTGGTCGATTCGGTCCTCATTCCGTTGGAGCAATCGATCAACGGTGTCCAGAACATGCGATACATGGTCTCCTCGGCCACGAGTGCCGGGGAGGCAACGATTCTGATCTACTTCGAACCTGGTACGGACCCGAACATCAATGTCGTGAACGTACAAAACCGGGTCAACATCATGCTGAGCCGACTCCCGCCACTGGTGGTGCGGGAGGGGATCCTTGTTAGCCAGGTTGTGCCCAGCATGCTGATGTATGTGAACATTTTCAGCACGGATCCAAACGCCGACCAGAAAGACCTCTTCAACTTCGCCAACGTCAACATCCTTCCCGTGCTCAAGCGAATCCAGGGCATGGGCATTCCGAGAAACCTCGGTAACCGCACATTTGCGATGCGGGTCTGGCTAAAGCCTGACCGCATGCGTGCGTACAACTTGTCCACCGAGGACGTGATGAAGGCGCTCGCGGAACAGAGCGTGATTGGTTCGCCCGGACGACTTGGCCAGGCCACGGGCAAGACATCGCAATCGCGTGAATATGTCCTGACCTACATCGGGCGATTCAACAAGGCGGAGCAGTATGGAAACATCATTCTAAGAGCGAGCCCTGACGGTGAAATCTTGAAGCTCAAGGACATCGCTGAGGTCGAACTCGGTTCAGAATTCTTCGATATTTACTCGGACATCGACGGCCACCCGGCGTGCTCCATCATTCTCAAGCAAAGTCCAGGCTCCAACGCCGCCGTGGTCATCGAGGAAATCAAGAAGGAACTCGATCAGATCAAGAAGGAATCGTTCCCACCCGGCATGGACTACGAACTCGCCTACGACGTTTCCCGCTTCCTCGACGCCTCCATCGAAAAGGTGCTGCATACCCTGCTCGAGGCGTTCATTTTAGTCTCCCTGGTGGTCTACATGTTCCTGGGGGATTTGCGATCCACGCTGATCCCGGTCCTCGCGGTTCCCGTGTCCCTGGTCGGGACCTTCTTTGTCTTGCAGTTGATGGGCCTCTCGATCAACCTGATCACGCTCTTCGCGATGGTTCTCGCGATCGGGGTCGTGGTGGATGACGCAATCGTGGTGGTCGAAGCAGTCCACGCGAAGATGGCGGAGAAACATCTTTCGCCCTATCTGGCGACCATGGAAGTGCTTCACGAAATCAGCGGCGCGATCATCGCCATTACCCTGGTGATGACATCCGTCTTCGTTCCGATCACGTTTATCCCCGGCCCGGTCGGCACCTTCTACCGCCAGTTCGGCATCACGATGGCCACGTCCATCATTCTCTCGGGTCTGGTGGCACTCACGCTGACCCCCGTCCTCTGCGGGATGATTCTCAAGCCCCACGCCCACGCTCACACCGGGACCGGGGGGCACGTGAAGAAGCGGTTCAGCCTGAAGGTCATTGTGATGTACATTTTGGGAGGGGTGCTTGTCTTGGCGCCAATCACCTACATCGCGCACCACTTGTGGGGCAATGCGGGCTACTTGTTCGTTGTTCTTCCTCTGGTCCGGGGACCGTTTGACCGCGCTGTCGAGAAGGTCACGAGCGGGTATGCCGCGATCCTTGGCCGGATCGTCACGCGCCGCCTCATGACCCTGCTCATCGTTGGGGGCTTTGCCGCAGGGATTGTTGGTGTCAACCTGAAACTCCCGACCGGCTTTATCCCGGGTGAAGACCAGGGCATCATCTACGCCGTCATCCAGACGCCTCCAGGTTCGACGCTCGAGTACACCAATGCCAAGTCGCACCAGTTGGAGGAGATTGCCAAGGAACTCAAAGAGGAAGTCACCTCCGTCACCTCACTGGCCGGGTATGAGGTTCTGACCGAAGGCCGCGGCTCGAACGCGGGGACCTGTATCATCAATTTGAAACCCTGGGACGAACGCAAGCGGACCGCACGCCAGATCATCGAAGAACTCGAGGAAAAATGCCAACGGATGTCCAACGTCAAGCTCGAGTTTTTTGAACCCCCTGCGGTTCCCGGCTTCGGCGCGGCCGGTGGGTTCTCCGTGGTGCTTCTCGACAAGACCAATACGTCTGATTACCAGAAGCTCGGAGAAGTGAACGATAAGTTCATGGCCGCTTTGAAAAAACGCAAAGAACTGCAGAACCTGTTTACCTTCTTCGCCACCGACTATCCACAGTATGAACTCATCATCGACAATCCCAAGGCCATGCAGAAGGGTGTGTCGATCGGGAAGGCGTTGGACAACCTTAACATTCTGATCGGCAGCACCTACGAGCAAGGCTTCATTCTCTTCAACCAGTTCTACAAGGTCTACGTCCAGGCATCGCCGGAGTTCCGGCGGATGCCGGAGGATCTGGACAACATGTTCGTCAAAAACGACCACGGAGAGATGGTCCCGTACTCCGCGTTCATGCAGATCAAGAAGACGCAGGGCTTGAACGAGATCACGCGATACAACCTGTATCCTTCCTCCACCATTCAAGGTGCGCCCGCTCCCGGATACAGCAGCGGGCAGGCCATCAAGGCGATTCAGGAGGTCGCGGCCGAGACGCTGCCGAAAGGGTACGGGATCGACTGGGCAGGTCTCTCTTACGACGAGTCAAAGAAGGGGAGCGAAGACATCATCATCTTCGTGATCGTCGTCGCCTTCGTCTATCTCGTCCTGGTCGGGCAATACGAGAGCTTTATCTTGCCGCTGGCGGTAATTTTGTCGCTGCCGATCGGGCTGTTCGGTTCGTTCTTTTGCCTGCAAGCCATGGGATTGGCCAACGATGTCTACGCGCAGCTTGGTCTGATCATGTTGGTCGGACTGCTGGGTAAGAACGCGATCTTGATTGTCGAATTCGCAGTGCAGCAGCGTGAGGCAGGGGTGTCGATCAAGGATGCGGCCATCGAAGGCGGAAAGCTGCGATTCCGCCCGATTCAGATGACCTCCTTCGCTTTCATTGCTGGCCTCCTCCCGCTGGTCTTTGCGACGGGTGCAGGGGCAATTGGAAACCGAACCATTGGTACTACTGCGGCAGGCGGGATGCTCGTGGGCACAGTGATCGGCGTGTTGGTGATTCCCGGACTGTACTACCTGTTCGGCAAACTCGTTGACGGTCGTAAGCTCCTCCAGGACGAGTCGGTCCAGCCCCTCAGTGAGCTTTTTGAACACTCATCGGCACACGAACCGACCCACTCACCACACGCTGCCCCACCCCTCGTGGTCCACGCGCCACGGGAAGAGGAAGAGGACTTACCAGAAGCCGTCGAAATCCCTCCTGTCACTCCGCCGACTCCCGAACACCCGTCGGATGGAGCCAGACCGGGCCCTCAGCCGCCCGAGCCGCCCCGAAGCGGTGAGTGAGGTAAATCCATCCTCACGCGGCTCAGAAGGATCGCAACGATTCAAAGATTCAGCGATTGATTCACCAAGCACTGTCTGCGTAAAGGTTGAAGATTCGGGTAAGGATACCCAAAGCGAGTAATCCGTGTTTGCCGGTAGTGCCGATAAAATCAGGGAATATCGGCAGGCATACTCCTCAAGGATGAGGCAGATGAACCGCTCAGCGAAATTTGTAAACGCAAAGCACATGAAGCAAGTGATTGCGAGAGCGATCGCTTGCAGCATGCTGCTTCTTCTGCCGTCCTGCCGGATTCCCAGTCTCCAACACGCGGAACCGGGACCGGGTCTGCCCGCAGACTTCAAAGGAGCGACCAACTCGGGGGCACCGAGCACGGAAAGCTCAGCTCAACTCGGGATTGATGAGTTTTACAATGATCCGCTGCTGACTCGATTGATCCTGCTGGCACTGACGGGCAATCAGGAGTTGAAGATCCTGGATCAGGAGATCCAGGTCGCCCGGAACGAGATTCTGGCGCGGAAAGGTGCGTACCTTCCTTTTGTAACTATCGGGGCCCGCGCGGGTCTGGACAAACCCAGCCTCTTCACGCCGGGAGGAGCTGCTGAGGATCAACTCTTCTATCCCACCGGCAAACGCTTTCCCGATCCATTGGGTAATTTCCTGGGAGCCTTCAACTTCTTCTGGACGCCAGACATCTGGAGGCAGTTGCATAATGCCAGGGACGCGGCAAATCAGCGTTACCTTGCGGCAACGGAGCGGCGGAATTACTTCGTAACGACTTTGGTCGCAGAGACTGCTGAGAATTATTACCGGCTCCTGGCACTCGATAAACGGATCGAGACCTTGGATTACACGATTCAACTGCAGGAGCAAAGTCTCGAGATCGCAAAAGCCAAGAAGGAAGCAGGCCGCGGCACGGAATTGGGTGTTCAGCGTTTCTTGGCCGAGGTTCACAAGAACCAAAGCGAAAAGCTGATCGTTCGGCAGGAAATCGTCGAGGTTGAGAACCGAATCAACTTCCTGCTTAATCGTTTCCCGGAACCTGTTGAACGCCAGTCGGTGGGATTTTTCGATCTGAACATTCACGCCCTCAGCGTCGGATTGCCCTCGCAGTTGCTGCAGAACCGACCCGACATCCGCCAGGCCGAGCATGAGTTGGTAGCTGCCGGGCTCGATATCAAGGTCGCCCGGGCTCGCTTCTTCCCCGCACTGACCATCACGAGTGGCGTTGGATACCAGGCGTTTAATCTGAAGTATCTGTTCACCACCCCAGACGCCTTGATTGTCAATGTCGCAGGTGATCTGGTTGCGCCATTGATCAACAAAGCGGCGATCAGAGCCGACTACATGACCGCGAACGCCAAGCAATTGGAAAGCGTCTACAACTACCAGCGCGTCGTCCTCAACGCCTTCACCGAGGTATTCAACCGCATGTCCATGGCGGAGAACTACCGCAAGAGCATCGAGATCAAGAAGCAGCAGTTGATAGCGCTCGAGGCCTCAGTCGATGTCGCCAGCAAGCTGTTCCAGAATGCTCGCGCCGAATACGTGGAAGTGCTATTGGCTCAGCGTGACCTCCTGGAAGCAAGAACGGTCTTGATCGAGACCAAAAAACAGCAACTGTCTGCCATTGTGAACACCTATCAAGCCCTCGGCGGTGGCATCGGGTTCCTCACGCCACCGACGTCGAGAGTGGTTGAAATCGCTCCGCCACCCCACGAGGCTCCGCCCCGTTGATTCATGGAGCACCGGGTGCTGTTAACCCTTCCATTACCTGGTGCTGAGCTGGACTCGATTGTCAACGCACCACATGCATCATGGCGACACTGCTCGCCATGATGCATGTCACTTACGCACCTTGCTTGCGTCCACCGCGGTCATCGCGTTATAACCCTCACGCCACTTCGCTTGGAACTCAACCTGACCGGCGAGGTCGGCTTCGCCCAGAACGGCCTTCCAATCCTTGGCGAGCTTGCCGTCACCATCCACATAGACCCGTAGTAAGTACTTCCCGTCGGGCAGCGACGGCTTGCCAGACCGCCACGCCTTCGCCCGTTCCGAGTCCTTGGCCGCGAGTAGCGTCAGGCTGTGTTGCCAGAGATTCGCTTTACCAGAGACGACGCGATCCGACACGGCGATAGGAGTCTCGTCCCACGCCTTCCGCTTGGCATCCCAGGCGAAGACGCGGGCCTGGAGGAACTTGTCGCCCCACCCGGGTGGGCAGGCGGTGAGCTTCAGCCAGAGTTCGGTGCCGAACCGCTGTGGGCCGACGTCGGTGGGCGGCAGATCCGCAGGCGTGGCGTATTTGTCCCCACGGATCGCCGCTACGTCCTCGATCCAGGTGCGGAATCCCTTATAGGCGTCGTCGCCGACGACGAACTTTGTCCCGCCCTCGTGCTTCTCCCCGAGCGGCTTGCGGAGAAGCGGGCTTTGCTCCGGCTTGGCGGGGTCGATCAGCTTCGAGGCGATCAGATATTCCAGGGTGTCGCTGGAACCGCCCTTCTTCACCCATGCAACACGCTCGCCGTACTCCTTGCGGTACTTGTCGTTCTGCGGCGTCCCCTCGGTGTGACAGTTCATGCACCGGAACCGCCACGCCCAGACGTTCTTCTCGAACGACTCCAAAACCTGATCCTTCCGGGCGTGTCGAATCACCTCGACCGGGCGTGCCGGCTGTGCCCGGTCCTTCTCGTCCAACTTCGGCGCGACCTTCAATTTCGGGTCCGCAGCACACGCCTTGATCCACGCCACGAACGCATCCCGCTCGGCAACACGGAGTTTGGCGTTCACCGCGTTCGGCCCCTTGGCGTTGCCACCCATGTCGATGAGCTTGACAATCTTGGACTTCTCGGGGGCGTCGAGGTCGATCAACCCCTGGTCCCGCAGGCTGCGAAACGTCTTCTCCGCGTCCGGCAAGATGTAGTCCTTCAGGTCAACTCCCGCGAGGTGACACTGCACGCAACTCGACGGATTGGGCGACTTGAAGATCGGGACGATCCGCTTCTCGAAGACCTCGGCGGGTGTCGGTTCGGCGGCCCCGCCTAATCCCGGCGACGACGCTACCACGACTCCCGTGATGAACCACACGACACGCATGATGGTCTCCTGGATGGGTTCCTGCTTCTGTATCACTTTTGCCGGGAAAGAGCGTGATGAGATCCTCTGTTGCACGACTCGGGCCGCCCGGCTGCATGCCGGGCGGTAACGAAGTATCGCAACCTGCTCAGATCACGGCAGCAGCATGATGCACGACGGACTCGGCTGCTTGATCGGATCGCCGGCCGACTTGAGCCGCCCCGTCTTGGGGTCGATCCCGAACACCGCGACGTTGTTCCCTGGCATGTTCGCGCAGAGCAACCAATCGCCGCCCGCAGTGATGGCCAGGTTCTGCGGCCCCTTCCCGAGGCTTGGCTCGATGGCGATGAGCGACAGCTTCCCATCCTCGGCGATGCTGTAAGCGGCCACGCTATCGTGCCCGCGGTTCGTTCCGTACAGGTACTTCCCATCCGGCGTGATCTTCAGATCGGCACAGTAGCTGGTGCCCTTGAAGTCGTCCGGGAGCGTGGAGATCGTCTGCTTCTCAGTCAGGGTGCCCGACTTCGCATCGTAATCGAACACCGTGACGGAGTTCAGCAACTCGTTGATGACGTAGACCCGCTTCCCGTTCGGGTGGAAGGTGAGGTGCCGCGGCCCCGCCCCGGCTGGGGTTTTCGCAAAGGGCGGCTCGTTGGCCGAGAGTTTTGCCGTGGCGGGGTCGAGCTTGTAGCAAAGGATCTGATCAAGCCCCAAGTCGGCAGCGAAGGCGTACTTGTTGTCCGGGCTGACGACGATGCAGTGTGCGTGTGGTTCCTTCTGCCGCTTCGGGTTCACGCTGGACCCCATGTGTTGGAAGAACGACGCGGGTTCGCCGAGCGAGCCATCGGCTTTCACCGGAAGCGACGCCACGCTCCCCGAAGTGTAGTTCGCCACAAGCACGGACTTCCCTGATGTGTCAACGTCCAGGTAGCACGCCGCGGTCCCTTCCGCCGATTGCCTGTTGAGCAGCTTCAACTCGCCGGTTCGGCCCACGACCTCATATGCCGCGACCTGTTCCTTTTCCTTCCCGCCAAACTGCTTGGCATGGATCGAGTACAGGAACTTCTTGTTCGGTGACAGTGCCAGGAAGAACGGATTCTCGGCACCGGCCGTGCGCTGGATCGGCTTGAGTTTGCCTTCCTTGGTGTCGAACTCGTAAGCGTGGATTCCACCCTTCTCGCCGGGAGCGAACGCCGTGATGAAGACGATCGGATCTGTTGCGGGTGTGGGGGTTGGCAAAGCGATCATGGCGAGGGCCACCAGGGCGAAAGCCGGAACCCGTCGGTAAGGGAGCATGTGAACTTCTCGGTGTTGGGGAACGTCGGTCATCCGATCCTTCCCGGATGGCACCAGGGAGGCAGGGTTTGACATGGCCCAGTTTCGGTTGGCGGCCACCCCGGGTCAATTACATTGTCACGCCACTTGATGCACAACTGCCACGTCGGCTCGACGAGGATCAGCTTCAAGGTGCCGCTTTGGATTTTGGCACCGGGAGGGCGAGGCTGCTGCCGAGCCGGGAGTTCTCTTACGAAAACAGCTCGGCAGGAGCCTCGCCTTCCCAAGACGCCAAATATACAGGGGCACCCAGCTTCAATTGGCTGTGGACTTTGCACGCGAGAAGCGGGATAAGTACATGAAGGTCAACGAGCAACTTTGGAAGATTCTCGCGAAGCATCTTCTTCGCGCCAGATGAGGACACCCGGAGCCGAATCCACACCGTCGTTCGACGATAGAGTGGGGGAGGTCACAGTACGTGCCAGTCAAATATCGCATCGACCATCAACGGCGACTGATCTTAACCTGGGGCGTGGGCACGGTGCTGGCCCAGGATATGTTCGAATACCAGCGCACGGTCTGGTCACGTCCTGATGTCGCCGGCTACTGCGAAGTCGTGGACATGACATTCGCGGAAACCATCGAGTCACCAACCGCCAAGAATATGCGAGATCTCGCGAGCCTGTCGGCGGAGATGGCGGAGTCCGTCGCTACTGGGAAGTTAGCTATCGTGGCTCCGCAACAACTGGTCTTCGGCCTGGGACGGATGTACGAGGCATATCGCGAAATGCAGCCCGGAACCAAGAAGGAGATGGCTGTGTTTCGCACGCTCGACGAAGCCTCGGTCTACCTGGGGATCGCGATCCGATCAGACGAGTTTCAATCCGCATCCGCAGACGGTGAATGCGGAACATCAACAGCGTGACCATGCGGTTCAGTCACCGCCGCCGCAACCGCCGCAGCCACCACCTCCACAACCGCCGCCTCCGCCGGCACAACCGCCTCCTCCCCCGCCGCAACCACCGGTTCCGCAGCCTGATGTGCCGCAGCCACCCGAAGACGTGGCCGATGACTGCCGGGGATACCAGTCCTGGAGGTACGCGATACTTGACCCCGCCAGCGCCGCCGTGCCGAAGAGTGCGATCGCCATCGCGGCATCGTGCGAACCACTCCACGCTGTCCCGGTTTGGAGCGTTGCGTTTCGGTCCTTGATCTTCACAAGGGCGTGTTCACCTCGGCGAGTCAGCCGCGAGATGCCCACACCGATGATCGCCAGACTCACGATCAGACCCACCATCACAGTCACGATCAGAAATTCGACGGACTTGCCGTTCATGATTCCCATCGCGAAGCGAGGCAGGGCAAAGCCCAGCAGCAGCACCATCAGCGGCAGGATTCCCAGAACCCACGCCTTCGCCTTCGCGTCGCGGGACATCAGGTAGCCATCGTTCTCCAGTTGGCGGGCTTCATCCGCGTACATCGCATCGACCGATTTCGCGATCGGAGCCAGCGCCTCTTTCGTCTTCGCCACGGGAAGCGCCCTGAACACCGTCTTCTCCACGACCGTCGCCTCCGCACGCAGTTCGCCGACAGGTACAAGCCGGTCACCCATGATCGCTGCCGAACCGTCCGCCACCAGTCGCGCGATAGCCGTTGTGGTCAGCCGCGCCGGACCGCCCGCAAGATACGCGACCTGCTCCCAGTTCAACTCGGGCACCGTTTCGGGATCTTCCGGCTCAGCGCCGCGCCGATTGGAGACGATCACCCGCCCGAGGCACACGGCCGCGATCATCGCCGGGATGAGGAAGCCGAGGAAGTTCGCCCCCCGCAGCGCGAAGGGGTTCAGCCCGCCATCGCAACCCGGGACGAACACGGCGACCGCGGCGAAGAGTATCGCGAACTTCGCTGCGCTTCGCACCGGAGCCTTGGGGATCACCCAGTTCCGGCTCGTGTTCACGACGCGGTGGGCCAGATCCTCCCCGAAGCGAGCGTCGGCGTGGCTCCAGATATCCGACGGCGGTTCTGCCCCGAATGCGTCGCGGTAGGCTTGGAGCGTTCGGGCGTACATGCTCAGGTGTTTCTCGTGCTCCGCCGGCCCACCCTTCGTCGGTTCGTGGTGTAGCGGCCGCCCGAGCACCTCGCCACAGAATCGCTTCCAGTAACTGCGGGTGTACGTGAGGTGGAGATGCCAGGCCGCGTCGACGTCTTCCGAGGGGCACATCGGGGTATCGGAGATCATCGAGAGGAACACGAACCGCTTGTATTCGGCGATCACACGGTCGGCGTAGACCCGGGGCCAACCGTTTTCGCGGGCCAGCCTCGCCGCGAAGGGCAGGCCAACCGAACCGCCATCAATGTCGAAGGATTCAATCCGCGTCAAGAGCTGGGAGTGATCCGAAAACATTCGGCACCCGTGGGAATGAGTGTGGGACCGTCTGGCCTCACAGTGTACTTCGCCGCGAGTCTGTTGTCGTTAGATGTGGAAATGAAGAAGATGGGAGCCGAGGGCCAAACCAAACCACTTCAAACAAGGCTACGTGGCTGACTTACTGGAAGTTCTCGGGCGCCTTCCTTTGCTCAGACGATAGACCCGCGCGACCGTCAGAAGCGCTGCTGTGAGTAGGGGCGGCCCGAGGACATAGAGTGTCAGGAGGGGATAGGCCTCCCGGTTCGACATCCCCTTGTAGTGGCGAGGGGCGAGGTCCGACACTGCGCCAATCACCCACACATACAAGCCAGCTAGAAACACAATCACCAGTGTTCGGTCGAACCGATACTGTCCGGCGGGGGCAAAGGTTGCCCACCCCGCGCACGCGAAAATCGCCGCACTCCCGATGGCCGGAACAATCAACTGCTCGGGTTTCTCCCGTAGGTCGTACCCCAAGTTGGCAGTTGTCGCTCCGGGGAAATCTAGCCCACAGGCCATGAACCCGATTGGCAGCGCGACCACCAAAACGGCTGCGACGACCGCTGCGATGCCGGCTCCGCACAGGCCACGCCGCACGTTCAACAGCGAGAGCACCTCGTCGTAGTAATCCACCCCGTCGTTGGCTTCCTGGACGGCATCGGGGTGGAACTCGATCGGCTTCACTGACGCGGCCTCTGCAGGCTTTTCATCACCTGATTCGCCGGGACGCCGACGACACGACCAGCCCGGATGTCGTCCATCCGACGCTCGGCGAGAGCAAGCCATTCGGCGGCGGCACCTTCGTCGGGAACCTCTAAAGTGTGAAGAAGATAGTGAGCCAGTTCGGCCCGTTCAGAAAGGGGCAAGCCCGAGGCTGTCGATTTCAGTTCTTCCAGCGTCGCGCTCATGTGACTGCACACGGCTTCAGATTTGACCGGACCACTCGGAGTTCAGATCGTCGGGGACTGCGAAATCGATTAGCGAGGCAGGCATTGTTGCCTGCCTCACCGTGAAACATCGTGAACCTTACTTCTTCGCGCTGGCGACGGCGGCCTTGGCGATCTCGACGAGCTTGTCGAACGTACCCGGATCGTGAATCGCGATCTCGGAGAGCGACTTGCGATCGAGCGAGATCAGCGCCAGTTGCAGCCCGTGAATGAACTCGCTGTATCGCATGTCGCGCATCCGGCAGGCCGCGTTGACGCGGACAATCCACATGCGGCGATACTGGCGCTTCTTCGCTTTGCGGTCGCGGAACGCATACACGCGCGACCGGATGAGCGTGACAATTGCCATCCGGAACAAGTTGTGCCGGCTAGCGCGAAATCCCTTGGTGAGCTTGCGTGTTCGCTTACGGCGAGCCGCCTGTGTCCTTCCACTACCCGAACGAACCATGACAGAACCTCTTGTGTTTGGTGTTTAATGTTGAGTGTTTTGCGGGGTGTAAAACACCAACCGTCACAGCACGCCGAGTGCGATCTTGTACTTCTTCTGCACCCTCTGGCGATCGCCGATGACACCGGCCACGCGAAGCTGTCGTTTCCGCTTGGGCGACATGTGGGCGTTCAAGTGCCGCTTCCCCACCTTGGCATATTTTAACTTGCCGGTGCCGGTCACCTTGATCCGCTTCTTGACGCTCTTGTTCGTCTTGTTGTGTCTTGCCATGGGATGGTCTCCGTGCGGGGGAGCGATGGGGAGTAATTAAAAAGTGAAAAGGTAAAAGTTAAACAAAGCCGCGAGCGGTTCTGCACTTTTACATCTTTCCTTTTTCATTCTCTCCAAGGTCTTGAAGTCCCCCCGTCACCTGTGGCGTGAGCATGTCGAACCGTTCGACGTGCCCTCCGGGGAGTCGCGGAAATGCCGCGACAAACAAATGGAAACGCACGAACCCTGGGTGTTTCCCAGGATTCGAGCGCCGTTCCATTCGGTAACCGCTGATTGTAGGACGAACCGGTGCCTGCGGGAAGTCCTGTCCAGAATTGCTTACCCGTTGGGCTGAGCTTCTGCTTTTGCTTTGGCCGCAGCGGGCTTGGCGGGAGCAGCTGGAGGGCTGGCTTCCGGGGTTGCGGCCGGCGCGGGTTTCGCAGCAGGCGGAGCGGATGCCACAGCGGGTGCCTTATCCGCAGCGGGAGCCTTGTCTGCAGCGGGTGCCTTCTCTGCCTTCTCGGGAGGCTTGCCTTCGGGCTTGTCCACCTTGGGCTTTGGCGGGGAGGGCGGCTTGACGGTGCCTCCGCCTCCTGGCTTGGGTGCCAGCAGGGCGACCATCCGCTTGCCTTCCATGCGCGCCGGCGACTCAAGCTTGCAGTGATCGATCAAGGCTTCGAGAAGCTGGTTCATCACCCGCTGGCCTTCCTCGATGTGCTGCATCTCGCGACCTCGGAACAGGACGTTCACCTGCACCTTGTCGCTGTGTTCGAGGAACTTGCGAGCCTGCGCGATCTTGGTGTCGATATCGTGGTCGCCCGTTTTGGGACGAACGCGAATTTCCTTGAGTTTTTGCTGGTGAGTCTTCTGGTGAGACTTCTTGGACTGGGCATATTTGAACTTGCCGTAGTCCATGATCTTGCAGACCGGGGGCCGTTCTTTGTCGGCCACTTCAACGAGATCCAAACCGGCCTCGCGGGCCATCTCCAAAGCCTGAGCGGTCGGCACGATGCCGTGTTGCTCGCCCTCGGCTCCAATGAGGCGGATGGGACTGATGCGGATTTGCTCATTCATCCGGGGTCCAGCCGGGCCGCGCGGGGCGGCATTACGATCGAATGGAGGGATTGCCGTATCTCCTTCTGTGCACAGGATCGGGGGAGGTGCCGGCCCGATTAACCGGTTCCCGATTCCGGTGACGATCCACTGTCAAGCCCGGGATTCGGGAAGAATCCTTAACTTAATACACTTAACCCCTCATCCTCGTGTCGTCAACATCGCGTTTGCAAAAACCAACGCGACTTTCGCATTTTGACTACACGGAGAGGTGGGTCGGCGGCGAACCACGGGGTTTATCCCCCGTGGCGCTTGGGTGATCTCAGACACCACGGGGGTAAACCCCGGTGGCTCACCTAACTCACTTGGCAGGCTTGTTGCCGAACTCGGAGAGTTCCATCGTCATTTCCATGTCCATCTTGGCAACGGTCGCCTTCATGGTCATCTTCACCATGCCCATTGGCACTTCCTTCGAAGTCCACACCTTGATGTCGGCGTCGATGTCCATGCCATTGGCCTTGGCCTTCACCTTGTATTCGGTCCAGGTGGCGTCGAATTCTTTGCCGCCTGCCTTGATCTTCTCCTTGCCTTCCTTGCCCTTCTCGACCTTGGCTTCGGTTCCACCGGGAAGCCCGCCGCCAACCTTCGTCGGGTCGTATGGCTTGGTCAGATCGATGGTCTGCTCCTGAGCCGGAGCTTCCATGCCGTTGACGGCAGCGGTGACCTTGATCTTCGCTTCCTTGTCGGTCTTCGCAGTGACGCTCTGCGTCGTGGTCCCGTCGATGGCGATCGGGCCGACGTTGACCTTCATCTTGTAGGTGGCGAAGTCACCGACCTTGACGGACTTGTATGGGTTTTCTTCATCCGCCGCCCGTGCGGCAACCGGGGCGACAGCGACCGCTAAAACGGCGGCGAGCAGACGAACGATCATCTGATCCTCAGGGTTGAAATAGGTCAATTCGGTCCGGGCCAAACAGGCGCGGGCACCGCAAGCACGCTACCACACGAGCGTACAGCCCGCAACACCCCTACAGTCCACATTTCGTGCACCACTCGGCCGGAACGAAACTGCAAACTGCAAAATACGGATTGCAAAATGCTAACTGCGAACGAATGCCCAGCGTTTTCCGACTCCGAAAGCGGCCAAATGTATTTCACTTTGCAGTTTGCAGTCAGGATTTTGCACTTTGCAGTGATTCTTAATCTGAGTGGAAAAGACGACCGCCGCCTTGGGGGAAGGCGGCGGAGGGGGAAGGATGTTTTCTGACAGGGGAACGGACGTGGTGTCTGACGGGTGCGGAAGAGGGGGGAAATCTCTTCCGTGGCCTCGATCCGGGGGAGGATCGTTGTGGCCTTCATTCTTGCGGTGCTGACCCACGAGGGGTTGGCTTACCTTGGGGGAAGGTTCGCCGTCGTGGCCCGGCACCGATCCGCAGTCGCTTGGGGGAAGCGTGTCGCGGACGATAAGGAGTAAAGCAGCCTCCGTGCCAATGCCAAAAATCGTGACGCGCCTGGAATGCATCTTGTCGATAACAACTTCACAAATCAGTACTTGCATCCGATTTGATCGGTGATCGTGCTCAGGGTGCGTCTCGGAAGCGGTCGCCAGATTTGTAATTCTTGCCGGGCGTTGTAAGACGTAACCCAGGTAACTCTGACAAGTCAGCCGGAATCGCGGAGGAGCCGCTGTGGCCACTGATACGCTCGTCGCCGACCTGAACTCGGCACTGTCCAACATCCCACTGATCGACCCGCATTCGCACATCGACCCGCTCAAGCCGGTCTCGAAGTCGCTCGACGACATTCTCGGATACCACTACTACACCGAACTCGCGCACTCGGCCGGGATGAGTCAGGCTCCGCTCGGGAAGGACGTACCCGCACGTGAGCGGGTCCGCGAGATCGTCAAGCACATGGACCGATACGACAACACAGCCCAGTATGGCTGGTTCCTCGATATCGCCCGCACGTTCCTGGGTTTCACCGGCAACCGGATCACCGAAGCCGACGCGGACAAGTTGTTCGACGCCGCCGAGAAGACTTTCGCGCAAAAGGACTGGGAGAAGCAGGTCTTTGCCAAGACGAAGCTCGAAAAGATCTTCCTGACGAACGAGTTCGATGATCCGCTCACCGGTTTCGACACGGAAACCTACGTCCCGTGCTTGCGGACGGACACGCTTGTCTTCCAGTTCGACAAGCCCGAGACCCGGCGGCGACTGGCGGCCTGCACTGGCGTCGAAGTACACGACGCTGCAACCTTGCGAATGGCGCTGGCCAAGCTTGTCATGCACTTCTCCCGGAATGGGGCGAAGGCCTGTGCCATCTCGCTGCCGCCGAGCTTCCACCCGGTGCCGTTCGACGACGAGCACTTCTACGAACAGATGCAGTTCCACGATTTCCACGATCTCGCGCCCGGCATCTTCTGGATGATCGCCGAATCGTGCCGCGATTTCCGCCTGCCGTTCGACTTGATGATCGGCGTGAACCGGCGTGTGTACGAGAAGGGCGTGTTCCAGGGGCAAGACCTGTTCGACCAGCGCACAAGCCTGATTCAGTACAAGGAACTGTTCAACGCGTTCCCGGAAGTGACGTTCCCCGTGTCGGTGCTGACGAGCGCCCAGAACCAGGAACTCGTCGCGTACTCGTGGATCTTCCCGAACGTGCTGCCGAACGGTCACTGGTGGTACTCGAACACCCCGCCATACATTCGCAAGGATCTGACGGAGCGGATCACCGCAGTGCCGAAGACGAAGCTGATCGGTTACTACTCCGATGCGTACAAGCTGGAGTTCGTGTTGCCGAAGTACGCGATGTATCGTCGGTTGCTGGCCAACGTGCTGGCCGACGAATTCGTCCGCCCCGGCGTGATGAGCGAGACCGACGCGGTGGCACTGGGCACCCGGTTGTTGCGTGACAATGTGCGCGAAGTGTTCAAGGTTTAGATACGGTGACGGAATGACCACCCGTGCATCGGATTTGAAGGGAGGTGTTTCCCCTCACACGCTCCGAGTCTTCGAGGAGCGTGTGAGGGGAAACACCTTCACAAGACCCTGGCACAATCTCGCTCATTCCCCCACCAACTCTTCGATAGCCTGCACGCGGATTACCTCGGATAACGCTGCTCACTGACGACAACTGAAAGTGGCGGTAGTAGAATCTCCACGTCACTTGATGATCTTGCACTTCGGCAATGCCTTTCGAAGTTCCCGCACCCCATCTTCAGTGACTTCTGTGCCACCAAGGGTAAGCGTGGTGAGATTCCTGAGTGTCACGAGTTCCTTTAACGCGGCATCACTCACATTCGTGTTGAACAGGTAAAGTTCGGTGAGGTTGACGAAGTTGGCAAGTTCCTTTGCACCGTTATTCGCCACTTGCGTCCCGCTGAGATTGAGCGTGGTCAACTTCTTGAGCCTCGCGAGTTCTTTCATCCCCGCATCACTCACCTTGGTGCTGCTCAAGTCGAGCGCGACGAGATTCTGTAACGCTACTAACTCCTTGAGGCCCACATCGGTCACTTCCGAATCGCTCAAATCGAGTGCGACAACATCATCGGGTTTGCTCGGTCGCTGACCTTTTTTGGCTGCCGCTGCGATGAGAGCATGGAAGAGGTTGATCTCGCGTAACACCGCCAGTGTCTGGTCGGTAATCGTGAAGTCGATGAATTGGAGGGTGGTCAGGCTTTTGAGCGAGGCCAGTTCCTTCAGGCATCCGTTTGTCAGTTTTGAGCCGTTCAAGTGAAGAGTGGTGAGGTTCGTGAGTGCCGCGATCGACTTCAAACTTGCATCCGTTACCTCGATATCGTTGAGGTGAAGTGCGGTTAGCTTTTTGAGCGCGACCAGGTGCTTCAAGCCCTCGCTCGTCACCTCCGTGCCGCTCAGGTCGAGCGTGTCAAGACTTTTGAAACTGGCCAACTCCTTCAAACCGATGTCTGTCACCTCCGTAAAACCCAGGTACAGCGACGTCAGGCTATTGAGTGTCGCCAACTCCTTCAAACTTGCGTCGGTCGTTGGTGTGCTAGCGAGGTCTATGGCAATAATCGGCTTCCAGACCTGCTGACCGTTCCGCGTGACTGTGCCCCCCAATTTTTCGATGAACGGGACAACCTTGTTCACGGCGTTGGCCTGGATCTCGCACTTCGGCAACGCGGCTTGAAATTCGTTCAGGCCGACGTCCGTCACATTGGTATCGTTCAGATTGATCGAAGCCAGGCTGTTGAGTTTCGCGAGTTTCTTGAGGTCCGCATCCGTTACACCGGTACCTTTCAAACCCACTTCGATCACGGGTTTGCCTGGGAGTGTGACACTCCGGATGGCGACTCCCCCGTGCGATTTCACGAGCGCGACGATCTCATCATCGGCGTCATTGACCCGTGCGGAGACAAGTGAACCCAGCATCAGCCAAAACAGGATTCCGCACAGTGTGAACCGAGACATGCTCGCCCCTTTCGCGTTGCTTCAGTGAACACCGAACGCACCTGCTCTCACACCGATGCTGTCGTTCTTCGCTGAGAAACCAACCGCCGGACTTGGTGACGTGGCTGAAAGTGCTAAGTACAACTCCCCTGTAATGGGGGAGCACCCGAGAATACTTGTTCTGCTGGGCGTTCACGGTTTCTTCGGCTGTTCCTTGTTCGCTGCTTCCGGGGTGTAGCGATAGTACACCTCGAGCGTCAGCAGGCACATGCATGTTGTTCCGAGTCGCCCGCAATCCTGGCTGATCCATGTGTCGCCCAGTGGGTCCCAACTGCCTCGCTCGGTTGGGGTGCGGTTCTGAATTGCGATCAGCCAGGCAGGCATTCCGCCCTTGCGTGTGCCATCCGCGTGCTTGACGCCCTCGTTCCAGTCCTTCCACTCGTCCCCGCCAAAAAACCGCACGACCTGCGTCGCGTAATAGTAGTAGTAGAGGTCGAGCGAACCCTTGTTCTCCGGCCGTGGAAGCCGCCTCAGCAGCCCCTTCGCACCCTCGGCGAACCCGACATTCTCCGGGCGCCAGCCGTCGATGTAGTACCGACACAGCAGCCCGATCGCGGTAAGCGATGTGGCCGGTGCTGCACCGCCACTGTCGCCGTAGCCATAGGTTGCCTTGCTCTGCCCGGCCCCGGCGCGGTCGAGGAATTGCACCGCCTTCTTGATGATCTTCTCATCCACTTCGAGGCCGGCGAGTTGCCCCGCGTGAAGCGCCTGCACCTGCCAGCCAACAATCGACGTGTCCCCAGCCATCCCCGCGCGATACCCCCAACTGCCGTTCTTCGCCTGTGCTCGCTGGATGAAGTTGATCGCGAGCTGCGCCGATTCCTTGATCTCGGCATCCTGGGTCATTCCGTAGGCTTCGCATAGCGCAAGCGCCGCGATCCCCTGGCCATACATATCCGTCGCGCCCTTGAAATGGCCCGACTTCGCGCTGTTCGCCGGTTCCTGGTTCTTCACGAGCCAGTCGAGGCCAGCTTGCACGGTCTGCTTGTACCGGCCAGTCTTGTGTGACTGACCCGCGCCCAGGAACGCCAGCACTGCCATTCCCGTCGCGGGTGCTGTGTCCTCCGACCGTGATCCGTCATACACCCAGCCGCCGTCGGGTTTCTGCATCTGGGTGAGCCATGCCAGCCCGAGCATCACCGCTTCTTCGCCTTCCTCGCTGCCGCCGAAATCCTTGAGCAGTCGCTTCCGGGTCGCGCCGCTGCGATCGATCCCCTTCTTGGGGTCGTCCTTCTTCGGCTCGACCTTCGGTAGATCAGGCTCCTGGGCAGCGACGTGCGAGTTCCCCATGCTGGCGAGCAGCAGCAGTGAGAAGGTGAGGAGCGGGAACGCGACGAGACGGCACACGCGACATCTCCGGGTGGAAGTCACTTCTTCGGTTCGTTCTGGTTGCCTTCAGGAGTGTACCGGTAGTACACCTCCAGCGTTAGCAATGACATGCATGTTGTTCCGAGGCGACCACAGTTGTTGCCGATCCACTGACCACCTGAAGCCGCATCCCAACTGCCACGATTCGTGCGTGACCGGTTCTGGATGGAGATGAGCCAGTCGGGCATTCCGCCCATCCGCTTGCCGGTTGCGTCCTTCACGCCTTCGTTCCAGTCCCGCCATTCGTCGCCGCCGAAAAACCGCACCACCTGCGTCGCGTAGTAGTAGTAGTACAGGTCCACTGCGTTCGGGAATTGCCCCGCGGCGTTGGGCTTCGGAGCCAGTCGCAATAACCCCTTCGTGCCCTCGGCGAACCCGGCATTGGTCGAACGCCAGTCGTCGACGTAGTACCGGCACAGCAAGCCGATCGCGGTCAACGATGTCGCTGGTGCCGCGCCCGAGCTGTTAGCGTAGCCGTATGCCGCCTTGCTTTGCCCCGCCCCGGCAACATTGAGGAACTGCACCGCCTTCTTGATGACCTTGTCATCGACGTTCAACCCCGCGAGTTGCCCCGCGTGGAGGGCCTGAACCTGCCAGCCGACAATGGAGGTATCGCCCGATCCGCCGGCCTGATACCCCCAGCTTCCGTTTCCGCCCTGACCTTTCTGGATGTAGTCGAGCGCGAGTTGAGCCGCGGCCTTCAGCGCGGGGTCCTGCGTCATCCCGTAGGCTTCGCACAGTGCCACGGTCGCGATCCCCTGCCCATACATATCGTGGGCACCCTTGAAGTGACCGGCCTTGGGGTGTTGGGCATTTTCCATGTCCTTCACAAGCCATTCGAGGCCGGCCTGCACGGTCTGCTTGTAGCGGCCCTCCTTGTGCGACTGCCCCGCACCCAGGAACGCCAGAATCGCCATGCCCGTCGCGGGAGCGGTATCAGCGGCCCGATTGCCGTCGTACACCCAGCCGCCATCGGGTTTCTGCATCTGGGTGAGCCATGCCAGCCCGAGCATCACCGCTTCTTCGCCCTCCTCGCTACCACCGAAATCCTTGAGTAGCTGCTTCTTCCCGGCCTTGGTTCGGCCCCCGAATGCGCCGTCCTTCTTTGGTTCAATTTTCGTCGAACTCGGAGCCTGGGCGGGAGCGTGAGTGGTGCCTGTCGAGAGCAGTGCAAGCGGAGTGAACAGAAGCAGAAGTGTGAGTGAACGAAGCACGGAAGACCTCCGCGAAATCGGATCGAATGGCAGCTTGAAGTCTAACCAGGAACTACGAGCCTCGCCAGGGTTTGCGCAACACAACCTCGGCGAATTCGGATGGAGGTATATAAGACAGAAGGCAAGTAGCCTCCCGCTGTTCGGCTGTCCGATCCCTTATTCCGCACTCCACGAGTCCCATGAACTTCCTCTGCGTCGCCAGCTACTTTAAAGGTAATCGCTTCCTCGAACGCCTCAAGGCCGACGGGCACGCGGTGTATCTGCTGACGGTTGAATCGGCGCTCAAGGAGCCGTGGGCACGGCACGCTTGCACCGATGTGTTCGCGGTGAACAACTTCCACGATCGCCGCGGTCTCGTGAATGCCGTCGCGTTCCTGACTCGGTTCCTCAAGTTCGATCGCATCGTCGCACTCGACGACTTCGATATCGAGGTCGGGGCGTATCTTCGCGAACACTTCCGCATGACCGACACCGGGCATGGCGACTCGGCCTCCCGATTCTTCCGTGACAAGCTCGCGATGCGCACGAAGGCCCGCGAACTCGGGATCAATATCCCCGAGTTCTGCCCGCTGTTCAACGAACACGAGGTGAAGGAGTTTCTGGCCCGCGTTCCCGGTCCGTGGCTCGTGAAGCCGCGGAGCGAGGCATCCGCTGCCGGCATACGCAAGGTTCACACGTCGGACGAAGCCTTACAACGCGTCCACGAACTCGGCGACGATCGCTCATTCCACTTGATCGAGCAGATGATTCCGGGCGACCTGTACCACGTCGATTCGCTCAGCGAAAACGGGCAAGTGGTGTTTGCCGAGGTGAACGCTTACTGGCGGCCACTGCTCGACGTGTACCAGGGTGGCGGTGTTTATGCGACCCGCACGGTTCCCCGCGACCGGCCCGAGGTCGCGGCGCTGCGCGAAGCCAATGCGAAGGTACTCGGCGGCTTCGGGCTGGGCTGGGGCGCGTCGCACACGGAGTTCATGCGAGCACATGCCGACGGGAAGTTCTACTTCATCGAGACATCGGCCCGTGTGGGCGGCGCGTACACGTCCGAGATGGTGGAACATGCGACGGGCGTGAACCTGTGGGGCGAATGGGCCGCACTCGAAGCCGCCCGTGGCTCGAACGCTTACCGGTTGCCTCCATTGAAGCAGCGGTTCGGTGGCGTGGTCATGTCTCTTGCACGGCAAGAACAACCCGACACCTCGGGCTTCACCGATCCAGAGATCGTTTACCGCGTGGATATGAAGCACCACATCGGCTTCGTGGTGGTGGCCGACACGGCCGAACGAGTGGAGCAACTGCTCACGTCGTACATCGAGCGCATCGCCCGCGATTTCCAGGCCGTGCTTCCCGGAGCGGACAAGGTTTCGCACTGACTCGCGGTTCTCAGGCGACTCAGAGGTAGAAGTTCGGTAGGTGGGTCGAGAGTGGCTTTGCGATTGAGCCACACCAATACCAAAGAAAATGGTGGGGCTCGTCGCGAAGCGCGACTCGACCCACCCTACCAAAACCAATTCCAGTCGAATCAGTAGTTGATCTGGAACTGTGCCCGAAGCACGCCACCATCGAAGTTCTGGTATGAGGTCACGCCTGCCTTGTCTCTTGCGCTCACGTTCACGCCGTTGACGAAGCTGTATTCGAGCGTCAGCTCCATCTCCTTGCGGATTTGCCACTCCACGCCAAGATCCCATTCGTCGTGGTTACCAAAGGGTGCGTTGAACAACGATTTGTAGCCGCCACGGTAGCTCTGAAACCGGGTGTACGGGATAAAGATCCCGTGCTTCGCCGTGTCGATCTTGTACATGACCATCGCGTATCCGCCCTGGAGCGGTCGGGTCTCCACTGCGGTCTGTTCGTCGTTCAGCCCCGGCCCCCGACCGACGTTCCATTCCGCCTGGAACCCGAACGGCTGCGCGTACCACACCACGGTTGCTGCGATTCGCTGATCGAGGAAGCCCTTGTTGCCACCCGTACCTTCGGGAGTCGTCGAATCGCCCACGCCCAGTGGTCGGATGGGAGCACCCGCAACCACGTACTTGCCGGTGTAGCCCTGAATGCTGGCCTCCACAACCTGCCCGCTGGGAAGCTGGAATGGCCACGTGAAACGTGCCACGACGTGGGGATCGAGGTTCTGTTCGATCGATGCCAGGCCCTGACCGTTGTAAACACCCAGCGCGAAGATACCGAAATTCCCCGAGCCTTTCAAACCGCCATCGACCAGATCCTTGAACAGCTTCTGCTTGTCTTTCGGAGTCCAGTAGTAGAACACGCCGAGATCTCGCTCATTCAGACTGACGGCCGTGTTGATGCCGTCGGTTCGGTCGAGCGGCACGCGGTTCTGGCTGGATTGCATGTTCTCCCAGCCATATGGAACCTTGGACAGACCAACCCGGAACCGGTTCACCCGCTCCTTGTCCAGGTACACGTCGCCGTAGAGGTCGCGGAGTTGGCCGAAGAAGGTCGTCGAAGCGCCGGGCAGCGTCACCGCGAAATCCTGCTGCCAGTAGAAGGACAGGTAGTCACTGACATCGCCAAACAGAATCAACCGGGCCCGCCGCATCGAGAAATCTTCCGCGTTCCCGTTGATGCCGCGGTCGGCCGGAAGGCTTGGATCGGCACTGCCTGGAGCCTGGTACAGGGTGCGGCCAAACCGGGGTTGAGCATACCCTCGAACGGAGATCTTCTCGTACCAGTGCTTCCCCTTGGCGTTCTCGGGGTGGAGCGAATCGAACAGCGATTTCAGCCCGTAGTTGTCGTCGCAGTGAAGCGAGTCATACAGCCGGATGTCGCGGTTTACGGGCTTGATCTCACCGCTACTCGGAACGGCAGTCGCCTCGCCCACCGCAGGCGCGGCGGCGCTCGCATCAGGTATGACTGATGGCGTCTGATCGGACACAACCACCACGGATGGAGGCGCCAACTGGGCGGGCGACAACGGCGCGAGAGGCTCCTGCCCGCGTGCCTTGCCGTGAACCAGACCCAAGATGAGCAGCACAGCGGCCCCCCAGCCGCTGCGGCTCGCAAGCCCCGACAACATCATCTGCTTCCCCCAACAACACTTCGTTTCGATGGCCGATAGCATCCGACTTCGCGGCTGTACAGACGAAAAACAGCACGTCCCGGGTTACTCCCATGTGAAGTTGGCGTATCTATGGAGGGTGGGTGGATTCGCGATTCGCGAACAGCCCCGCACGTTCGCTTGTGATTCTGCATAAAGGCCCAATCCATGAAGCGATTCGCGTTCGCCCTCTTCGCCTTGGTATGTGCCGCGTCGGCTGCACGGGCAGACTTGCCGCCCCCGCCTCCACCTCCGCCACCACACCAGGAAGCGGCCAACCCGGCACCGGCACTCGCGGCGATGGCCATCGTTGTGGGCGTGATGCTGCTGGGTGTGTGGTTGAGCCGACGCCCCCGCAATTCCCTGGAACCGCAGGGCTGAACGTGTCACTCGCGTCGCTATCCGTTTCACCGAGCACATCGACGCCGCGAATCCCGGGGCTGGGGTTCGCGGCCGGGTTCGTGGGCATCGCCATTCTCGCGGCGGTGATGTCGGGCACGCTCCCGATCCAGTTCGCTATCGCCACGGTGTTTCTGTTCGCCGGGCCGCACAACTGGCTCGAAGCGCGGTACGCACTCGGTCGGCTCCCGGCTCGCGCCGGCAAACTCCGCGGGTTCTTCCTCGTGTCCCTCACGGGAATCGTGGGCCTCACGTCGAGCTATGCTGCGTTGCCGTGGTTGACCCAGGAATACACCACGCCTGCGGAAGTCGGCACCGTGTACGCGATCTGGAACAGCGTGTTCGTGTTCTGGATTGCCACGCTGATCTGGATGCGGTCGCGAACCAACCCACGGTTCGATGGTGGCTGGGTGTGGCCGGCCGCGTGCCTGCTCTGCGCCGGGGTCTGGCTGAACCCAATCGCGCTGAACGTGGCGCTGGTATACGTTCACCCGCTGATGGCGCTCTGGCTCCTCGACCGCGAACTGACCCGTTCACGGCCCGCATGGCGTCGCGCGTATCGCCGCGTCGTGGGTTGCATCCCGTTGCTCCTCGGTGTGTTGTGGTGGCACCTACGTGATGCAGCGGAGTTGCCGGGCACGGATCAACTCACGGGGATCAACACGGTCTCAATCATCCAGCATTCCGGGGCGTGGTTCCTCGAAGGGATCTCGGCGCATTTCCTCGTCGCGGCGCACACGTTCCTGGAAATGGTGCACTATGGCGTGTGGGTGCTGCTCATCCCGCTGATCGGAATGCGGGCGATGCCGTGGGAACTGCACACGATCCCGGCGGCACGGCGAAGCCCGACATGGCGGCGCGGCGTGTCGCTGTTTCTGCTGTTCGGACTGTGCGTGGTGCTGGTGATGTGGGTGAGTTTTGGCCTCGACTACAGCACGACGCGGCGCGTGTACTTCAGCTTCGCAATGCTCCACGTCCTCGCGGAAGTTCCGTTCCTGCTGCGTATGGTGTGATTGGCGCTACCCTGCCAGGCTGCTCCTTCACCGGTTCTTCACTGCTCATTCGCACTGAATGACTTGCCCCAAGCCCGGGTTCGGGTTCCAATATCCGGGATCCACTCACTCCGGGAATCCGCCCCATGCGACGTCTTCTTTTCGCGTTCACACTCCTCTGGCTTGCCACCACGGCACGCGCCGACGACCCGAAAATCCTCACCAAGATCGCGTTCGGGTCGTGCGTCAATCAGGACAAGCCCGTGCCGATCTTCGACACGATGGCCGCCGCGAAGCCCGATCTGCTCTTGCTCATCGGCGACAATATGTACGCGGACCTTGACCGCAAGGTGAAGGTCACCCCGGAGGTGATCCGCGCCAAGTACGCCGAGATGGAGAAGGTGCCGGGGTTCATCAAGTTGAAGGCGCTGTGCCCGATGATCGGCACATGGGACGACCACGACTACGGCAAGAACGACGGTGGCGAGGAGTGGGAGCACAAGGACGGCGCACAGGAAGCGTTCCTCGATTTCTTTGGCGTGGGGAAAGACGACCCGCGTCGCAAGCAGAAGGGGATCTATCACGCGGAAATCTACGGCCCTCCTGGCAAGCGAGTCCAGATCATCATGCTGGACACGCGGTATTTTCGCAGCCCGATCAAGAAGGGACCGTTCGACCCCAAGACCCGCATCGCGGCAACCCTTCCGAACACCGATCCGGATGCCACGTTCCTGGGAGCCGAGCAGTGGAAGTGGCTTGAGGCGCAGCTCAAGAAGCCGGCCGAGGTGCGGTTTCTGGTGTCGAGCATTCAGGTGATCTCGGACGACCACCCATTCGAGAAGTGGGCGAACATCCCGAAGGAACGTGAGAAGCTATACGCACTGCTGAACAGCACGAGGGCCGAGGGCGTCATCATCCTGAGCGGGGATCGCCACCTCGCGGAAATCTCGCTCGACACCAAGTCCATCGGTTATCCGCTCTACGACATCACATCGAGCGGCTTCAACCAGGCGTCGAAGGGCTGGCGAGCACCGGAGGCGAACACCAAGCGCCTCGCGGCAATGCCCTTCGGCGACAACTTCGGCTTCATCACGATCGACTGGTCCGGCGACGATCCGCGTGTCGGCGTGCAGATTCGCGATGAGGACGGCGACGCTACGGGCGGCTTCAAGGTGCGGCTCAGCACGCTCAAGGGGACGGGTTCTGGTGTTGGAGCAGTGCCGGTGCCGATGAACTTGCCCGAAGGAGTGTTGAGTCCCGCTGAGGCCGCGAAGAAAGTCGGCGAGAAAGTGACAGTGCAGTACACGGTGGCATCGGTGGGCGGGAAGGCGAACCTGTACCTGAACTCGAACAAGGATTTTCGGGCGAAGGACAACTTCGCGGTGGCGCTCTCGATGAAGGTGCAAACCGGGAAATGGGAGAAGGCCGGTCCGGCCACGTTCGTGGGGAAGATCGTCCGCGCCACGGGTACGATCAAGCTGAACAAGGAGTCGCCGCAACTGGAGATTGCCGACCCGAAGGATCTGGAGATCGTCGAGAAGTGATCGTGTTGGAAAGCCCCAGGGCCGGCCCGTGTGTGACCCTGGGGAATACCTCAACTCAGCGAAACGCCTGCCTCATTCGCAATCTTCAGCACCCGTTCGCGGGCGGTCTTCGCGGCACCATCCGGGTTCTCGTGGCAGGTGTACAACTCAATCGTCACCCAGTCTTCGTAGCCAATTTCCTTCAGCGCCTTCAGTGTAGAACCGAAGTCGATGGCCCCCTCGCCAGGGATCAGGTGGTGATGCACCCGCGTCGGAGCGATGTCTTCGAGGTGAACGTGGCGGATGAGCTTGCCGAGCCGCCGCACGGTCTCTGCGGGGTCGTCCTTCACGCAGTACGAGTGCCCGATGTCGAAGTTCAGCCCGAGGAACGGCGACGAAATCTTCGACGCGAATTCGAGGTACTGATCGGCCGTCTCGATGAGCAGGTCTGGTTCCGGTTCTACGAGCAGCAGCACTTGCTCCTTCTCGGCGTGTTCGACGACGGGTTTCAGCATCTCGACGAACAGCTTGAGGCATTCGGCCCACGGTCGGCCCTCGATCGGGCCACCCGGCTCCGTTGTGATGCACTTCGCACCGAGTTCCTTGGCCAGTGTGAGCGCACGTTTGGTGTGGTCGATGCGAACGCGGCGATAGTTCACGTCCGGCTCGATCCACGACGGATACCAGTACTTTTGGCGGTGGTCGTTGACCGCGTGCATCATGAACGCGTTGATGTTCGAGATGGCGAGCTTGTTCCGGCTCAGCGCATCGCGGATGGCCTGCTTCTGCTCGGGCAGCAGATACGCGGGCCAGGCGTGCGGCACGTCGGCCATGATCTCGACGCCGCGATAGCCGAGGCCAGCGAGCCGCGTGACCGTATCGGAGAAGGAGTGGTGCAGGTAGGCGTTGGTCGAGAAAGCCAGTTGCATTGGAAACCCGAGAAGAGAGCCACGGATGAACACGGATGAAACACGGATAATACAGAAGTGATTGAACCACAGAGGCACGGAGGCACAGAGAAGACAGAAGAGAGATCATTCTTCAAAGAACTGATTTCTTCTTATCTTCTCTGTGTCTCCGTACCTCTGTGGTTCAATCCCATTTTTTTGTCTTATCCGTGTTTCATCTGTGTTCATCCGTGGCTGGTTTTTGCGTATTCCTCCAGCATAGCGAACTGCTTGCCGAAGTCGTGTTCCTTCACGCCGATGGGGCTTTTGAAGAAGCACGCCAGATGCGGCATCGTTCCGGTTTCGCCGCGGCGCTGAGCGAGAGCCGTGAGGCGAACGAGGTCGAGCACCAGCGGCGCGGCCAGGAGCGAATCGCAACCCTGCCAGGTGAATTGCATCATCATCTTCGTGCCGAGGAAGCCTTCGTAGTGGATGTGATCCCACGCGGTCTTCCAGTCATCGAGCGACTCGACATACTCGATGCTCACGATCGACTGCGGCTTGTACCCGAGCATCTCCGCGAGCAGCGCGTCCTTGCTCTTGAGCTTCGACGCCTTGTTCTCGGGGTCGTTCAGCACCTGCCCGTCGCGGTTGCCGAGGATGTTGTGCCCGACCCAGCTTAGGACGCGAAGGTTGCGGCGGGCGAACAGCGGAGCCAGCACCGACTTCACGAGCGTCTCTCCGGTCTTGAGGTCTTGCCCGGCGTGCGGCACACCACGTTTACGGGCCAGTTCATCGAGCGCCGGCAGCGTCGCGCCGCGGCTCGGCGTCATGTTCACATAAGGGAAGCCCGCATCCATCGCGGCGAAGGCGTAGATGCTGCTTGTCGGCAACGCGGCCGGGGCAGGGCGTTCGAGCGCGGGGAGCAGCTTTTCGAGCGACTGCTGTTCGTCGGTGGCCTCGAATGGTGGCTCGGTGGACGCGGCGTTCACGACGATGAGTTGATCGAGCTTCTGGGTCGTCTTGAATGCTCGCAGGTCGGCTTGGATCTGGCTGATCGCTTCGCGTGGAGTGCGGGCCTGTCGCACGTCGGCACGGTCGGCGAGTGCCGTGATCGCGGCGTTCGGCTTGTACACGACACCGGGGCGAAGATTGTTCGACCACGCTTCCAGGTCGCTGGCACATGCGGCAATGGTGCGTTCGTCGAACACGTTCGCCCGTGCCCGCATCTCGCAGACCGCCGAGAGGAAGGTAGCCTGCCGGATGTCGTGGCCCCCCACGACGAAGCAGGCCGGTTCATCCAGTTCGAGCGAATCGAACATTGGAAGCGCGGTAACGAGGCCGGTGGTCGGCGTCAGCCCTCGCGTGAGGGCGGACAGACCGAGTGCGGACGTGCTGGCAACTCCGCCACACGCACCGATGAACCACAATCCGACGCGCCGCTGGGCCATGACTGGGGACGTCCGCAAGGAGGGAGAAGCAAGTGGGCTGGGCACATCAATTCTACACGAATTGTCCGAGGTTCGCCGATTCGGTCAAGTTCACCAATCTCCGGATCTACAGAACGACTCGCGAACTTGCCGGAACAAACCGAATGATCACCGATTGTTCAGCGATGCGCCCGGGATGACCACTGGCGAGCCACGGGGTTCATCCCCATGGTGATTGCGACGTCGGAAGACCACGGGGATCAACCCCGTGGCTCGCTGGGTCAGCGGGCTTCCAGCACATCGCGAACCACTTTCTCGTCGATATCGCCGACAAGTTTCACCTCGCCGAGCCGTGTCGGCAGGATAAACCGCAGTTTCCCGGCGGCCGCTTTCTTGTCGCGCCGCATGACCGCGATGAGCTTCTCGGTTTCCCAGCCCGGCCGGGGTGCGGTGGGCAGCGAGAACTCGTTGAGCAAGGCGAGCTGTCGGCGGGTCGCGTCGGCGTCGATCATCCCGAGTTTCTCGGCCAACCGGCTCGCACAAACCATCCCGGCCGCGACCGCTTCGCCATGGAGCCAGGCACCGTAACCGCCGACGGTCTCGAAAGCGTGGGCGAACGTGTGCCCGTAGTTCAACACGGCTCGCAGCCCGGTTTCCTCGCGTTCGTCCTTCTCGACGACATCCGCCTTGAGCTGGCACGATCGGGCGATGACGTGGATCAGCGCCTCGGGCTTCCGCGAGCGAACCGTAGCCGCGTTCGCCTCCAGCCATCTGAAGAACTCTACATCCAGAATGACGCCATATTTCACCACTTCCGCGAGGCCGCTGAGGAACTCGCGTTCGGGGAGCGTGTTCAAGAACGCCGTGTCGATCCACACACCCGCCGGCTGGTGGAACGCCCCGATGAGGTTCTTCCCCTTCGCGTGGTTGATGCCGGTCTTCCCGCCAACCGACGAATCGACCATCGACAGCAAGGTTGTCGGCACCATCAGCAGCGGCAAGCCGCGGTTGTAGCTCGCGGCAGCGAACCCCGCGAGATCGCCAACAACACCGCCGCCGACCGCCACGACAACAGTGCTGCGGTCGGCCGCAACTTCGTAAAGCGCGTCGTAAAGTCGCGACAACTCCGCCTGCGATTTCGATTCTTCGCCTGCCGGCACAATGGCGAATCCCGTGCCGAAGCCTGCCGCTTTCAAGGATTGCTCGACGACCTGGGCGTGCGTTCGCGTGTTCGCGTCGGAGGCGACGAACGCAAGTTTCGCCTTGGGGAGCGCGGCACGGGCGAACGGACCGATACCGGTGGGATCACCAGTGGTCAGGGCGATGTCGTAAGACCGAGGGCCGAGGTTCACGCGAACGGTTTGCATACACGCAATCTATTCCGTGGCGAGGCGTGCGGCTTGGGTCTATCCTGGCGAACGAGAACGTTGAGCGGCCGCCGCAACGCGGCGGCGCGAACTGGACGCAGCCCTGTCGGGGCTAACGCTAAGAAACGGTGGCGTAATAAGGTCTTTCCCTGGGACCGCGGGCATCCTGCCCGCAAGAGTTATGGTGTTCGGTTGCGATGTGATTGTTACCAATACTGAATCGAACACTTCAGCAGCGGGCAAGATGCCCGCGGTCCCAGGGAAAGACATAGCAAGAACACGCCATCGTTTCTTATCGCCACCGCTTCTAAACAATGAACGCAACTGATTCATCAACTCACCGAGCCGAACCGCCGTGGCGCGAGTTTGCCCGTGCGCCGCTGGTGCCGGTCGCGCTCGCCGCGACACTAGGATTGATCGTCGATCGTTACGCGGATGTCTCGTCATTCGCGGAACTCACCGTCGGATTCGCGGCCCTGGTCGCGTGGATTGTCGGTCGTGAACGACCGTCGGCACCGATGTGGCTTGCGGTCGCCGCGGCGGGTCTCGCGGCAGCGCATCACCACAACCATCTCCATTCGTTCGATTCGATCGACATTGGCAACGTTGCACCCGATGTGCCGACGCCTGTGCGGGTTCGCGGCACGCTGGACGAGGAACCGGTGCGGTATCGGCCGCCGAAACCGAACCCACTCGTGACGGAAGCAAAGGGCGAAACCACTTCCACAGTGCTGGCCGTGACTGCGATTGAAGCTCGCGAAGGGTGGGTGCCCGTGTCGGGGCGAGTGCGGCTCACGGTCGAGGGGCAACTTGACGGCTTGCACCACGGCGACGTTCTCGAAGTGACGGGTCGACTCGCCAAGCCAGCACCTGCGGCGAACCCTGGCGAGCGCGACTTCCGGGCGCATCTGCTCGATCAGCGAATCACGGCCACGCTGCGTGTCGAGAAGTCGGCGGCGGGTGTGACGCGGCTCGAAGAGGGCTGGCGAGGTTCGCTGTTCGGCTGGCTTGGCGTGATTCGCGGCTGGGGTACTCGTTCCTTGCAGCAATCACTCCCGTCGGATGAATCGGGTCTCGCAGCGGCGCTTCTGCTGGGCGACACGGCGGCGCTCGATCGCGACGAATGGGATGCCTACGTCCGCACTGGGGTCGTGCATGTGCTGGCGATTTCCGGGCAGCATCTCGTGGTGTTGGCCGGCTTCGTATGGCTTGTTCTGACGCTGTTCGACGTGCGACGGCGACACGGAGCGTGGGTCATCATCGTCGTGATGATCAGCTACACACTCCTCACCGGCGCGCGACCATCGGCAGTTCGGGCAACGGTGATGGTGTGCTGCGTCTGCCTGGCAATTGTGCTCCGGCGACCGGTGATGCCGGCGAACATCTTCGCGTTGTCGTGGCTCGTGGTGTTGATGCTGAACCCGACCGATCCGTTCACGGCGGGGTGCCAGCTCTCGTTTCTCTCGGTGTTCATTTTGGTGTGGGGTGCGGGGCGATGGCTGGCACCACGACCGCTCACGCCGGTGGAACAACTCATCGACGAAAGCCGCACGACCAGCGAGAAGTTGTTGCGAGGCTTGCTGCGAATCGTGTGGGTCGCGTTCGCCATCAGTGCCATCCTCGGCATCGCGAACGCCCCGCTCATTCTCGCATGGCAGAACCTCGTATCGCCCATCGGTCTCGTGCTCGGCCCGCCGCTGGTGTTGCTCACGTCGGTGGCACTCATCGCGGGGTTCCTGTTGCTGCTCATATCGCCCCTGGGAAGGTGGCTCGCCTGGCCGTTCGCGAAAGTCACGCAACTCAGCCTCGCCGGGTGTGAACTGCTCGTGAACGCCGTGCAGCAACTTCCCGGCGGCTGGATCTACTCCCCGGCACCGTCGATGTGGTGGCTGGGCGCGTTCTATCTCCTCGTCGCGGGGTTGATATTGCTGCCGGCTCCGTGGTCGCGGCGATGCCTGTTGTCGCTCGTGGCGCTGGTGTTCGTGGGCCTGACGTACACAGGGCAGCCGCGTTCGTCCGATGAGTGCCGATTCACGTTTCTCGCCATTGGCCACGGGTGCTGCGTTGTGATCGAAGCGCCCGATGGCCGCGTGCTGCTCTACGACGCGGGAACGACCACTGGCCCCGATGCGGTGCGCCGCGTGATTGCCCCCTACCTATGGAGTCGCGGCATCTCACACATCGACGAGGTGTTCGTGTCGCACGCCGATCTGGACCACTTCAACGGTCTGCCCGAATTGCTGAAGCGATTCCCCATCGGTCGTGTCACGCTGACGCCGACGTTCTCGGATAAGTCTTCCCCGGGCGTGGAAGCCGCTCTCGCGGCGTTTGAGCGGCACAAGGTCGCCACGCGAATCGCGATCGCAGGGGATCGCTTCGAAGCGGGAAGCGTCACGCTCGATGTGCTGCATCCACCGGCGGAACGTCTCGAAGGGAACGAGAACACGCGGAGCATGGTGCTGCTTGTGCGATCCGGCACGCGCACGGTGCTGCTCACGGGCGATCTGGAAGGAGCCGGGCAGTTGAGGGCCACCGAGCGACCCCTGCCGCCGGTGGATGTGATGCTGGCCCCGCACCACGGCGCGAAGTCGGCACACCTTCCGCTTCCGTCGCTGATGGCGACATGGGCGAAACCTCGTCTCGTGATTTCGAGCCAGCGGCCAGGCCTGACCGATCATCTCGCGAAGGCTTACCCTGGCGCAACAGTGTGGGACACGCCTACTACGGGAGCGGTGACAGTGCGTTGTCACTCGACGGGCGTGATCGCAGAGACCTTCCTTGGAGGCGAGGTTTTCGTGGTGAAGCGTGGGAAGTGAAGAGATAAGCCAAGTTGATCGACGCGCTGAAGAACACTTGTGTCGGACTGTTTCGTAATCGTAACTCCTGTCTGCCGGGGCATTGCAATGGCCGTAGCCGTTGCATATCCTCGTTGGGAGGATTGGGAAGCAAGACTCCCAATCGGTTACCACCATAACTGCCAACAGTTTTCCGTTGCAATGACTCTCTCGCCGCACAACCCCCGTGCCCTTCTCAGCGGACGTGCGGTCCTTTCAACTCCCATCTACCCAGTGGAAGACACTGGCTTCACCTGAGTGCGGACCGCTTGATTGCACACTCGCCTCGTTCTGTGTAATCTCCCCCGAAACGGTCCGTTTCCCCACAAAATCCCTGATCTCCCCGGCTGCCAACTGGCGGCATGATCGCCACTGGACGATTCCAGGTATTCGCCCGTCGCAGCAGTTGCCTGCGGTCCGGCTCGCCGAACGTGTGAGTTCGAATCTCATGAGTGAACCCGACACCGGATCACCACTGTTTGCGCTCACCTGGGATGCTGGGGATATGGGCTGCGGCGAGCTTGTCTTTGACCTGCGGCTGAGGATGAATGCTCTCGCACCCGGAATTGTCCTGCGGCTTCGAGCGACCGACCCCGGGGCTATTGAAGACATCCCGGCGTGGTGCCGCTTGACCGGACATACGCTGGTGTCTGCCGATCACCCGTTTTACTTCATCCGTCGAAAAGGAGCATGACCCATGCCCGGTAAGTTCTGTGTCAGCCTGACCTGTGCCAAGGAAAGCCCGGATCGATCTACAGTCGCGTTTGTCATCGCCAACGCGGCCGTCGGCTCCGATCAAGAAACGGTCGTGTTCCTCAGCACCGATGGAGTGCGATACGCGGTCCGCGGGTACGCCGATGATGTCGCCGAGGAAGGTTTCGCACCGCTCAAGGACCTGATGACGAACTTCGCCGCGGCTGGAGGCAAGATCTACGTTTGCTCTCCGTGCTTCAAGAAACGGAAGCTCGACGAGACGGCGCTAGTCCCCGGAGCGATCCTCGTCGGCGGTGCGAAGTTGATCGAGTTCATGAGCACGGGTTGCCCGAGCGTGTCCTACTAATCCGTGGTGCTCCATGACTCGATCCACAATCTTCCTTGTCCTGGCCGTCGCGTCGGGATGCAGTGAGCGCCGACCCCCGCTCGACGCCGAGCGGGGGCAACGGGCCGTCGTCGCCTCTCTGGATGCCTGGAAGTCGAACGATCCGCCAACCAAGCTGACCACGCTCCCCGATCCCGTGGAGTTTACCGAGGAGCTTCGGGGGACCTATGTGTTGACCGAGTACACGATCGACAAGGTCGATGCATCGGATCAGGAACTACTTCGGTACACGGTCACGCTGAAACTCAAGGATCGGAAAGGCAAAGTCACCAGCCGCGAGGCAGTTTATGCCGTGGCTCTGAAGACTCCGATCGTTGTGACCCGTGACCCGTATTACTGAGCCGCGAATTCGCTGATCTTGCTGATGATTGATCTCGTGGCATCGAACCAGACGAGGCTTGCGCCGTGATGCTCGTCCAACAGCACCCGTATCCTCCCGACGCCAGCTTCGACGGGGGCAGTCTGGACTGTGGGAACGGCTTGCTGCTCCTCATCCGCCGGCACATCGACCCGTTGAAAGCCGGGCAACTACTGGAAATCCGCTCGACGGATTCGTCGGTCGAGGAGGATTTGCCCGCATGGGCCAGGCTCACGGGGAACGAACTCATTTCACGCACACGGGAAGGCGATGTCCGGAGCTACCTCATCCGGAAGGCGAACGCCGGGACGACGCGACATGCCCAGGCGACTCCGGAACCATTCCCGATCGCACCTTCCACTTCGCGGCTCGAATCCCTCAGGCCATTCTCGGTGATGGGTGTGGGAAGTTGGCCGCGGCCGCCGTGGCTTGTGCGTGCGCTCCACGAGTGGTTGTCGAGGCAGTTGCCGGAGGACGACTTTCAACGGTATGCTGATGACGCCGTGCGACTCGCAATTGCCGCTCAGGAGCGAGCCGGGGTGGACATCGTCACTGACGGTGAACAGCGGCGAGACAATTACGCTAGTTTCGTCGCCTCACGACTCGACAACTGCCAGCTCATCCCGGTGACCGATCTCCTGCCGTATGTCACCGACCCAGACCACTTCGCTGAAGAACTGCGAGCACTTGATGTCCCTGCTGAGAAGGTCCGGCACCCGGCGGTGTTTGGCCGCATCGCACGGTCGAAGTCGCTGGCTGGAAACGAACTCGCCTTCGCCCGCAGCGTTACCAACCGCCCGGTGAAGGTCGCGCTCCCGGGTCCATACTTGCTGACGCGAACGATGTGGCTGGAGTGCGTTTCCGACCGGGCTTACCTCGACCGCGAATCGCTCGCACAAGACATCGTCGCAGTCCTCCGAGCCGAAGCAGAACACCTCCTGGCTTCGGGCGCTGCCATTGTTCAATTCGACGAACCCGTGCTGACTGAAGTGGTGTTCACCCGGCCAACCACGCGACGCTCGTTCATGTGCGGGGCACTCGGTGAGCGGCATGAACCTGCGGAAGAACTCGCCTTCGCGGGGGAGCTTCTCCGGGCAGTGCTCGACGGACTGCCTCGTGAACAAGTGGCACTGCACATTTGCAGGGGGAACTGGTCGCGTGACGAGTCGGTTGCACTCGCCGGCCCATACACGCCACTTGTGCCGCTGCTGGCAACGCTGCCCGTCGGCACCTTCTTGCTCGAACTGGCGACCCCACGTGCGGGGGAACTCGCTCCGCTCTCCGACTTGCCGAAGACCTGTCGGATCGGCGTCGGCGTGGTGAATCAAAAACTCGATCATGTCGAATCGGTTGAGGAAATCGTGGCGAGTGCCGAAGCGGCCGTTCGGCTGTTCGGTGTTGATCGAGTCTTGCTCAACCCGGACTGCGGGTTTGCCACGTTCGCGGACAGTCCAGTGTCCTCGGCCCAGGTTGCCGAGGCGAAACTCGGAGCGATCGTCCACGCTGCCCGCGTGTTGCGGGCACGATACGGTGTCGGTGGCTGATCCACGTTTGGATTGGCTTGGAGGCTTCACATCAGGAGGAAGATCATGTTTCGAAGAGCGAATCGACGCGGGTTCACGTTGATCGAATTGCTGGTGGTGATCGCGATCATCGCCATCCTCATCGGGCTGTTGCTGCCTGCTGTCCAAAAGGTCCGGGAGGCTGCAAGCCGAACGCAGTCCCAGAACAATTTGAAGCAGATCGCTCTTGGGCTGCGGAGTTTCGAGTCCGCGCACGAAACCACTCCGCCGATGTTCGGGCAGATCAAAGCTGCTGGGGTCTCCGCGTCCATCTTCCACCACATGCTGCCGTTCA